>OGUO01000267.1_pt1 | contig 40231 bp, 26 predicted proteins | sample 1553641 | NCBI WGS metagenome assembly OGUO01 (sample SAMEA2579980, study PRJEB22360) | human gut metagenome | biome: human gut; feature: human-associated habitat; material: faeces | place: Denmark | collected 2008/2010 | reverse complement strand
ACCAATGGAGGCTCGTTACAAATAGGTATTTATCGAACAAAGTGTTACAAAAAAGCTTGACCAGTACAAACACAACTGCACAATTGATACTTGAAAAAGAAGCGCACGATCCAAGTGGTGATCTTTGCATGAAACAAGGAGTGGATGGACTTTTCTGTGCAAAGATTGGCTCTGGAACCTGGACTGTTTCATATTTAAAATAAAACATTTTTTAAGTGTAATCTTCGCAAAAAATTAAAAAAACCGTAAGAATCACTTCCTTGTGTTTGACACATCGCTGTGCTATAGTAAAAGAAAAAGCTGTGTCGAAAGATGCAAAACAGTGCAGTCAAATGTGATGCGCATGGGGAGGCCGGATGAAAAAACAAATTATACTTTTTGTGCTCCTGTTGTCGCTTATGACAGCAGGAGTTTTTCCTTTACAGAATACGATTGGCTATGCAAGCGAGTCATCAGGAAGAAAGATAGTGACTATTGTTTTTGATGATTCCTTTAGTATGGCAAATGAGAATCGCTACTCGAATGCTAATTATGCGATTCAGGCATTTATTGCACTTTTAAATGAAGAGGATGAACTTCATTTAATTTATATGAGTGATGCTGCAAGACAGCTGGCGGCGCAGCCGGGGAATTTTGATCCGTCAGCGATTGCAAAAGATATTGACCTGACAAATCCGCAATCAGGTGCTGATCAGGTGAGAAATAATCCGTGGCAGGGTGCAGGAACACCGTTTGGTGCAGTGCAAATGGGATATAATGAATTAGTATCTCATGAAGATACTGATTCTTCCACACAATATTATCTGATTGTATTGTCAGATGGTGGTTTTATGGACGATGCGACAAATCAGATTACGATTGACACTGGGACTGTGCAGGGACAGTTTGAATCCTTTTATGGAACCTTGATGCCAAACCAGACACATATGAATACATATTATCTGGCAATTGGTGCAGAGGCAGTGGCGCTTACTGATAGGCCAGATCTTAACTTTCATGCGCAGACGGCATCAGATGGCCAGAGTATGATTCATGCAATAGGAGCGTTAGCTGATACTATTTCAGGCCGCTATCGTCTTGATGCTTCAGAGATTTCTGTTTATGATACGCTTGTCAGTTTTTCTAGCGAACTTCCATTAAAGAGTGTATCCTTTTTATCGCAGGGAAGAGAGGCAGCAGTATCTTCTGTCACTGGACCAAATGGCGAAAACTATGAAATAAGACGAAACGTGACTCTTGCACCAGATGGATACAATGCCGATCCATCACTGTTTGGAAATGCAATCGTGACTGATGCAGGTGGTGCGAATATGCCTGCAGGTACATATCAGGTGCAGTTTACAGCAGGAGTTGATCCGGCCAGTCTGAATGTTATGATTGAGCCGGCTGTGGAGTGCCGTCTGGCTGTACAATATAATGGGGAGACAGTTTCGGCAGAAAAATTAGCAGAAATTCCAGAGGGTGAGACAGTGACGATCACGGCGCAGGCTGTTGAGAGCGGAACAGATACGGTGGTTGATAGTTCATTTTTGGAGGAAGGAACTGCCAATACACTTGTCTATGAGGTAGATGGAAATGAGATTGTACGTTCCGATACAGGTGAGCTGCCGATCACTTTACAGCTTGGTGAGGGGCGCATAAGCGGACAAATTCAGATGCCAGGATTTTTGCCAAAGACGGCAGATGAGCGTTTTACGACAAAGTCAAAAGTTGTATATCGTGTAGAATCAGATGCGGCTGATGTATCTGTGCGTCAGAATGAGTTAGATTCCTGCGAAGAAATTCGTTTTTACCTTACAGCAGATGGCGTGAAAATGAGTGCTGATGAAGCAAAGAATTACCCGCTTTCCACGCCAGTATTAACTGGTGCAGAGGTGGAGTATGAGTGGTACCAGGATGAGGATAGTGGTGAGTGGATTTTTAAGCCAAAGGGTGAAACAGACAGTACTGGCACACTTACGGTTTATGTAGAAAATGAAGAATTAGAGGCATCAGGTCAGGCAGTTATTGATGTGATTCCAAGAATACATTATCAGATTATACAGATTGGTGGACAGGATGCTCATGCAGCTCAGACATCTCTTGGGCAAATGGAGCCAATAAAGTTTAAGATTACAGCTGATGCAGAGGCACTTGATAGGGCAGCAATTGATGCGTTAAAGACAAAGCCTACGCTAGCTGTTAAGATGACAGACAGCTCATTTTTTATATGGAAAACAGGCGAAAAAAGAAATGGCATTTCTGGACGGTGGTATATTGAAGATGATGGAACATGTGTATACCAGCCGAAAGGCCTAAGCTGGTTTTATGGAACTGGAGAAGTGGCACTGACACTCTCTGAGGAGGCATCGTGTACGGCAGTCTTTACAATAGAGGAAAGAAGTTTTCTTTATTGGATACCGATTGGTTTTGTCTTATTCTCACTTTTTCTTCTCTGGTGTATCATAGGGTGGATTCGTCAGCCTAAATTCAATAATCAGATCATGGAGATTGTGGTATATACAAAGTTTGGAAGTGCAATTCAGGAATCACCGCGCATCAAGGTTATGAAGCGTCGCATCGGATTAATCCCATATCGTGCATGTCGCATGCGTGTAGGTGATCTTGTATTTATTGCAGCGCCAGGTCGAAAAATCGTACTAGATAAGGATTGTGTGAGAGGACGCGTTGTATATTCAGGTAAGGTTCGGTTTATGGGAAGAAGTGCAGGAAACATGAAACGTTTGCTTCGTATGATGGAACCGGCAAAGCGTGATGTGCGCATGGTGCGCGGCATGGAACTTTATGTGGCACCAGATAAAAATGCGCAGGCGCTGACTGGATACCGTATTACAGGGTAAGCAGAAAGGTATGGGTATTGGTATGGATGCATATGAGCAGATGGGAAGAGAACTTTTTGAAAAAAGTCAGGGTGCACCGATATTGCTGATTGGTATGGGCGGTGTCGGAGGACGCATTGTGGCACAGATAGATAAAATGTTAGCAAAGGATTCACCAAGGCGCGATAAGGTGGCGATTCTTGCGATTGACACAAATGTAAAGGATCTTCGAAAGCTGCGTGAGCAGGGAATAGAGACAATTCAGATCAGCGATGAGCGTCTGGTTCGTCAATATTTGAAGGATCATCCTCAGTATATGAGTTGGTTTCCGAATAACATTTTTTTGAATAACAGAGGAATGCTTGAGGGCGCCGGACAGATTAGAGCAATATCTAGACTCGCAGCACTAGCTGCTGAGGAAGAAGGAAAGTTTCGCCCGATTGAAGAGGCGGTCAGAAAAATTGCAGCTGTCACGGGAAGTGGATTAAAGGAAAATATCATGACGATGGTTGTCGGATCAATATGCGGCGGTACAGGAGCAGGCATGTTTATACAGATCCCATTTTATGTCAAAAAAATCATCCAAAAGGTGCTTGCAATTCCAAATGTGATGGTTAGAGGCATGTTTTTGGGACCTGATATTATGGCTCCTATTCAGCCGGGAGATTTAAATCGTCAGGCTGTATATGTTAATGCATATGCCTGCCTAAAAGAATTAAATGCGTTTTATTTATTGCAGAGACGTGATGCTTCATCGTCACTTCTTCGCATGGAATATTATGATTACGGAGAAAATGAGGATCTTGAGGCAGAGGTGATGGAGTCGCGCCAGATGTATCAGGCAATTGCAAAGGATCTTTCGTCAAAGGGCGTGGCTGTATTAGATGAAGAAATACCAGAGGAGGTACAGGAGGAATATTTAAAGCGAAACGGAACTATTCCATATGATCATCTGTTTTTATTTGACAGCAGCTTTAATGGCGGCACGATTGGACAAAAGCAGCTGGCAGAGGTAGAGCGCATGATCGCGTCTATGGCATATGTGCATCTGCTTACAGATGTAGGAGAAAATGCGCTGTCTGTTGAGGATAACTTTATTCTTTCCACGATTGGAAGCAATGGTATGGCTCGCTTTGGAAGCGCAGGTCTTTGCAAGATTATTTATCCAGGTGAGCAGATCATGCAGTATTGCTCAATGAGATGGATTACAGAGCTTGTTGATTCTTATTGGATGCGTATTGATAAGCGCTTTGAAGAAGAACTTATTCTGGCAAGGGAAGAACAGGCAATGAATCCGCGTATTCAGCTGCCTGGAATTATCGAGCGTTATCAGGAGATTTTTTTGGAGGAGACATCAGGAGAACATGCAAGTATGGCATCCTTATATGCTCAGGTTTTCATGCAGAGTGATGATGGAACAGATTTTTCGCTTGCAGATCGCTTTTTGGAGCAGATTGAGGAGATGATAGAGGATGCAACTTCAAAGGAAAGCCTGCAGCGCCTTGGAGAATCCTGTATGGATATTTCTATTGATCAATGGATTCAGTCACCGGAAGCAGCAAGACAGGGAGTAGCAACAAATAAGCAGTCAATTAGAAATTATAGGGCTGCTGTCATGAAGGTTATTGATGATACGAAATATTCACTTCCAAACCAAATGATTCCGGCAACGCTTAGCGCAATGATTCAGATGAGTGACCGTGACAGCTGCATTGCTCAGATTCTTGGACGTGTGCATCCGATTGCGGCTCGTTATCTTTTGTATGCGATTTTAGAGCAGACTGCAGCACGGGCAAGAGAGGCAAATGAGGATTGCTTTGGACTTGAGCTTGATCTGATAAACACGGCAGATTATGATATAAGCGGCAAAAATCCAGGGCTTCCGATAGAGGCTATTCTTGGAAAAAGGATGAATCGCAAACAAATGCGTCAGGTACTTGAGGTGTATGAGGATGCATCTGGAAGAACAGCTGCAAATTTGACTGCATATTTGTCGGCACAGCTGCGCGCAAATGTTTATGAGACACTGCAAAAACGTCTTGAAAAGCTGTGTGATCTGTATAGACGTTTTTTCAATGTATTAGAAAGCTCTACGGAGGATCTTAGAAGACAGATTCGTGAGCTCAAAACGATGGGAAGACAGTCATCTGTAGGAGAACAATATATTTGCTGCAGTGAATCATGTCTGGAAGCATTATATGAAAGATTTGCTCTTATGTGTCAGAATACAGGAGCCGAGCTTCCGCAGGAGTCGGCAAGAATGATTCTTCGAAATATTTACGGGGAGATGGAGCTGGAATTAAAGAAAAACAATATGGAAGACCGCCGCAGAGAAGATATGGCTTATAATAACCGCATGAGGACGATATTTAATCAGGCAGTGGCAGAGGTGATGCAGCAAAAAGCGCGTGAGCAGGCTTCTTCAGTAGTGGGAATAAGTATATATGATGCATTTGCACTTGAGATGCAGACAGAGCTTGGCATTGTGCGTGAGCATGATCGTGCTCGTTATGATGCAATGCTGGATGCATGGATTAAAAGCAAGGTATCAGCTGCCATGACAATGGCGCAGCCTTGGATCGGCATATGCAATACAGTGGGTGCTACAACTATGTCTGTTTATCTTGCAATGCATCCTGACAATGCTGTTAGAATGGATAATACACCATCTGTCGAGGCGACAGCAGCGCGTTATTTAAAAGAACGCACAACACCACAGGGTCATGCAGTTACTGTGCTGATCCATGATAATTTCCGTCAGAATGAATTGATTTGCTATAAGGCACGCTACAACTTGCTCATTGAAAATCTTGATAAATTCAAACGGGCAGGAGAGGCACATCGCTACTATGAGCAGCGAATCAATCGTATTGGTCAGCTGCCAGGTACGTCAAGAGAGTCTGAGATCATTACTGTAATCAATCCTCATTTAAATAAATATTGGTGCGAGGAGGGCTTTCTTCCAAGTATTTATCCATCGCAGCGAATTGTGGATGAAAAAAATAACATGCGAGCCTTTTTCTATGCACTAACACTTGAAAAGCCTTGCTGTGTGCGTTTGAAAAATACTAAGGGGAAAATATCATGGTGGTTTCTTCGTGGTATGGATACGATCCGCGTCAAGGCAGCAGGTGTCCCAATTGGAAGCTCTTATGCAGATCTGTATGAAGCGATGAAATTTAACAGGGATATGAAATATACACTTTTGTATTATGGAAAAAATCATTTGCATCGTATAAAGGCTCAAAGCATGCAGGATCAGCTAGAGCAGGAAATTTACACGCAGCCGATAATTGCCGATATGATTCAGCAGGAGAAGGAGCCAGACGATGAAAACATGCTTGATATTTTTGAAAAGATGTCAAGAAGTATGGAAAGTGTACAGTTTAATCGTTTGTTAGAGGGATTGGCACAGTTTATTCGTGAGTATTGTGAGTACATGTTTGATAAGGACGAGGTCAAGGTAATATACGCATGCCGAAATATAAGAAATGCTATTGCAACATTCTCAAAGCTTTATCAAAGAAGCAAACAGGAAAAGCTTACATACAGAGAAGAACATTTATTGTCAGTTTTCCTTGAGCTTTATGAAGAAGATGACATGGCAGATTCAAATGCAGGATTAAGCAAAGTCCTTTATGATACTGATGATCCGGATGCAGAAGCTGCAGTCGCAAAAGATGAGCCAGGTGAGAAAATTTTTACAGATGATTATGATGATCTTGCCTAAACAAAGGCAGCGCTATAGTAAGGGGGTGAAAAAATGCTGTATGTGGTGAATGTGGAAGCGTGTATTCATCAGGAAAATTATGGTATTTTTTTCTATGAGCCTGCAGCAAAGCAAAAGATAGAGCTGTTTGAGGCAAAATGGACATTTGAGTCACTGACAGATGTGTTTTCACAAATTGCAGCGCATATAAACCGCCGCGAGTTTGAAGATAATGATTATCAGGTCATCGTATGTGTAAGAAAACATAAAAGAGCATCAAGACATCAGATGAATGCTCAGCTTATATGGCATGACACAACACTATATGCAAAGACACTCACAGCAAGAGCACTTGAGCAGTCTGGTATGACATCTGTACTGACTTCATCGTATACAAGAAAAATAAAAATTGTTTTTCAGTCTGAGCAGGAATATTTTGGAAGTGCACAGCAGATAAGCAGCTGGGAGGAGGAACAGGAAGGTCTTAGATCCTTTTTAGGAAGTCTGCAGGCTGCGTGTGAGGCTATACAAAATGATCAGAGTGATTATGAAGATATATCTGGTGAGAAAAATTCATATGTCATGGTAGACAGCTTTGGACTGCCATCAGTGCTTACTCCTAAGGAGTGGGAGAATACTCTTTTTCAGGCGCTTAATGTTGCAGTGCTTAACGCAAAGAGGGAATCTTCACAGACATGGCTTCAAAGAAGGATTCTTTCTGTAATAGAGGAAGAAAAGCTGCTTGACGAGAAAATGAGAATGCCAGAGGAGGAACTTCCACAGATTGATAATATAGATTCGCCAGATGAAATATCAGATGACAATTATGGCGAATATATAAGCCATCGTCTTAGAAGTGTAATCGAAGGAAGTCAGATAGGGCGTGTATGTGAAGTTATTTATTGGCCGGTTGCAGCAAATAGCAGCCAGGCGAGTACACTTGCTATGTTTGGGCTTGTGGAGCTTTTGTGTATGCAAAAAGAAATCACACAAGAAAGCATACAGCGTTATTTGACACAGGGAGATCCTCGTGCAGCCAAACAACTGCAGGAACACTTTTTGGATGTTCTGGATGGATACCGATATCAGCTTAGAAAAAAACGTCAACAGATCATACGTGAAATTCAGGCAGAGCATGCAGACTTATATGCATCAAATGACCAAGAAACATCTTTTGAGCAGGAACAAAGGATTCATATAGAACCTTTGATGGTTCCAAGTGCACCGCAGGAATATCAGGAGCATTTAAAAAATGTAAAGATGCAGCTTGACATCTGTGAGCTTTCTTTAAAAGAAGGAAAGAAAAGTGAGATGAAGGAGCGTATAGAGCAGGCCTCTGATATTCTTTTTAAGACAACAGATGGTTTAGAGGATGAGCTTATGGCATATCAAAAGGCGGCAGCGAAGACACTTTATCGGGAGATAGAGCAGTCTGCTTCAATTGGTTTTGAATCAGTATCATCAGTAAATCAGCTAAGCGAAGTATCTATTCAAACAAAAAAAATACAGAAGCAAAAGACAGAAGCATCTGCAAAGGAAATGATCACAAAATGGAAGCAAGATATGCAGTTTCTTGTGCACTGCGCAAAGCTTACAGGATTCTTGCCATCATTTTTGTATCTGTGCGGTTGCATGGCATTTGCTGCTGGTATCTATTTTCCAGTCCATAAGGGTGAAGGCGTACAGTCTGTGTATTCAGGTCTTTGTGCTATGGCTGTTATCATTATTTTTCTGGCGGTGGGCAGTTTTAATATTTCTGGCTATTTTATGAAGGAGATTCGTAAGAGCTATGCACATTTGCAAAACCATATAGAGCAAGTTTTGAAGGCGTATCAATTTAGAGCACAGGATTATGAAAATTGTCTGAATGAATGGCTGTGTGAATTTAATAAGCAGCAGTTTAAGAATGATCAGGCACAAAAAAATCAAGGCAAAAATGAGCAGGTATCAGCGCGTGCATGGCATCTTGCGAACATCAAGCGCATTTTAGATTTGCTGGATTCATTTGGGTTTGAGCAGAATAATCATGTGACTGTACAAACAGAAGATGCAACGATTGCATCACGCATTGTGCAGCCAATGGATTATAGTCAAAAAGAGCTTGGAAACGAATGCTATTGGCCAGTTTGGACAGAAAATGAGATTGAAAGGGGGCAAGGAAGGTGAAAGAAATTGTGACGATTATTTTTGCTTTATTATTTCTGGCACTTGATTTGTCTCTGATTGTTTCAGTAAAGAGGCTCATAAAGGCAGGAAGCAAGATTCAGGGAGCAGCGGCAGCTGTCTGCTATGGAATTTTTGGTGTTGTGGCTGTATTTGCGTGCGGAATTGGAAGCGAAGGCATGTATCAGTCAATGAAAAAGACAGCATTGTTTTCTTATATAAAAACAAATTTTTTGTCTGGAAGCAATCCGCAGGTTTTATACTTTCTTTTTTATATACTGATGATTAATTTTGCAGTATGCATTGCTGGTCTTTTGATTTGGTGGTTTATTTTACTTATGAGCAAATTGACATGCGTGCAAAATGCAGCCATATATATCAAAGAAAAAATGAGAAAACGTCCATTTACAACTATACTTGGTAAATGGATCTGGAATCTTAGCAGTGCGATGCTCGTTTTATTTTTTATTCAAATTGTGTGCGGACTGATTGCAGTGTATGTGAAAATTCCAGAGTTTTCTTATATAAGAAAAACACAGTGGTTATACGGCTTTTTTAGGCTTACGTTTTTGATTAGTCTTGTAATGGCTGGTGTTGGCAGAGCACTTAGCTATGATGTCAAATGGTCACTTGAACAGGGAGCACCACAAGAGTCAGTAACACAAAAAGCTGAAAAAAAGCAAGCATCGTATGAGCGATTGCTTTTGGGTGTTAATCTGAGGGTGGCATCTGGAAGTGATTTGAAAATGGTGCTTCCAGATTATCTGTATGAATGCTTTCAAAGACGCCACAGAGTAGTCTTTCTATGCAGAGGAAAAGAAGAAAAATTGCATTGGCAGATGACTTTAACTGATATGCTTACAGGACGATTTGGTGAAATTTGCTTGATTAGAATTGGTGAAGCAATACACTTGAAGAATCGCGAAGATATTGATATACTTGTGGCAGATGCGGATGAATTTTTACATACAAATTTACAGCAAATTTGGCCGCAGTGGTTTTTTCAGGTTGGATTCGTCATTTTGTCTGATTCACATCGTTTTCTGGCAGATACGACACAGGCAGATGCTTTTTTTGCTCTTTGGAGACAGATGGCTAGTCAGGATTTTTTGCAAAGAAGCAGCAAATCTTCGATTCAGTATTTATTTTTAGACTGTACAATGAGCGCACAGGAAAAAGAAGCACTTGTTTATTATGCAGGAGGCGATGTTGAAGATCAAGCTGATTGGGAAAAAGAAGCATCTAATGAGGAAAGCAGAGAATTAGTTCCATGGCTTGTTGTATCACAGGCAGGTCTTTACAGAAGATTACTTCTTTTAATGAAGACAGAAAATGGGGTGCCTGAGAGTTGGCTTATCAGACAAAAAAAGCGCTTTGGTATGGAGCATGCATCAACGGAGGAGTTTCTAAAAAACGTATTGTCAGCTGTTCTTCCAGACTATCCGGTGCAAAACATCTATGATATCTTTTCATTTGAGGAGGAGCCAGCCTGGCCGCATGGCAAATGGAAAGTTCGCTTAAGCGATGCAGCAGCAGAGGCAATTTTGACAAGGAGAGACACAGAGAAAAAGCTTATCAGCACTCGACCAGGAATGATTCGCCTGCCGGATATAGTCTACGAAATGGAAGATGCGGCGCCGCTTGGAAGCAAGCTTGAGCAAAACAATTGGCGTATGCAGCTTTGTGAGGCAAAGATAAAACGAACATGCAGGGGTGTTTATTTTCTTGCAGAAACAAGGAGTCTTTCTGATTATGATCATATGATACATGAGGAATATGAAGAAAAATCAGTATTTAGACAGCCTGATCAGTACGAGACAGTTTTTTTGCAGCTTACAATTATGTGCAGTGAGAGTTCAGAGAAAAAACAGCTTGCGCAGTTATTGGCATCAGTTTGCAATGAAGTGTTATCGACCATCTTTCCTTATAATAAAGGGCAAATTACGGCATGTTATCGTGATGAGGATTCTTCTTTGGGAATTGTTCCTTTTATCAGACATAGTCAGACAAAGGAAAATATGTACCAGGATGCGTTTGTGATTGATCTTATCGAAAATCAGAGTGAGGAAGGACTTGCCGCCGCACTTTATAAAAACAGCAGTCTTCTTTTTATGCTGTGCAGGGAATGGCTAAGACGCGCTGTAGATGATCCAAAGTCAAACGAGGCCGCGCTTGTAGATTATATGATGAAAGCACAGCAAACACAGCTGATGCTTCCTGCCGCATCTGAAAGTGCAGGACAGCTTGCAGGATTAGCGAAGCTTCTCTTGGGACTTTTGAGCGAGTAAACATGATTGTCACCTGCCAGCCAAATAGCGATGAACAGCTAGAAAATTAGGAGGAAAACAAAAATGAGTGGAGAAAAAAATCAGGTATTAGAGAATATGAAAACAAGAAGAAGTATCCGCAAATATAAGCCGGATATGGTTCCGAAGGAAATTATTGAGAAGATTGCAGAGGCTGGAACATACGCTGCAACTGGCATGGGCAAGCAGTCTCCAATCATTATTGCCGTTACAAACAAAGAACTTAGAGATCGTCTTTCCAAAATGAATGCACAGGTTATGGGATCAAACAGCGATCCATTTTACGGTGCACCAGTAGTTTTAATCGTTCTGGCAAATAAAAATTATGGCACTTATGTTTACGATGGAAGCCTTGTCATGGGTAATCTGATGTTAGCCGCACATGAGCTAGGCATAGCAAGCTGCTGGATCCACCGTGCAAAAGAAGAATTTGAAAGCCCAGAAGGAAAGCAGATCTTAAAAGATTTAGGCATTACAGGTGATTATGAAGGCATCGGTCATTGTATTTTAGGTTATGCTGACTGTGAAGAGCCAACAGCTGCACCGAGAAAAGAAAACTATGTGATTTTTGCGGAGTAAGCGCAAAAGTGTTTATAGGAATTTAACTTGCCTCTTTTCGAAAATGGCGGTATACTTGCTATATGAAGCGATTTACCGCTTTTTGGAAAGGGGTTTTTCATGGCTATAGCGACAAAAAAACTTCTGGCGGACGGTTTAAAAGAGCTGCTGGAGAAAAAAACATTAGATAAAATCACAGTAAAAGAGCTGGTGGCTACCTGCGGTGTAAATCGCCAGACCTTTTATTATAACTTTCAGGATATTTATGAATTATTGGAATGGATTTTTGTGGAAGAAGGAAAGCGCGTCAGAAAAGAAACAGCAGAAAAGAAAAATTGGCAGGATAGGCTTCATGCTGTAATTGATGAACTGAATAAGGAAGATAATAGACGTCTTATTTTGAATGCATTTTATTCTGTAAACCCTATGCAGATTGACCGTTTTATGCAAAATTATTTTCGGCCGGCTGTAGAAGAAATTCTTACTGAATATATTCAGGATGTGGATATTTCTGAGGAAAACCGCGAATTTATGATTCGCATGTATGATTTGTTCTGGGTGGATCTTGTGATGCGATGGATTCAGACAGGCATGGAGATTAGTGAGATGACAGGTGATATTGAAAAGATCATGTATGTCATGACGGGCTCTAGCCAGTACATAGCACAAAGTTTGAAGGCATTTGAAAACAAGGATCGTAAGGCATTGCGACCGGCAGGAGAAAAAAATAAAAAAAATTAGCTAGACAAAACAGGCACTTTGTTTAAATTTAAACAGAGTGCTTTTTTTTGTCTATTCCTTTTATTTCCAACAATAGGTACAATAAAGTCAATTCAAAGGCAATAGCATTTATACAAAAGATGCAGCCACGAAGGATTACAGTTCACAAAATACGAATTGCAATCAAGAGATGGGAGGAATCGATATGTTTGGACAGGAATTAAAGAAAATGGGTATTGCCACTGCATACCGTTATATTGAGAAGAATCCAAAGGATAATTTAAGGAAGCTTATGACCTGGGTGGACCGCATTGCAGGAGAAGGTCCAGATAGCTTTGAGGAGCAAAGAAAGGTAATATGGGATATTTTAGATCATCCAGAATCAAATATGTATCAGCTGATCATGCGTGTCATTGAAGAGGTTGATCCAGAGGTTGTGAAGACAGTATTTTCAAACTTCTTCTTAAATGCAGCTATTCTTGGATGGCCAAAACAGGAGAAGTTAAGAGCTGAATATAATTGCAATATTCCGTGGGCTATTCTTCTTGACCCGACATCTGCTTGTAATCTGCATTGTACAGGATGCTGGGCTGCTGAGTACGGCAATAAATTAAATCTTACATTTGATGAGATTGACAGCATTATTGAACAGGGAAAAGAGCTTGGCATTTACTTCTATATTTATACCGGCGGTGAGCCGCTTGTCAGAAAGAATGATCTGATTGCACTGTGTAAGAAGCATTCTGATTGTATTTTCCTTTCATTTACAAACGCAACGCTGATTGATGAGGCATTTGCTGATGATATGCTTCGCGTAAAGAATTTTGTTCCGGCAATCAGTGTAGAAGGTGATATGGCAGCACATGACGGCAGACGAGGAAAAGGCTCATACGAAAAGGTTGAAAAGGCGATGAAGCTGTTAAAGGAGAAGAAGCTTCCATTTGGTGTTTCATGCTGTTATACAAGTGCAAACTGTGACAGCATCAGCAGTGATGAGTTTTATGATTGGCTTGTTGATAAAGGTGTATTATTTGCATGGTATTTCCACTATATGCCAGTTGGAAATGATGCAGTACCGCAGCTTATGCCGACACCAGCTCAGAGAGAGATGATGTATGACCGTGTTCGTTATTGCAGACGTACAAAGCCGCTCTTTGCAATCGACTTCCAGAACGATGGCGAGTATGTTGGCGGATGTGTAGCCGGAGGACGCCGTTATCTGCATATCAATGCAAATGGTGATGTAGATCCTTGTGTATTTATTCATTATTCCGACAGCAACATTCGTGAGAAAACACTTCTTGAGTGTCTGCAGTCTCCGTTATTTATGGCATATCATGAGAATCAGCCATTTAACGAGAATCATCTTCGCCCATGTCCAATGCTTGAGAATCCGCAGAAGTTACGCGAGATGGTAGCAAAGACACAGGCAAAATCAACTGACATGCAAAGTCCAGAGAGTGCAGAGCATCTTTGCAGCAAGTGCGATGAGTATGCAAAGAACTGGACACCGTCTGCAGAAAAGTTGTGGAATGAGTCACATAAAGAATAAGTAATAGGCAGCCTGAAATTTAACAAAGGGCTTTTCATGAACTTAGAATCCTTCCTGATGAAGATACTATGTATTTGTATTTGGTATCTTATGTCAGGGAGGATTTTTGCATTAATTATGGAAAAGACTGTGATTCGGAGGTAATGTTCTCAAAACTGAAAATTGGAAAAATGACACATTCGAGAAGTACTTGAATCAGAATCAATAGGATGTTATTATTGATGAGTGGGATATGTTAATTAGAGATGAATCAGCAAAAGAAAATGTGCAGAAAGAGTATATTGATTTTTTGAAAGGAATGGTTAAATGAGAAAAGAAAAGCTAAGAAAAAAGCAGTGCCTTATAATTGCTATGAGTATTTTAACAGTGCCCTTTAATAATATCCATCATGTGCAGGCTACAGAGACAGACCAGCAATATCGAAATCTGGAAAAATTATGTTTGGTGTGGGGCTATACAAAATATCGTCATCCGGTATTTCTTTCAGGTCAAAAAGATTGGGATGAAGAGCTATTAAATTTAATTGATCCGGTCAGTGAAGCTTCTAATGACGATGAGGTAAATAAAATCTTATATGAGTGGTTTGAGGGACTTGGTGATACGGATTATGGAACAGATTTTTATGATCTATCATGGGAAAATGCGGCCGAAGATGATAAATTATTTTTGGCAGATACGACATGGCGCGATGATCCAGAATATCTCGGTGAAGACTTGTCATCAGCCTTGATGGAAATTGACAAAGTTCCAACGGTATATCGCGGAAAAGCACCAATGTTTGTTACAGCAGATATTATTCGTCTACCTATTTTTGATAATGAAAAGGTACTTGATGAATTTGATTTCTCAAACAAGGCAGATCGGTTACTTGGACTATTTCGTATGTGGAATGTAATTGAGTATTATTATCCATATGTAAATATTTTGGATGAGAAGTGGATGGATGTTCTTGATGAAATGATACCGATTATGCTTGGGGGCGATGATGAGCATAGCTACTGTATGGCGATGGAGCATTTTACTGCACAGCTTCATGATGCACATGCTTTATATGGATATGCTGGTGTGCTAGAAGAGTATGGTGAGTATAGTGCACCAGTGCGACTAATTCGAGCAGAAGGACAGTATGTGGTGAATTTTGTGTATAGAGATTGTGATCTTCAGGTAGGAGATATAATAGTTGCATTTAATGGCACACCAATTAAGGATATTATTGAAGAACAAAAACAATACATATCCATCACAGAAGATGATAAAATCTTAAATCAAATGGAGGAATTTCTTTTAAGAGCAAAGGAAACAGATATGAACATTACTGTCCTTAGAGGTGAAGATGAGATTTCTGTCAATATACAAGGAATGTCCTTAGAGGAAAGCCAGACAGTAAAAGGAGAAGAAAAAGAGTCGTATGAAGTGTTGGATAATAATATTATCTTGCTTAATCCTTCTGTGCTGACGGATGATAAATTTTCGGAGGCTATGAAAAAAGCCGAAGAGACAGATGGTCTTATTATTGATATGAGACAATATCCAAGAGTTGGAAGAACATGGCTTCATACACTTGATGATTATTTAAAAACAGAAAAGACGCAGTTTTGTAAATATATTTTGGCTTCACTTGTAATTCCAGGGGCGTATTTTACCAATTATATAGAAACATCAGGAGGAGGACAAGTGTCATACCACTATGAAAAACCAGTAGTGATCTTGATGAATGAGCGGACTCAGAGTGCGGCAGAATATCAAATAATGATGTTGCGTGACGCAGATAATGCAGTTGTAATGGGATCGAATTCTGTTGGATCGGATGGTAATATAACATATGTATATGCGCCAGAGGGAAATGCTTTGCAATTTTCAGGTATTGGAGTATTGACGGCAGAAGGAGAACAAACACAGAGAATTGGATTATCACCTGATATTTATGTGGAGCCTACGATTGCAGGAATTCGAGAAGGCAGAGATGAGCTGATTGAAGCTGCGATTCAGTATATTGAGAAGAAAAATAATTAAAAGTTGATAAGTAAGAAGGAGGTAGAAAAGTGAATCGTAAAAAGCCCGGGCAAGGTAAAGACGTTCAAGAGGATAGATGAACCATTGAAAAAATTCCACTGAAATGAGATTTCTTTATGGGAGGGAATGGATATGCAGAACAAAAGATGGAACAGGATCAGAGTGGGGATAGCAGCTGTAATTACTAGTGTCAGTTTCGCAAGTGCGAATACTGTTTCGGTAGAGTGTGCAAAACAAATAACGCCAGAAACGATAACAGAAGAACCAACGACACAGGATTTTATGGATCTGATTGAGTATACCAAGGATTGGCAGACGGCAGAAGAAGTAGAGAGTGCGAGCGCGGAAGAGATGCAGTCAGTTGATATGACTCAAGCAGATCCACAGACAATGGTTAAAATTGGGGCGATGGGAGCCTATTATGGTACGATAACAGATGTGATGGATAGCGCTGTTTTGGTTCAAGGATTAGAGGATAATGCAATCAACGATCGAGGAAGTGATTGGTATTCAAAGGCTAGTATAGCAGCAGTAAGTGGCTACGTAGACGGTCATGAATGCACATCAGCAGATGATTTGAAGATTGGCGACCGAGTATGCGTAATTCGAAGTGGATATGTGTTGGAAACATATCCGGGAAGCTTTGTTGGAATCGCAAAGTTTATCGTAATTTCACGCGATGTAAAAGAAAATGAGAAAGCAGCCGATAAAGATTTAACGAGAGCAGCAGTGCGCTATGCCCAGAAAATCGCAGCAAAGGCAGCCGATAGCGATTTTCTTGATAAGATGAAGCTTTCTGATGAGGCAATGCAGTATGTGCAGAGTGCAGCAGGACTGTTGGATATTGTACCGGAAGAGATTATGGAGATCAATCTGGAGGATGCAGTTAGTTCGACGTTTACAAGAAAAACGAACATCAATTCTGATCTTCTGGATATGAAAACAAATCTGTTTGGAAATTCAATAAATAACGAAGTAGGTGAAGACATAGCTGCGGCTTCTGATACACTTACAGAGGACGAACATATGAGCACTGACTATCCGTTGGCATTTAATGGAGCAGTTGCTTTGTGGCTGTATTATGGTGACGATCTTCCGAGTGTGTTTACAACATTTGTGCCAAAGTCTAAAGTAGAAGGAAAGAAGGTAACAACGGCATATAATACAATATCAAAGACAACAGAAATCAGAGTAACATTAACAGAACCATCCACTTATCAGCAGGTGCGAGCACTGATGGAAAAAGAGGGAACTGCAAATTGGATTGAGAAAGCACTGGCAACCAATGCGGTCATTTACAATGATTTGGATAGCTTTAAACCATTGAATTCAAATCAGGGCTATTATGTGGGTGAGTCGAGAGAAGCGGCAGATGAGACTTTTTATTGCACCGTCGCTTATGACTCCATTCAATCCGCAGATGACATGAGGGTGTTGATTTCGGGGATGGCAAATGATGTTGAGCAGAGACTCTACAATGTGCAGGATACACTGATTGCTGCGCTGACAGGTGTAAAGCCGGGAACACTTGAGGCGTACTATGCGCCAGCAGAGAATGAGAATCCGTATGCGTTTACCGAACTTCGCAACGCAGCATTTAACGCAATGCAGGATACCACAAATCAGACTGCGGCATGGAATTTCTCGCAGATTATTCATTCACAGATGTCCGCATACAGTGCGCGTGAGGGATGGGATCGCGATGTGCTTCTTGTCTATTCTTTCTCGGATCTGACGGTAATAGTTACGATTGAGCAGGGCGATAACAACTTTATGAAGGTTATCCCGATGATTGTTCTGACCGAGGAAAATAATGAAAATCTTGGCTCACAGGATCAGATGGATTCCTTTATTCAATCGTTACTCGAACAGTACAAATTTGAAAAATTTGATATCGCTAATTGACAAAATAGTGCATCGGGTGGTACTTTATCTGACAGGCGAATCATTGAAATTAGGTTCGTACAGAAAGGAAGCAGTGGTTTATGATTTATGCGGATCATGCAGCAACAACAAAGATTAGTGAGACAGCAAAGCTTGCTATGTTGTCTGCTATGGAAAAGGATTGGTATAACCCGTCTAGCCTTTATACACCAGGGCAGCAGGCATCTGGCACATTGATGGATGCGCGTGTGAGGATTGCCCGCTGTCTTGGCTGTCTGCCAAAGGAAATTTATTTTACTTCAGGCGGAAGTGAGGCAGATAATCAGGCAATTTTGTCGGCAGCAGCTATTGGCAAAAGACAGGGGAAGATGCATATTATTTCAACCGCATTTGAGCATCATGCCGTTTTGCATACATTAAAAAAATTGGAAAAAGAAGGTTTCGAGATTACGCTTCTTGATGTTGGAGAAAAGGGAATTGTAAGTCCGGCACAGGTCGAAAAAGCAATTCGTCCAGATACAGCACTTGTTACGGTTATGTATGCCAATAATGAGATTGGAACTATTCAGCCAATTCGTGAGATCGGAGCAGTGTGCAGACAAAATGGTGTGTTGTTTCACACCGATGCGGTACAGGCAGCAGGTCATCTTCCCATTAATGTAGAGGAAGATCAGGTTGACATGCTGTCTTTATCAGCACATAAATTTAATGGACCAAAGGGAATTGGTGTGCTGTATGCAAAGACTGGTGTATTTTTGACAAATCTTATAGAGGGCGGCGGACAGGAGCGAGGAAAACGTGCCGGAACGGAAAATCTTCCTGCTATAGTAGGAATGGCGGTAGCATTAGAGGAAGCTTGCTCACTTCAAAAAGAGCGCTCCATCTATGTGACAAAACTTCGTGAGCAGTTAATAAACGGACTAAAGAAAATTCCAGGTGCACTGTTAAACGGAGATGCAACCAATCGTCTTCCAGGAAATGTAAACTTTTGCTTTCCGGATACCGAGGCAGAGGGACTCTTGCTCTTACTTGACAACAAAGGAATTTGTGCATCATCAGGTTCAGCATGCACATCAGGTTTTCTTGATCCAAGTCATGTGCTTCTTGCAATCGGGCGAGATCCACAGACAGCAAGAGGTTCCCTTCGTTTGACACTTGATTATGAAAATACCAAAGAAGAGGTAGAGATGATTATTAAGGCTGTTGCTGAGACAGTTAAAATTTTACGTGGAGAATAAAATTGGCGGCTTTTATTGTTCGCGAGTTGTTCAAGTTACGAAAGCGGTTCGACGATTGTTTTGTCGGCATCACTTTTCCGCAGGTACCTGCTATAATTATTTATTGTTTTATATTACTTTGAAAGTCCTGCTACAACGTTCTGCCTCGTAAAAGCAATTCGTCTCACCGCTAATTTATGTATTGAGTCGTGAATAATAAAAAATTAGAGCCGCCAAAATAATTACAGATATAACATTTCTGAGTACGCCATGATAAATGGACCGCTTCCTTTTCCTTCATCTGGAAGGTAATATTCAGTGATCTCATAATTATTTGTATTATTTGCACTTGCCTTTAAGTAAATATCTTCCAGTACATTGTCGTGAAGCTTAGTATTTACAATTGCGTTAAATGCTTTGATTGCAGGTTCGCGGTAGGACTCGTTAAGCCATCCATTGCGAACACCTTTTAACATCATATAAATCATCATGGCAGTGCCGCTGACCTCAAGGCGATTTGTCGCGGTAACAGGCTGATCAGCCAGATTTGCCCATAATTCAGATTCATCCTGATACTTTAACATGCCATCTGCAAAGAGCTTTAATGCAGCTTTTCTCTCTTCAATATAGCATTCAGGAAGAACTTCCATTACATCGACCATTGCCATTGCATACCAGCCCATTGCGCGGGTCCAGTGGTACGCGCAGACATCCTCACGGCTGTTGCATGCATGATAATACATGCCATTCGGGGCAAGCATAACATCAGCAACCCAGTTCAAGCGCTCATTGATAATAGCAAGCTGCTTTGTATCACCAATTTTGGCAGCATAGTGAGCTAAAAATGGCTGCAGCATATAGATACCATCGAGCCATACCTTATACTTAGGTGGCTGTCCGCCAGCCCAGCAGTGCCAGTAGTTATTGCCAAGTGCATCTTCTGTATATTTTTCAACTACAATATCACCCTTTGAATTGACGTGCTTTGGGTCAGTCAGATCGCGGTAGAGCTCAGCCATAACCTCAGCGTAAGCTGGATTTTCATCAAAAGCCTTCATGACTAGTGCAGCGGTCTTATAGCAGTCGGCACCGTGGTGATCTACATATCCTGCAAGGCTGCGGTTTAAATGATGTACTCCATTTTCGTCAGTCACAAGCATTGCATTCAAATATTCTAATACATAATTCTTATATTCAGCACCCTCATCTGGTCGTGCCTCATATGTATCATAGTTACTGTTCATGGATAAGCCAATATTGCGGCAAAGCCCGAAGGTGAATGGATTTCACGAAACCATTGCACCGAGGGGCTTTCGTTGCATGACGCATTGTAAATTTTGCAAGAAAAATGAATTGACAGCCGCTTATTGTAAGGGTAAGCTAATATTATGAAAATTAAGGTTCATTGCTAGAATATTAGAAAGAGGGTGCAAAGAATGGGAAGATTTGTAAATCCAGGAAATAGTGCGTTTATAGTTGCGTTAAATTCAGAAATTTACGTAGACAAAACAGGACTTTTGGAATATACCAATAAGGTTATGAATACAAACGCAAAGTTTATTTGCAATAGCCGTCCACGCAGATTTGGAAAATCCATTACGACTGAAATGTTGGCAGCATATTATGGTAAGAATTGTGATTCTAAGGATATGTTTTCAAGATTAACGATCGGAAAAAGTGAAACCTTCAAAAAATATTTAAATCAATATGATGTTATTTTATTCGATGTTCAGTGGTGTATGATGGATGCTGGCTCGCCAGAAGAAACAGTGGCCTATATTAATGAGCATTTGGTACAAGAATTAAAAAATGTATATCAAGATGTGGAATTGGAAAATGTAAAGACAGCTTGTGGTGCAATGTCAGCAATCAATGCGGAAAAGGGTGTGCGTTTTGTTGTTATTATTGATGAGTGGGATGTATTGATTCGAGATGAATCTGCAAAAGAAGATGTGCAGAAAGAGTACATTGATTTTTTGAGAGGAATGTTTAAAGGAACTGAGCCGACTAAGTATATTCAACTTGCTTACCTTACGGGAATTCTTCCAATAAAAAAAATCAAAACACAATCGGCACTCAATAATTTTGATGAATTTACGATGCTGGATGCTGGAAGATTAGCTCCTTATATTGGTTTCACTGAAACAGAGGTAAAGCAGCTTTGCTCAAAATATAAAGTGGATTTCGATAAAGTAAAACGTTGGTATGATGGCTATCTTTTGGAAAAAATTCAAGTGTACAATCCTAAGGCGGTTGTAAGTGTTCTGACGAAGGAAAAATTTAAAAGCTATTGGTCTGAAACAGGAACATATGAATCAATTATTCCACTGATTAATATGAATTTTGATGGGTTAAAAAATGCTGTAATTGAAATGCTTTCAGGCGCAAATGTGGAAGTTGATGTGACATTCTTTCAAAATGATACGGTTAATTTTGCAGATAAGGATGATGTGTTAACATATTTAATTCATCTGGGATATTTGGGATATGATGAAGAGACAGAATCTGCATTTGTACCAAATGAAGAAATTCGTCAGGAATTGATTCGAGCAACAAAGAGAACAAAATGGAATCAGATGATTGAATTTCAACAGGAATCACTGGAACTACTAGAGGCAACACTTAGCATGGATAGCGGGACTGTTGCAGAAAAAATTGAAAAAATTCATATGGAATATGCTTCGTCTGTTCAATATAACAATGAAAATTCTTTAAGTAGTGTGCTGACGATTGCCTATTTAAGTTCAATGCAGTTCTATTTTAAGCCAGTTCGTGAATTACCTACGGGAAAAGGATTTGCAGATTTCATTTTTATACCGAAGCCAGAATATCGCGCAGAATATCCAGCGCTTGTGGTTGAGTTAAAATGGAATCAAAATGTTAATACTGCAATCCAGCAAATTCGCGATAAGAATTATCCAGATTCTATAGAGGCATATACGGGAGATATTCTGATAGTGGGAATTTCATATGATAAAAAGAGCAAAAAGCATTTGTGTAAGATTGAAGAATATAAAAAATAAAATTTGGGTTGACCAAAATAATTCGGGCAGTCTTTAAAAATTTTTTCTTTGCGTATCAAGTAAAAATCAAAAGAAAGTTGTCAATATAGTTGACAGGACAAAAGGGAGGAAAGTGCATGCAGAAAATGATATGGACAGGAATCGGAGTGAGTGCGGCGGCAGTCATTGGAACTGTGAGTTTGTTTGGAACAGGAAGACTTCACTTCAATAATGTTATCCAAACTCCAGTTCAGTTAGAGCAAACAGCATCAGAAAATGATCAAACTACACAATCAAGCGAAGTATTAACAGAGCAATCCGTTTATTATGCGCGTAAGCTTGGAAAGAAGGCTTCAGATGCAGAATACTTTAAGAATAGAATGATTTCAGATGATCTAATGGAATACATACAAAAGGCAGTACCACTTGCAGATGCAGTTCCGACGGAACTAATGAAGCTCAATTTGGACTCATTTACAGTGGAAGAGATGGGAGATGACTTGAAAAGTATTGCACTGACAGACACCACTGAAATCAGCGACATGATTGCAAGGTCACTTGCAACGATGATGGTAGGTACTTCTAGTGATACAAAAGCATTGGCTGCCTATGCGCTGCTTGAAGACAATCAATATTTAAATATGGAGTTGAATGCAACAGTTGGATTGTGGCTGTATTATGGAGAAGATTTGCCATCGGTATTATGTGTGTTTGTTCCAAGAGAAGGCGGTACAGAGCTAACAGTCGGTGTGCTAGATGCTGCAAGCTATGAGACAGTGCGAAAGAAAGTGGCGGAGCCATCTGATCAGAATAGTGATAACAGTGATGATGTTTTAATCGAAGTTTTGGCACAACGATCCAAGATTGACAGCGATTTGGGTTCACTTGATTACTCCTACTTAGATCAAATGACAGATGATTCTTATCCGATGGAAGGATTGCTAGAGGCTGTCACTTTAGATGAACCAGCAGATGCAACATTTTTCAATCAACTAGTTGATGAAATCATCGGTGAAATGGTCAGTGGAACAACACCAATTGATGAGCTAACACAACTTTTTACCGCCTCATCAGAAGTAGTAGACTATGTAAAAAAAGCACAAACTTGTATGGAAGAAGTAGCAAAAGGATCAACAAAGGGAACGCTCACCGCTTATAAGGTTCCTTCAAGTTCCTATTGGTCGGCAGAACAAATTGCATCTGGTGTATCAAATGGTTCTAGTATGAACCAGATAGCAGCATCTATTGTTTTGTCCCGAATAGCTCATGAGCGGACCCCACTGCATGCAATCACAACAGATTGGAAGGATGATGTTGTATTGGCATATACGTTTTCTGACTTGGCACTTTTGATCTCGGTAGAAGAAGCAGATAATTGTTATCTGAAGATCAACACAAATTTCGTCTGGCTGGATGAAGAAAACAATGGAAACATCGTAGACCGCATGGTGAAGCAGTATGGTCTTGAGCAAATTGATTTGGCTCAATAGGATTGTGTACAATTTTGAAAAAAATAATTAGCATAGATTGACAAAATATCTTCTCTGGTGGTACGGTATCCAAAAGGCGAACCATTAAAAAGCACATTGAGGAGAGGTTCGTACAGAAAGGAAGCAGTGGTTTATGATTTATGCGGATCATGCAGCAACAACAAAGATTAGTGAGACAGCAAAGCTTGCTATGTTGTCTGCTATGGAAAAGGATTGGTATAACCCGTCTAGCCTTTATACACCAGGGCAGCAGGCATCTGGCACATTGATGGATGCGCGTGTGAGGATTGCCCGCTGTCTTGGCTGTCTGCCAAAGGAAATTTATTTTACTTCAGGCGGAAGTGAGGCAGATAATCAGGCAATTTTGTCGGCAGCAGCTATTGGCAAAAGACAGGGGAAGATGCATATTATTTCAACCGCATTTGAGCATCATGCCGTTTTGCATACATTAAAAAAATTGGAAAAAGAAGGTTTCGAGATTACGCTTCTTGATGTTGGAGAAAAGGGAATTGTAAGTCCGGCACAGGTCGAAAAAGCAATTCGTCCAGATACAGCACTTGTTACGGTTATGTATGCCAATAATGAGATTGGAACTATTCAGCCAATTCGTGAGATCGGAGCAGTGTGCAGACAAAATGGTGTGTTGTTTCACACCGATGCGGTACAGGCAGCAGGTCATCTTCCCATTAATGTAGAGGAAGATCAGGTTGACATGCTGTCTTTATCAGCACATAAATTTAATGGACCAAAGGGAATTGGTGTGCTGTATGCAAAGACTGGTGTATTTTTGACAAATCTTATAGAGGGCGGCGGACAGGAGCGAGGAAAACGTGCCGGAACGGAAAATCTTCCTGCTATAGTAGGAATGGCGGTAGCATTAGAGGAAGCTTGCTCACTTCAAAAAGAGCGCTCCATCTATGTGACAAAACTTCGTGAGCAGTTAATAAACGGACTAAAGAAAATTCCAGGTGCACTGTTAAACGGAGATGCAACCAATCGTCTTCCAGGAAATGTAAACTTTTGCTTTCCGGATACCGAGGCAGAGGGACTCTTGCTCTTACTTGACAACAAAGGAATTTGTGCATCATCAGGTTCAGCATGCACATCAGGTTTTCTTGATCCAAGTCATGTGCTTCTTGCAATCGGGCGAGATCCACAGACAGCAAGAGGTTCCCTTCGTTTGACACTTGATTATGAAAATACCAAAGAAGAGGTAGAGATGATTATTAAGGCTGTTGCTGAGACAGTTAAAATTTTACGTGGAGAATAAAATTGGCGGCTTTTATTGTTCGCGAGTTGTTCAAGTTACGAAAGCGGTTCGACGATTGTTTTGTCGGCATCACTTTTCCGCAGGTACCTGCTATAATTATTTATTGTTTTATATTACTTTGAAAGTCCTGCTACAACGTTCTGCCTCGTAAAAGCAATTCGTCTCACCGCTAATTTATGTATTGAGTCGTGAATAATAAAAAATTAGAGCCGCCAAAATAATTACAGATATAACATTTCTGAGTACGCCATGATAAATGGACCGCTTCCTTTTCCTTCATCTGGAAGGTAATATTCAGTGATCTCATAATTATTTGTATTATTTGCACTTGCCTTTAAGTAAATATCTTCCAGTACATTGTCGTGAAGCTTAGTATTTACAATTGCGTTAAATGCTTTGATTGCAGGTTCGCGGTAGGACTCGTTAAGCCATCCATTGCGAACACCTTTTAACATCATATAAATCATCATGGCAGTGCCGCTGACCTCAAGGCGATTTGTCGCGGTAACAGGCTGATCAGCCAGATTTGCCCATAATTCAGATTCATCCTGATACTTTAACATGCCATCTGCAAAGAGCTTTAATGCAGCTTTTCTCTCTTCAATATAGCATTCAGGAAGAACTTCCATTACATCGACCATTGCCATTGCATACCAGCCCATTGCGCGGGTCCAGTGGTACGCGCAGACATCCTCACGGCTGTTGCATGCATGATAATACATGCCATTCGGGGCAAGCATAACATCAGCAACCCAGTTCAAGCGCTCATTGATAATAGCAAGCTGCTTTGTATCACCAATTTTGGCAGCATAGTGAGCTAAAAATGGCTGCAGCATATAGATACCATCGAGCCATACCTTATACTTAGGTGGCTGTCCGCCAGCCCAGCAGTGCCAGTAGTTATTGCCAAGTGCATCTTCTGTATATTTTTCAACTACAATATCACCCTTTGAATTGACGTGCTTTGGGTCAGTCAGATCGCGGTAGAGCTCAGCCATAACCTCAGCGTAAGCTGGATTTTCATCAAAAGCCTTCATGACTAGTGCAGCGGTCTTATAGCAGTCGGCACCGTGGTGATCTACATATCCTGCAAGGCTGCGGTTTAAATGATGTACTCCATTTTCGTCAGTCACAAGCATTGCATTCAAATATTCTAATACATAATTCTTATATTCAGCACCCTCATCTGGTCGTGCCTCGTATGTATCATATAGACCTTCCATCACAACGCCGTTGTAATAGCTCCAGTCAAACAGATACGGCTTCACAGATGGTGTGCGCTTCTCATTGTCCCATGAGAAAAATTTGTGCTCATCAGAAACGACTTCCTTTGGAATGTTGCATGAAGATTTTATAGTAAGCGCATCCACATAATTTTTTGCCTTTAAAATAGAGGCTTGAATATCAGCAGTTAAATTGCTCATAGTAATTCTCCAATCTTAGTAAGTTTTATGTAAACTCAGTATACCATGGAAAGCATTGATTGGAAAGAAGAATTTGGTCCGGCGACGAAACCATTGCACCTTAGGGCTTTTGTAAAATGTAACAGTTCCATGAGCAAAGATATTTCTTAAAAGAAATAAGGTCTGGTAATAAAAAAGAAAATATGGTATAATGACACAGATAACGTTGAAGGGTCAAGCCAACAACACGAACAAGACCAAAAAACGAAAAAGAGCGAAAAGGAGGATTGCATTATGTTAATTATAAAGAAACGAACGGTGGCGTTTGAAGTGGAAGCAAAGGATTGGTGTGACGCATAGCAGTGGCTAATGCAAAAAGACAATTGTGAGAAAATTGTTTTGTATAGCCATTGCTTTCCGGTGAATAGTACCGCACGGAAAGCCGCTGCAGCCGCAGCGCAGAATGAGAGGAAGGCATGAGCTATAGAAAGGCAGAGGAGATCCTGCCAAGAGAATTAATCGAGGTGATTCAGCAGTACGTGGACGGAGAGAATATTTATATTCCGAGAAAGCTGGAGCATCGAAAGGGCTGGGGTGAGCGTACACAGGCAAGACAGGAGCTGGATGCGCGCAACAGTGCCATTTGCAGGGAGCATAGAGAGGGCGAAAGTGTCCCGCGATTATCCCAGAAATATTATCTTACAGAAAAGAGTATACAGCGGATTATCCGTCAGTATCGATAACAATAAGAATGAGGGCTGCCGAAAGGTAGCCCCCATCTTTTGAAAAAAATAGCTTTGAATTTACTTTTAACAGGAGGAAGATTTTGTGAAACAAAAACGCTTATACCAGTATATCGCGCCAAATATATTGGCAATGGTAGGAATATCATGCTACATTTTAGCAGATACTTTTTTTATTGCAACAGCACAGGGTACAAATGGTATTACTGCACTAAATCTGGCACTGCCAATTTATGGTATTATTTTTGCGATTGGTTCCATGATTGGAACAGGTTCTGCTATTCGTTACGCATTGGCAAAGGCGACTGATCAGCAGGAGGCAAAAAGATATTTTTCAAATGCATTGATATGGGATGTGATTGTCAGTGTGATCTTTATAGCAGCAGGACTGTTTTTTCCAGGGCAGGTTATGCGAGTGATGGGTGCTGACGCAGTAATCGAAGCAATTGGTATACCATATATTCGCATTGTACTATGCTTTACACCATTTTTCATGATGAATTATGCATTTACTGCATTTGTGAGAAATGATAATGCGCCGCATATTGCTATGGCAGCGACGCTTCTTAGCAGTTTGTTTAATATTGTGTTTGACTATGTATTTATGTTTCCGCTTGGAATGGGTATGACAGGTGCAGCTCTTGCAACAGCAGTTTCACCAATTGTAAGTATTTTGATTTGTATGGTGCACTACCTGTCACCAAAAAGCAGCGTATCATTTCATTTTATGGTGCCATCTGTAAAAATGCTTATCTCATCCTGCAGTCTTGGCGTAGTTGCCTTTGTCGGAGAGATTGCAAGTGCAGTTACAACGATGGTCTTTAATTTTGTTCTTCTTGGACTTGATGGAAATACAGCAGTTGCTGCTTACGGTGTAATTGCCAATACAGCGCTTGTAGGTACAGCTATTTTCAACGGTGTTTCCCAGGGACTTCAGCCTCTTGCAAGTGAGGCGCATGCAAAGGGAGAGGCAGAGGAAAAGAAGAAGATTTTGACAAAGAGTGTTTTAACTGGCATTGTGTTAACAGTTGTTTTGATTGGCAGCGTATGGATTTTTGCACCACAGATTACCGATGTATTTAATAGTGAACACTCAGAACAGTTGGCTGCGTATGCAGTACCGGGAATTCGAATCTATTTTGCTGGCTTCTTTGCAGCAGCAATCAATATTATTTTTGCCGGATTTTTGAGTGCAACCGACCATGCAAAAGAATCCTCAATTGTGGCAATCACCAGAGGAATTGTCGCAATCATTGCGTTTGCATTGGTTCTTCCAAAGTTTCTTGGAATCACGGGTGTGTGGCTGGCATTTCCAGCGGCAGAGGTGCTTACTCTTTTTGTAGCACTTGTGATATCGAAAAAAAACTAAGAATTTGTTTTTTTTAACGTAATAAAAATAGAAGTTAACAAAATCGCTTGACGTAAGTCTCAATCACGGGTATCATAGAAATCCAGGGAATGTGAATTTTTTCACAGCTTCTCTGGATTTTTATAATACCGAATGTTTTTAGAATTGCTAAGCTCTCAGCAGCGCATCAATTCGTAGGTATCAATATATCTTATGTACAAGTAAGGAAAGAAGATATCCATTTTGGATATCAGCGATGGAAGGCGCGAAAGAAAATGACACAGTTTGAATCAAGAAATATAACAATGATGATGGATCTGTATGAAATGACAATGGCATATGGATACTTCAAGGAAAATGACACAGAGAAGAAGGTAGCATTTGATGTATTTTACCGTAAGAACCCAGATGGCGGCGGATTTTCTATTTTTGCCGGACTTGAGCAGGTGATCGAGTATCTGGAAAATATGCATTTTGAGGATGAGGATGTTGAATACTTCCGTTCATTAAATCTGTTTGATGAGGATTTTCTTGCTTATTTAAAGAATTTCCGTTTCAATGGAGATGTTTATGCATTTGAAGAGGGAACGATCATGTATCCAAATGAGCCAGTTGTAACAGTTGTTGCACCGTTAATTGAGGCACAGCTTGTTGAGACTGCAATTTTGGCGCAGATCAATCATCAGAGTCTGATTGCTACAAAGGCAAGAAGAATCGTAAAGGCAGCGGCAGGGCGCGGTGTATCTGATTTTGGTGCAAGACGTGCACACAACATGGATGCAGCTATTTACGGTGCACGCGCTTCCTACATTGGTGGTGTAAATGGTACTGCAACAGTTAGTGCAGGCCAGATGTTTGGTATTCCGGTTGGCGGAACTCATGCACACAGTTGGGTAATGGAACACAGCGATGAGCTGACAGCTTTTAGAAGCTATGCAAAGGTATTCCCAAATAATTGTACACTTCTTGTTGACACATATGATGTTTTAAAGTCTGGCGTTCCGAATGCAATCAAGGTATTTCAGGAGATGAAGGATGCAGGAATCCCGCTGACACGTTATGGCATTCGCCTTGACAGCGGCGACCTTGCATATTTGTCCAGAAAGGCAAGAAAGATGCTTGATAAGGCTGGTTTTACAGATGCAAAGATCGTTGTATCAAACAGCTTAGATGAATATACAATCACTTCTATTCTTTCTCAGGGCGGCTGCATTGACAGCTTTGGTGTTGGTGAGCGCATGATTACAGCAAAGACTGATCCTGTTTTTGGCGCTGTTTATAAGATCTGCGCAGTTGAGGAAAATGGTAAATTTGCACCGAGAATTAAGGTTTCTGAGACAGTTGAAAAGATCACTAATCCGGGACTAAAGAGTGTATATCGTGTATATGATGAGGAAGGTCATGCAGTTTCAGATCTGATTGCCGGTTTTGACGAGAAAGTTGACTTTAGCACACCGTATCGCTATGTAGATCCTGAGAAGCCATGGAAGAATAGAAGCTATGAGAATTGTACTGCAAAGCCGCTTCTTCATAAGGTAATTGAGGGTGGAAAGCGCCTGACAAAGACAAAGACGCTTCAGGAACTTCAGGCTTATGTAAAGAAACAGCTTGACAATGAGATCTGGGAAGAGGAGCAGCGTTTCGAGAATCCGCATAAGCATTATATTGATATGAGTCCGGATTACTACGAGATGAAGATGAGCATGCTGCACAATATCAGAACTGTATAAGATTGCTTTGCAACAGAGCAATTCGTAAGTATCGTAATAACAGATAGCGAAACAGAAGGGAGCAAAAGTCGGTGAAAAAATTTGCAATCATTGGCGGGTCTTTTAACCCGGTGACAAAGGCTCATGTAGAGATCGGACAGATCGCGAGTAAAGAACTGCCAGGTTGGCAGATTTTATATATCCCGGCACCAGATCGCTTTTTGACATCATGGAAGTCGATGGAGAAAAAAGAGATTCTGTCGGGTGAGCAGCGCCTTAACCTTTTAAGAAAGGCAGTTGAGCCGTACGGCTTTTTATGCGAAGACTGTGAAGTACACTTAAAGACAAGCGCTAAAACGTATGATACAATGCAGTATTTAAGAGCACAATATGGGCAGGATACGCAGCTTGTCTATGTGTGCGGAACAGATAAGCTTTCAGAGCTTTCTATCTGGTATAAGGCAGAGGGCATTTTTGAACTATCGCGATTTCTTGTAATTCCAAGAGATGGAGATGAGCCAGAAAAAATGATTAAAGAAATTCCATTTTTAAAGGAGCGCAGAGACCGGATTCTGATCAGCCATGAACCGCGCATTTATCCGGATTTTAGTGCAACAAAGGTTCGGGAAAGCATCAAAGCTGGAGATGGAAAATGGAAAGAAATGGTTCCAAAGGAGATTGCAGCAGATTTGGAGGCTTTGCAAAAACTATAAAAGTAATTGATATGGTGAGATTTGAAAATCTGGAAATATGAAATCTGGAAACAAGAGAGGATGGTAGTAGAATGTCATTGAGCAAAAGCGGATATATAAAAGCAGTGGCAGTTCATATGAAAACGTCGCTGGGAAGACCGATGGAGAATGCAGAGGAGATTGTAAGGCAGGTAAAGCAGTATGAGGCGAAAAATCCAGACCTGATCGTGTTTGGCGAGCTTTCAATAAGCGGTTACAGCTGCGGTGATCTGTTTTTGCAGTCCTTTATGGAGGAACAGTGCAGGATGGCAATCGCGTATCTGTGTGACAATCTGCCGCAGTCAGATACACTTATTGCAGTTGGAGCCCCACTTAGAAAGGACGGCATGCTGTTCAATACAGCGCTGATTTTTAAAGGCAATGAGCTGCTTGGTATTGTGCCTAAGACATTTGTACCTAATTATAAGGAGTTCTACGAAAAGAGATGGTTTGCAGGAGCAGATCAGCGTTTTTCAGATACGATTCGCTATGATGAGATTTTCTATGATGAAGGCGCTTCACTGAATGGTGAGCGCACATTCCCATTCACGCCGAATCTGATTATTGAGGGACGAAATGGTATTCGCCTTGCATGCGAGATATGCGAAGATCTGTGGGTTAATATTCCGCCGAGTTCATTCCATGCATCAGCAGGAGCAAATGTGATTGCAAATCTGTCAGCATCAAATGATGTTGTAACGAAACCAGAGTATCGCAGAGATTTAGTTCGCATGCAGTCTGGTACAAATATGTGTGCTTATGTATATTGTTCTTCAGGAAGCGGTGAGAGTACAACTGATCTGATTTTCTCAGGTCACAATATTATTGCAGCAAATGGAACAATTTTGGCGGACAGCAACAAAGAAGCGACAGAGGCACTTATTGATCTGGAGCGAATCAATAACGACCGAATAAAGAATAACAGTATTTCCTATGCAGCAGCAAGATATTCGCAGATGGCATCAAATGGAAAGGGTTATGTAAGACTTCATACGCAGACAAGCAGCGTAGCACATTGGCCAGAATCATTAAATCCATATCCATTTGTTCCATCAGAGGCAGAGCGTGCCGGAAGATGCAAAGAGATCATGCGCCTTCAGGCGACAGGTCTTGCAGAGCGTCTGACAAAGATTGGCATCCGCAAGTGTGTAATAGGTGTATCAGGTGGTCTTGACTCAACACTGGCTCTCCTTGTCATTAAGGAAGCATATGATATGCTTGGCTGGCCGCTTACAGATATCATCGGAATAACCATGCCGGGCTTTGGCACAACTGATCTGACAAAGACCAATTCATGGAAATTAATGGAGCAGCTTGGCATTACTATTCGTATGATCAATATTACAGATGCATGTCTGCAGCACTTCGAAGATATCGGTCACAAACGCGATAGCTACGATGTCACATATGAGAACACGCAGGCAAGAGAGCGTACCCAGATTTTGATGGATATCGCAAACAAAGAGGGCGGTATCGTAGTTGGAACAGGTGATATGTCTGAGTTAGCTCTTGGCTGGTGTACTTATAATGGTGATCATATGTCTATGTATGCAGTAAATGTCAGCGTGCCGAAGACACTTGTTAAATATCTGGTGCGCGCTTATGCTGAGCTTCATCCAGATGTCCATGATACGCTTGAATCTATCTGTGACACAATCATCAGTCCAGAACTTCTGCCGCCAGATGCACAGGGCAACATCGCACAGTCCACAGAGGCAACAATCGGAAAGTACGATCTGCATGATTTCTTTTTATATCATTTTGTCCGTAATGGTTTCACGAAGGAAAAGATTCAAAAGCTTGCAGAGATAGCATTTGCACAGAAGAACGTGACAAAAGAGGAGATTACATCAACACTCGATAACTTCTTTAGACGTTTCTATGCACAGCAGTTCAAGCGCTCCTGTCTGCCGGATGGTCCTAAGGTCGGTACTGTATCATTATCACCTCGCGGCGACTGGAGAATGCCGTCTGATGCGAAGAATCCATATTGAAAAATATAGTTGTGCAAATAAGAGAAATAATTAGGCAAAAAGAACCTTGGTTATATATAACTAACCAAAGTTCTTTTTTTACATTTTAATAGCTTGACAGAAAATGGAAACTTGTGATATAGTACCCTAAGGTTAGTTATAACTAATTTTAGGGAGGCGTAATGAACACAAAGGATATCAGAAAAATTGCGATATACGGCAAGGGCGGTATCGGAAAGTCAACGACAACATCTAATTTGTCAGCGGCACTTGCGAAAAAAGGTTATCGTGTGATGCAGATTGGCTGTGACCCGAAGGCTGATTCTACAAAAAACCTGATGGGGGGAAAACGAATTCCAACTGTTCTTGAGCAGATTAAGACAAAGGGCGAGGAACTTACGCTGGAGGATATCGTATTTAAAGGCTTTGGCGGCGTACTGTGCGTGGAATCTGGAGGACCGACACCGGGCGTAGGATGTGCAGGACGAGGAATTATATCTGCATTTGAAAAGCTTGAAGAACTGGAAGCATTTGAAACCTATCAGCCAGACATTGTGATATATGACGTGCTTGGCGATGTTGTATGCGGTGGATTTGCAATGCCGATTCGAGGTGGATATGCAAAAGATGTGTATGTTGTTTCATCTGGTGAGATGATGTCATTATATGCAGCAAACAACATTGCAAGCGCAATTCGTAATTTCGGCAAGCGAGGCTATGCGCAGCTTCGCGGATTGATTTTGAATGCAAAAAATATTGAAAACGAACGCGAGATTGTTGCAAAGGCAGTCGAGGAGATTGGTACGCAGGTAGTCTGTTATGTTCCGCGTTCGCCAGAGATTCAGGAAGCAGAGAATCGGGGAGGAACAGTATTTGAGTTTTTAACAAATTCTGTGATGCAGGGCGTTTATAACGAACTGGCTGACCGTATTTTAGCAGACGCGTAATACATAATTTATTTTATTTATAAACCGAATCAAAGCCGAAAGGCAGCCTATGGGCAGAAAGGAAAAGAAAATGAAGAATACAAAGTTACAGGCAATGATCATGGCAGGAGCAATGGCAGCAAGCTCTTTTAGCGCAATGAGCGTATTTGCAGATGAAACTACATCTGAGGCAGCAACTGAGGCAGTAAGTGCAGCAGAGGTTGATACCGAGGGCAAGTTTGTCTTGGAGTATCCAGAGGATATGCAGGAGTTAGGCTACACCGATCCGATCGTGCTTGACGAGGTTCCGGAGCGCGTTGTCTCCTTATCCGCAGCACCAGTTCTGGCACTGTATGAGCTGGGTGTAAATTTAGTCGGTATTCCAAACAGCATGGTTGTAACTTGGCCGGAGGATCTTCAGGAGAGCACCGAAACTGTTTCCTTCTCTGTTATGAGTCCGGACGATTTTGATTATGAGAGCGTTGTTGATCTTGAGCCGGATCTGGTTTTGCTTGCTTACAATGGCGCCGATACTGCGGGAAAGACACTGGAATCCTTAGGAATCCCGGTTTACTATATCTATGCAGGTCATACCGTTCCATACGAGTCCATCGTAGGACAGACAAATGCACTGATTGATGCATTTTCCGTTGATGAGGAGTCTGCTGCAGCTGGTGAGAAGATTCGTGAGCGTTTTGATGCACTTGATCAGAACATGGAAGCAGCAAAGGAAGCATTTGCAGGAAAGAGCGTTATGGTACTTCAGTCCAGCGGTGATGCTCATTATATCCAGACTGAGAACGGAACACTTGGAAGCATGGCAGCAATGATCGGCTTTGAGAATGTGTACACAAATGATCAGTCATCCATGGTACAGTTAGACTATGAGCAGGCACTTGACTATGATCCAGACATCGTTATGTGTGTAGGTGCAGAGGATGCAGAGGGTCATAAGGAACTGATGGAAAAAGCATTTGCAGAAAATCCAGAGTATTGGAACAGCATCCCGGCAATCGCAGAAGGAAGAGTTCTGTATCTGCCAGTATCTTATGTATCTACAGCAGGAATCAATGTAATCGATTGCATAAATGATCTGATCGGAACCGTTGCAGACTTTTACGGAATCGAAGTAGAGACCATCTCTGTTGACGAGGAAGAGGAATCCGAGCAGGCAACTGGTGAGGACGCATCCGAGGAGAATACATCTGACGAGGCAGACGAGTCTGCAGCTGAGACAAAATAATGAGCGAGCACAAGAAAAATAAAAATAACCGAAGCGGCAACCAGCTGTTAAAGACGGGAATGGTATGGACCATTCTTCTGGCTGCGTTGGCAGCGGTATTTGTACTTAGCATTGCAATTGGAAGTTCTGGCTATCCACTTTCAGAGGTCCTTCGGGGCCTCTGGGATACCGAAGCTGGAAAAATCCGAATTATCGTGTTTAATCTGCGTTTGCCAAGAGCAGTACTTGCAATTATGGTGGGCGCGTGTCTTTCGGCAGCAGGTGCTATTTTGCAGGCTGTGATGCGTAATCCCTTAGCTGATCCTGGCACCATTGGTGTATCAGCAGGTGCAGGCGCAGCGGCGATTACAATTCTTCTTTTGTTTCCGAGTTTGACTTATTCTGTTCCGTTGTTTGCATTTGGCGGAGCCGCACTTGCATGTGTATTAATCTATCTGCTTGCATGGAAGGATGGTGTGGATCCGGTGCGAATCATTTTGTCAGGTGTCGCTGTCAATTCTGTCTTAGGAGGCTATAACTCCTTCTTACAGCTGCAAAACAGCGATAACTTAAACGGAGTTTTGTCTTTTATGAACGGAAGTTTCTCAGGTGGAAACTGGACACAGGTGCGTGTAATGGCAGTGTATGCCGTGATCGGACTTGTGCTTGCATGTTTTTGTATCCGAAATGCCAATGCACTTCAGTTGGGAGATGAAATGGCCAAAAATCTTGGCATTCGCGTAAATGCGAGCCGTATCGTGCTGTCTGGTGTTTCCGCATTTTTGGCAGCGGCTACGGTTTCTGAGGTCGGAATGATCGGCTTTGTCGGTCTTGTTGCACCGCACATTGCAAGAATGTTAGTCGGTTCGGACTACAAAGTGTTACTTCCAACAAGTATCCTGACGGGAAGCGTGATGGTACTGCTTGCCGATACAGTGGGAAGAACAATTTGGCCTGGTACAGAGATTCCGGTTGGCGTTATGATGAGTGTATTTGGAGGACCATTCTTCCTGTATATGCTCAGAAAGAGAGGTAGTTTCAATGGAGCTTGAGGCAAGTGGACTGCAAATTGGCTATGGAGAACACGTGATCGTAAACCAAATGGATGTGTCTATTGCAAGAGATAAAATCACAACAATTATCGGACCAAATGGCTCTGGAAAATCGACACTGTTAAAGGCACTCACGAGACTGATTCGTTATCAGAAGGGAAATGTTTTGCTGGATGGCTGCGATATTCAGACAATGAAGCCAAAAGCATTAGCTAAAAAGCTCGGAGTGCTGCCGCAGATTCATACGGCACCGTCCGATTTTCGTGTAAAGGAGCTTGTCGGCTATGGTCGTATGCCGCACCAAAAGTTAATGGCAGGAAAGAGTAAAGAGGATGAGGAAGTCATCCGTTGGGCAATGGAAGTCACAGGCACTTGGAAATTCCGCGACAAGTCAATTTACGAGATTTCAGGAGGAGAGACGCAGCGTGTGTGGATTGCTACCGTACTTGCGCAGAAGCCGGAAATCATGTTTTTGGATGAGCCAACGACCTATCTGGACATTTCTCATCAGCTTGAGACGATGAATCTGGTGAAAAAATTAAATCGCGAGACGGGAATCGGTGTGGTTATGGTGCTGCATGATTTGGCGCAGGCGATGGAAGTCAGCGATCATGTGATTGTGATCCGTGACGGGGAAAAGTACGATGAGGGTGCACCGCAGAATGTCATCACATCAAAGATGATGAAGGACGTCTATCAGGTGGAGTGTGAGATCTTGAATGTGCCTGGACGCGAAAAGCCGCTGCTTGCGTATGCAGCAATCTGAAAATGAGTATCTAGTGCCTTGCAATTTTTCTGCATTCAGGCACTTTTGTGAATAACATAAAAATGAAGAAAGAGGATATTATGGGATTAAATGGAGAAAAGATGCTCCAGAGCCTGAAACACCTAAGTCAGGTTGACAAGATGAAGCAGGTTGAGCCGATGTCTTATGCACTGTTTCCAGGCTATCATTGTCCGTTAATGGGTGCTATGCTGACAATCCGTGCGATTAAGGATAGTGTGATGTTGGTACTCGGCCCAGATGAGTGTGCCTACTATACAAAAATGGCAACTTCTGGAAATGGAAGCATGTCGGCGGATGGCTGTCAGATCGTGTCTGTTGTACTAGAGCAGCATGATGTCACCTTTGGCTGTCAGGAGAAGCTTGAGGAGGCAATGGAAGAATTAAACGATGAATATCATCCGAAGGCTGTTTTCATCGTAACCACCTGCGTACCAGAAATTACCGGTGATGATGTGGAGTCAATGGCAGATTTATTTACCGATCAGTATGGCTTCCCAGTTATGGTCGTTCACGCAGAGAATTTTAAGACCGATGACCATCTGCCAGGTATTGAGCATACGCTTGAAGTCTGTTGTGCGATGATGCAGCCGCAGGAAAAGACTGACTGCGTTAATGTACTTGGTCTGCGGCTGGGTGATTTTACAAAAACAGAGGTGTACCGCGTATTGCAGGAGCAAAGCATTCCAGTAGGAATGCAGCTGCCAGGAAATAGTAGTGCAGAGGAAATCGAAAGAGCACCGCAGGCAGCAGTCAATCTAGTCGTTCATCCAGTTGGATTAGCGCTTGCAAAAAAAATGAAGCGAAAGTTTGGAACACCGTATATAGTATTTGAGCGCTACAGCGATCCAGACCGCATTTATCAGTCTTACAAAGAATTATTTGAAATTCTTGAAAAGCCACTTCCAGAAAAGCTTGCTGGCTGGTATCAGGAGGCAAAAAAGCGCTCAGAGGCAGCAAAGCCTATACTTGATGGCAAAACTTATTTTAGTGGAAATACAGCGCTTTGTAACTATGAACTTCACAGTTTTCTGACTGGTCTTGGAATGAAGCCGCTTCTGTTACAGATCTCGGATTTGACTGCACAAGATGAACAGTGGCGTAAAGAGATTTTGACGCACTGCGATCCATATGTGACAAGAGCAGCCAATATTGGACCTTTGCAATATCTATATCCAGTATTAAAACCTAAATTTAACATTGGAGCTGGAAATGCGAAAGAGATGAAAACATCTGGCACACAGATGATTCGCATGATGCAGGCCTACAATGTGCTAGGTTTCGAGGTGAACGAGATGGTTGTGAATGCATTTGTTCAGGCACAAAAAGGAGGGATGAAATGAGTCTATGTAGATTTTACCCGCCGGCGTCCGACCGCATGGCGATCATATGGAGCCTGATGCCGATTCAGAATGCGATTGTACTTGAGTACGGCCCGGCTGGAACAACTCATTTTGGTGGTGGCCTTTACAGCTCGCTTGGCATTCGACTTAGCCAGTCTCTTTTTACAACTCATATCAGTGAAGATGATGTCATAATGGGAGATGTCACTCGCTTGGAAAAGGCGATTGTCGAGATTGATGAGACCTATGAGCCAAAGGTAATTTTCGTTGTGGCATCAGCCGTTATTGCTGTCATTGGAACAGACATCAAAGGTGTCTGCCGCTATATGCAGGAAAAGGTCAATGCAAAGTTAGTTGCCTTTGAGGATGGAGGTTTTCGCGGTGATTATACCTACGGACTTCGTGCTGTCTATAAGCTTTTGGCAAAGCAAATCGCAAAGGATTATTATAAAAAAGAGGAAAAGACTTATCAGATCATCGGTGCGTCGGCTGGTTCCTACCGAATCCGTTCCGACGTGTGGGAGTTACAGCAGCTGATGAGTGAAGCATTTGACTGGAAGTGTAGAATGGTGATGGGACTTGAATCTGATATTGAAGATCTTGAGACGGCAGGGGCAGCAAGACTTAATCTCATTATTCGAAATGAGGCGCTTGAAGCAGGAAATAGTTTAAAGGATCGCTTTGGGACACCTTTTGTCTATGGTGCGCCGTATGGCTATCAAGGAACCATCGACTGGTTAAAGCAGATTTCGGCTGTGATTGGAGAGCCAATCAACGAAGAATTGCTTGCTCGCATCGAAGAAAAACAGGCTGATTTGATGCCGATGGGCGGTGGACCAATGGCAAGCATGAGAAGAAAGCCGGCACAGGCCACTATTCAAGCTGATTACGATACATTACTTGGATTAGCCAGTGCAATGCGAGAGCTTGACATTGAACTGACTGCTCTGATTTGCAGTCACAGCCTAAAGGCAATTGAATCTCCAAATGCAGACGTTACCTACTATGCAAAGGAGAAAGATCGACTTGATTTATATCAGACACTTCATGGCCAGTGGGTGCTCGGCGATAGCGTGATGGAAAGCTGCGTGCCACAGGACACCTATTTTACCTGTGTGAGTTTCCCGTTCTCTGGAAAACCACAGATTGCCCACCATCTTCCATTCATGGGCGAGAAGGGCATGGATTATTTGAGAGAATGCAAGGAACTGTACTTCGATCAGCTAGAGATTTGATAGCAGAGCTATATGGTGACGGAGCAATTCACCAGTGCCAGGTGATAAAATATTTCAATAATAGAGTTCGCACTTGACAAATACTCTCTTGGGGCATACGATAAACATACCCCAAGGGGGTATGATTTTGCTAAGAAAAGGCAGGTGTAGATAATATGATCAAGACAACATTAAAAATCGACGGAATGATGTGTGGCATGTGCGAGGCACATATGAACGAGTTGATTCGCAACAATTTCAAGGTAAAAAAAGTCTCCTCATCAGCAAAGGATGGAGAGACTGTTGTAATCAGTGAGGATGCACTGGATATTCCGTGGGCAAAAAATAAGATCAAAGAGATCGGATATGAGCTTGTCTCCTACGAGAGTGAGCCATATGAGAAAAAGGGCTTTTTCCACTTTGGAAGAAAGTAATCTTTATGTTTCTACAAGCGGCATCACCATATTTTCAATGGCGTGGCGCAGCTTCTTGTGTTCAATTACAAAATGAATTGCCGGGCTGTTATTTTTCGAGATAACAGCCCATTTTCCTTCGCAAATTTGAATTTGGATATTTCGAAAAGCAGGTGTAGTACTTATTTTTAAAGAATAACTGCCATGTGTTTTGGCATATTGTTTTGTAAGTGCAAGATGCTTTTGATATGTATCCCATGTGTATACAATATCATGTTCCAAAAATAGATCAGCAAGAAAAAGACGAAGCGGATAGCGCTCAAATTCGGCCTTGTCGATCTCGACGACAACCTTGGCCTTGCCGTTTTCTTTTTCTACGCTCTTTACATTCATGTTGGTTTTCCTCCTATACGGTGCGGCCGGTTTTAGCCGTCATTCACCATTCTATATTGAATCCGCTCTATTCTATCAGAGTTTTTTCAATATTTCTACTGTTTTTTATATCGCTCCAGGCGCAGGCACAACAATCAGATTTGTTGACTCTGAATATGAAAAATGTTACGCTGAAACAGTTTGTAGAAGCGGTTCAGACCCAGAGTGGTTATTCATTTCTTTACAAAGATAATCAACTTAAAACGAATCAGCGAATCACTGTATCCGTTAATAA
>OGUO01000254.1_pt1 | contig 40806 bp, 37 predicted proteins | sample 1553641 | NCBI WGS metagenome assembly OGUO01 (sample SAMEA2579980, study PRJEB22360) | human gut metagenome | biome: human gut; feature: human-associated habitat; material: faeces | place: Denmark | collected 2008/2010 | reverse complement strand
AAGTAAGGCTGTATGCCTTACGAGGAGGTTTGACGACGAAGATGGTGCGCACTGCACATTTTCGCTCGCATGAGGTTTTTAGAGGCGACCTTATTAAATACGGGTCAGAGCCAGTCGCTCATTCCCACGCCTTGCAGACGTCCACCCATTTTGTGCAGCCGGAGTATTTCTCCAGTTCCTCCATGGTGAGTTCTATGGCGCTGTTGCTGCTTCCGCACGCCGGGAATACCGTATCGAAACGCTTCAGCGAAACGTCGAGGTATACCGTAACTCCGTCGTTCACCGCAAACGGGCATACTCCGCCGATGGCGTGACCTATCAGCTGCACTACCTCGTCAGGGGTGAGCATTTTCGCCTTCTTCCCGAATTCTGCCTTGTATTTTGCGTTGTCCACCTTCGCGTCCCCAGCCGCAACTATAAGGATAGGCTGCTCGCCCACCATGAACGACAGTGTTTTCGCTATCCTGCACGGTTCGCAGTCAAGCGCCTGCGCCGCAAGTTCCACCGTCGCGCTGGATACGTCGAATTCAAGAATGTGGTCTGCCATGCCCAGTCCGCTGAAATATTCCCTTACTTTCTCTATAGCCATGTTGTCCCTCTGTTCCTTTGTTATTGAAGATATCCTGCGTATTTATTCTACCACCATCGCCCCGAAAAGTCAATCACCCGGCAGGATATATTGTGTCCGTTTTGTGCTACTGGTTGGCGGTAAAGTTCTTGAAGGACAGCGCGCAATGCGGTAGAATATAAGTACAATATCATCACCGCAAAGGAGCAGCCATGACACACATCAAATCAATTATCGCCATGATTCTTTCATTATCCCTGTGCGCATGCAGCAACGGGAACCCGTCCGGAAGCACCGATTTCACGGATTCCAGCGCGGTCTCCGCACCGGCGGAGTTCTCCCCGGAGAGCGCATTCAACCTCGGCGGCACTCTGACGGAATCCACCCCCGGAGATATCAGCCTGACCACCCTCACAAGTATCTCCTCCAAGAACGCCACGGACAGCAACCCGATACTCTCCAATATATTCTGCGCCGACCCCACAGCGGTGGAATACGAGGGCAGGCTGTACATCTACGGCACCAACGACCATCAGCAGTACGAAGCAGTGGGACCCAAGGGAAAGAACACCTACGAGCACACGAAGTCAATCGTCATGATCTCCACGGACGACATGGTGAACTACACCTACCACGGTATCATCAACGTCGGAGATATATGCCCCTGGGCGATAGCTTCCTGGGCGCCCTCCATCACCTCCCGCGTCGAGGACGATGGACTGACCCACTTCTACCTTTACTTCTCCAACAGCGGCTGGGGAACCGGCGTGATCACCGCGACCTCCCCCACCGGACCCTGGTCCGATCCCCTGGGGAAATCCCTCATTGACGGCAACACCGAGGGACTCAACGGCTGCCAGTCGCCATTCGACCCGGGCGTGTGCATTGACGAAAACGGCGTCGGCTGGCTCTCCTTCGGCGGTGGGACTGACGGCGCGCGCATAGTCCGTCTGGGCAGCGACATGCTGAGCCTTGACAGCGAGATCATGAAGATCCCCTCCCCCTATCACTTCGAGGCAAGCGAGCTGAATTACATCAACGGCACCTACGTCTACACCTACAACAACGACTGGAGCGGACACTACGAGAACTGGGACATGGAGGGAGTATTCGCACCGCCGCAGTGCAGCATGTCCTACCTCACCACAAAGACTCCGCTCGACCCCGACAGCTGGGTATACCAGGACTATTATTTCAGTAATCCCGGCGAGCAGGGTCTGGAATACAGCAACAACCACACTCACCTCCAGAAGTACCAGGGTAAGTATTACCTGTTCTATCATTCACTGTTCCCCCAGAGCTCCCTCGGCACCACCGGCGGATTCCGCAGCCTGTGCGTGAACGAAGCCCAGGTCGATGAGGAGAACGTGAAGATCTCCCAGGTGACCGCCACCAAGGAGGGCGTATCCCAGATAAAGGTGCTGGATCCGTTCTCTCCGGTGCAGGCGGAGAATATAGCACTGTGTGCAGGAACTTCCTACACGGCGACTGAGGAGCCCGGAAACATCACGGTATCCAACGGGACCACAGACGACACAGCGGCGTGGCTCGCGGTGCGCGGCGCGGATTTCGGCGACGGCGCTGAGTACTTTGCCGCAAGGGTAAAGGGCACCGGAAAGATCGACGTCTACATCGACGGAATAAACGGCACCATCTCAGCCTCCCTGGAATTCAGCGGCGATGACTGGCAGACGGTGTACAGCAAGGCATTCGAGAAAATCTCCGGACAGCACGACGTGTATTTCGTGATATCCGACGGATTTGAATTCGACAGCTGGCAGTTTGCTTAAACAGGAAAACATCAATAAACAAAATGCTCCGGGCAAATCCGGAGCATTTTTCTACTTTAATTTGTGATATCGTAGGTTATCTTGAGCGTGTGCTCGCTTGTCTTGACCAGCGGCTCGCTGAGATTGTTCACCGTAGCGAGGTAATCCGCCGCCGCAATGAGATACGGATCCTGCACGCCTCCCTGGATCTCCGACATATACTGGTTCATAATATGAGCCGGGAAATACGGCGGTTTTATGTCCGCTGAAAATCCCAGTCCGATGTCGCCGCAACCGTAAATTCCATACCACTTTCCATTATATAGCGAGTGCGTCTTACGGTCGGTGGTATAATATCTAAGCACTCCGTTGACCGTGTAGAACCACATTCCGCTGCCGGACACTCCCTCCCAGGACTCTGACAGATTCCCGGCGCTGCTGAATGCTAAAAGTGCCTTGTTGCTTGCAGCGTAAAGCCTGCCGCCGTGTATTGCAGCGGCAAACACTGTGAACTTAGCGGAATTCATCACCCAGCTGCGCTTTGCGGATACGGCGAAGCTGTCGAGATCCACCGTCGCGTAGTCCAGGCGGAGCCTTTCATTGTCCTCCTGAACCGCCTTGCCGAAAAAATACACCTTCCTGTCGGAGCTGTCCACGAACACCTTGATCACCGGATCCACCTCTATCGGCAGCTCCACTCTTATCGTCTTGACAGGCTTCGCATCAACGGAAAAGTCAACGCAGTCCGTCACCCCCACCGCCGTCATGTCAAGGCTCTTTATTTTAGTAAACACCATATTGGATGAGTCGGTTTTCCGCAAATACACATGCGTGCATTTTTCCGGGGTACAGAGATACTGCCCTGCCCCACGAATGATCTGTATGTACATATTACCTGCATTTTTGGTGACCGGATCCATGAACATGCTCCCGGCGCTGTCAGCTGCCGCGAATCCGGAATTACCGAACATCCTGCTTGTGAGCGCAACGCTCTTTATCGTGCCGTTCGCCTTGTCGGTGCCGAAATCCCAGGTAAAGTGATACCCGTTTCCCATTGCATATGTTTCATTCGAATTCAGTGTGCCCCTGGTTTCCAGCGTACCAGAGTAAGGGTCCCCGGCGGTCGCCACCGGGATAGTATCCGGCGGCAGCAGAATGCTGTCTGCCTTCTCCTCAAGGGTATTCCCAAGCAGCATGATGCCTCCGCAGAGATTCTTGTATATCGGCAGAGAACTCCTCATGAAATCCGACCAGCTGAATTGCTTGAAGATCGCATATGCCGGCGGAGAGAGCAGCCTTCTTATTGCGTCGGTGACAAGATTGTGCTCGGTGAACTGCCTGATCACACGCCCGGAATCCGCCCTGGTCAGGGTGAATGTTGCTTTTCCTTCCATTATGTAATACCTCCTGAATAGTCCACGTTCATATCCGCCGGAATAACCTCCGGAACCCCGATTTTCCACCGGGACGTCTTTTCATAAAGCGAAGCCTTATCACGCTGACTTCCGGAATTGCCGTAGATTCCATGTCCCACAAGCGTTGCCTGCATGTCCCCGGCGGCGATGTAGGCACTGCCGCTTCTGGTTTTCGCGGCGGCGTAGATTCTGTTCTTCCCGGCAGGCAGCTTGTCCACCAGGTGATAAACGTGCGTAAGTTCAATATCGCCGGATTTCACCGACTGAATAAAATTTCTGGGCACGTCCGTACCGTTCACGTTCACGGTCAGAAGGACTGCGTCCGCATCGCTGTTCCGGAGCGTGAAATTTATATCCAGCTGCGCAAAGCATTCCTCCACCGTTTCGAATTCGAAATCCGCGATGATCTGCGGAGAAGCCGTCAGCGCGATCTGCGCCGTATTCTCGCGCTTGTAGTATACGGCGTTCTTCAGGTGCAGCAGCTTCTCCAGCAGGTCCTCCAGCTCGCTGCCGTCCTCGTCAATGCGGTTCTTGGAATACAGCCTGGCGGATAATCCCCCGTTGTAGGTGTATTCTATCTCGCTTATTACGATTGTGTACAGCATATCGCCGTCCAGGAAATACGCCACATCTCCCGCCTCCAGGAACGGAAGCCCCTGCATTTGAAGCTCCGCTCCAAAGAATGAGAACGGCTTGAACTCGGAATAGATCCCGTCAAGTATCGCCTGGGTCATGAGCGGATCGTAAATTTCCAGCGTTGATATCTGTGCACCGCTGCCGGCAATAAGCTCACCGTCCCCGGTATTTGCCTTCACGCAGGTTACAACGGAGCGCCCCATGTTTCGCTGAACTTCCCAGCAGTTCCTGTCCAGAATATTCACGTCAACATGCTGTGGCTTCTTCAGCGTTAGCCTGCCCTGACGGTCCATCTTGGCGCACGCGCGGTTAATTCCGGCGATGTAGCCGATGATGTCCCTGACAGTGCTGTCCGCTGGGATAGATTCAATCTTGTATGGATACCCGGCGTCCGCGCAGATGATACCGTTGTCCGAACATATCTTCCGCAGCAGCACGTCGCTGGTGACCGGAAGCGTCCCTGTGTAGCTGTATGCCGTATCCAGGCTGTACATGCGGTCATATGCGGTTATGTTGATAACATTCCCCCGGACGTATCTGCGCTCTATATAGAACACTCCCAGCGGACACCATTCCTCACCGTCAAAGCTGATGAAGGCAGTGACCTCCGCCCTGGAGGACAGTTCACCGGAGTATCTGGCGGAAAAATGCAGGCGGTTTGCGCAGGTGGTGCCGATGGTGAACCAGTCCGGATGTACTACATCGTCAAAGCTCATATCAATGAGCGCGTCGTCCTGGAACTCCACCCCGTCTGCCACTATCCTGCACCACACTCGGCGTCCGTTATCCTGTGCAAGCTGTCGGAATTTTTCTGATACTTCAACCATTCAACTCACCTCACTTCTGCCGGAATTCCAGCTCCACGCCGCCGTACATCGCCACGCCGTTGATGACGGTGACCTCTGGCGCCGGCTCGTCCGAAACGTGGAAATCTGCGGTAACATCACCCTCCGGCGCATGGAAGCAGACTGTTACGAATATCTCGCTGCACAACTCCCGAAGCGCCTTAAGTTCGGATTCAGTAAGCAGTCCGAACAGCACCTTCAGCCGGTATTTTCTGTTCACAAGGTCGATAAGCATATCTCCCTGCGTATTGTAGTGAATGTCCGTTCTCCTGGTTTCACGCTCTGCGGAAAGTTCAGTCACCTTATCAAACGTGACATTATTTATCGTGATAGTCATGCCTTTCCTCCTAGCGCTGTTTTCTTGTTTTCTTGGCATTCAGCTGCCGTGCGAGTTCCCTGCTCCCGGCGCGCAGCAGTTTTGCCAGACGGTAGGCTTCCTCCCTGCCGCATTCCGTGGATTTCACGGGTTTGATTTCCTTGGTCACGCCGATTTCCTCCTTTCTCATCCGTGGAATTCTCCGCTGGTCTTTCTTCCGCGGATACGGTAGTGGTGCGGCTCCTCCCCGGCGAACAGGGTGGATTCCACGATCTCGTACTTTTCGCCGAAATACTCCAGCGACTGACCTGCATTGAATTCTGTCCCCATTGGGGTGGAGTTCACGCAGTCGAAATACACCACCAGTTCGCTGCGGTCCCTGGTGTGGGTTACGAGGTGGTCAGTAACGGTGCTTGTGCGTATTACCCGGACATTCCCGAGCACTGTGCTGGAGTACCCGGAATCCGTTGGAGTAAGCAGCGTGACGCTGTCCGTCAGCAATTCTATCGGGATAGGATTGATCTTCATTCGCGCACCTCCACACCGGCGAACATACAGCCTGCCGCCCTGAGCAGCCGTATCGTATTGAGCCCGGCCTCGTCGCAGTCTGCGGTGAATGTATTCGTCGTGCTGCCCCTGCTTGTCTGTGTGCTGTAGGAATAGTCCCCGATCGTCACCCTCTCGCTGCCGGAGCTGGAATCCCCGGAACCGTCGATAAGTTCCATCTCGCGAAGCAGCTGATATGTCTGGAATCCGGCAGCCTGCTTGACAAGCTCAGCCTGTCTGCCACCAGACTGAAGCGCCTTTTCCGCCCTGCCCTCGGTAAGCGCGGCAATGATATAGTCGCTGCGTTGAATACAGCCGGAAATATTCCTGGAATCCACCTCCGGAAATCCCATGCCGATGTATTCCTCAACGGTTATAAGCATGATATCCTCCTTTCAGAATAAGGGCGGCGGAGTTCCGCCGCCCTGCCTGTTTTCTTACGATCAAGCGCCCAGGGAAACCGCGATAACAGCCTTCTTGTTATCCGGCACGAACAGGTCGTGATACTTGCGGTAGTCTATATCCCACGCGTCAGCGAACTGGTTCGCCTCGGGAGTGATGATCTTCACGTTGTCAGTCTTGGACACCGCAATCGGTGCGGACTTAGGGCAGATGAGGACCCGACTATCCCGCAATCCCACATCTGGTTTTCCGCATAACAAAGCCATTCGCAGCTATTACATTTTGCTGAAATCAACCAAAACACCCACCCTGCCCACACTTTTGCCCACAGTAACGCTCCGAAAACAGGCAAAACAAAAAGGAATGCAACAAATAAATTGCATTCCCAATCATATTTTTCAGTTCCGCTTACTTCCCGCACACTCCCACCAAATCAGCACTTTCAACCCGCTGTTACTGCAAATTCACCCAAGCAAAACATTGATACACTCGTCCTTAGTGACCCCGTAAGCCGTCGTGTACTTACTGTACTTATAAAACTTGAACCCGCATTTTTCCTGCACGCGCTTCGACTGCGGATTGTCGGTGAAATACCCGCAAGCAATAAAATCAAGCCCGACCTGCCCAAACAGATAATCTATCACCGCCCGTACTGCCTCCGCCATGTAGCCGTTTCCCCAGTAATCCTTCGACAGCACAAATCCCAGCTCACGCCCCGATTTATCGCTGAATTCCGGGAGCTTCTCCTCGTCGTATTTTTCGATTCCCAGCGAGCCTATGACCTTACCGCCGCGCTCGATTGCGAACGTCTTTTTCCCGCTGATGAACGCATTAAGAACAGCCTGCGTTTCCTCAATCGTTTTGTGGTGCGACCAGCCTGCCATCTCACCGACGCCGTCCACGCTCGCGTACCCGAAAAAATCATCAAGGTCGGATTCCCGCCACGGGCGCAGTATGAGCCGCTCCGTCCTTAACACAACATTCGATATGTCGATTTCCGCGTTCATTTAATTACCTCCACACCTCATTGCCAAACAGCAATTGCCATTCAAAACCTATACGCCATGATGTACTCTTCCGCATTTTCTCCGACGATCTCAAATCCGACATTCTTATACATTTTAACTGCGTAGTTGGCTTTCTGAACAGCAAGCGAAGCCTGTTTGTAATTTTCCGCTTTCAATAACTTAAGCATTGATTTCATCAAATCTGTCCCTATCCCGTGGTTCCTGTACTCGGGATATAGTGATATCGCGAACGACGGAGTTTCGTCATCAATATGACCGTAATCATTCATTATCCGCACCCACACAGCACCGATTATTCTTTTGTCCAGCTCCGCAACAAGGCAGCAGTCCCCTTTATGTTTTCCGAAATCAGATATGTACACCTGCAATTCGGGCTGTTCGATGATTTCCCTCGGCGGCGATTTTACGCCCTCGGGAATGAATATCGCCTCGTAAAGGAAATCGCCTAATACGCTGTATTCAGCTTCTTTGATCTTTCTGATTTTGTAATCCATAAATCCCCCTTATTCTCCGTAAAATTATTGTATCACAACGTCCGCTATTTTTCAAGTTGATTTCCGCCCTCGCTCACCGCGTATAATATACCCGTTAGGGTGCAATACTATAACAAACGCACAAATCTACCACCGAACGGGTATAAATCCACGCCAACCCATTGACAAAATACCCGAACGGGTGTAAAATATATAACAAAAGGGGGCGCAGAAATGAATCCGATAGCGAAATTTATCAAGGAAAACCGCAAAGCCGCCGGGCTTACGCAGGAGGAATTCGCGATACGCTCGGGGCTGGGACTGCGGTTCGTGCGGGAACTCGAACAGGGCAAGGAAACCGTGCGAATGGACAAGGTGAACGCCGCCCTCGCGATGTTCGATATGCAGGCAGTCCCGGGCAGAAAGGACGATGAGTGATGGGCGCATTCAGAACCGCATATGTGTACGTCAGGAACGCCTACGCTGGCGCTCTTTCCGAAACCGACGAGGGGTACTCCTTCGAGTACGACCGCGATTACCTGCGCTCCGAGGGCGCAAGCGCCGTGTCGCTGACTCTGCCGCTGTCGGAGGAGGTGTATTCCTCGAAAACGCTGTTTTCGTTCTTCGACGGGCTTATCCCCGAGGGCTGGCTGCTCGGCGTGATTACCCGCAACTGGAAGATAGACCAGAAAGACCGCTTCGGGCTGCTGCTCATTTCCTGCCGGGACGCCATCGGCAACGTAAGTATCAGAGGTGAAAAATCATGAACTGCCTGTGCTGCGGAAAACCGCTTAAAACCGACGAACCCTCGGGCTGGCACAAAGCTTGCGTAAAGCGCTTTTTCGGCACGAGCGTGATTCCCGAACTGGAAATCGACAACGGCGCGCTGGAGCACCTCGCGATAGAAACCGCCGGCAAGGGGCTGACAATCCCCGGCGTGCAGAAAAAGCTCTCGCTGCACCTCATGTCCGAGGGGAGAAAGCCGCGGCTCACGCTGGTGAATTACCCGACGGGATTTATCCTCAAGCCGCAGGTGGAGGACTTCAGGGCGCTCCCCGAGGCGGAACATCTCGTCATGTTCATGGCGGACGCGGCGGGGATAAGCACCGTCCCGCACGCACTGGTAATGGGCGGCGAGAACCTCGCGTACATCACCCGCAGGATTGACCGCGTTTTCGGGAAAGACTCCGTGGAAATGCTCGCGATGGAGGATTTCTGCCAGCTCGACCTGCGGCTCACGCAGGACAAGTACCGCGGCTCCTACGAGCGCTGCGCAAAGGTAATAGAGCGGTATTCCTCGCGGAGCGGACTGGATTTGTCCGAGCTGTTTTACAGGCTGATTTTCTGCTTCATCACGGGGAATTCGGATATGCATTTAAAGAATTTCTCGCTCATCGAAACCGCCGAGCGCAGCGGGAAGTACGTTCTTTCCCCGGCTTACGACCTGCTCCCCGTAAACGTCATCATGCCCGAGGACGCCGAACAGACAGCCCTCGCGCTGAACGGAAAGAAGCAGAATATCCGCCGCAGGGACTTCCTTGTTTTCGCGGAGGGGTGCGGAATTACACGTCAGTCCGCCGAGAAAATGATGAAGAAGCTCCTTTCGATGAAGCCGAAATTCCTTGCGATGTGCGGGGAGTCGCTCCTGCCGGAGGATATGAAATCGCGGTTCGCGGAGCTTATTGGGGAGCGGTGTAATGTGCTCGAACAGGGTAATCCCACAATAGGCTAAAATAATAACGATTTTGTAACACTTTATAACGATTTCGATTTTTTATAACAATTTTACGCATTTTATAACACTTTCTTTGAATTTATACGAATTCGCTGTTGACAAAGTGTTATAAAATGCGTATAATTTAATTAAAGGGGTGATAAAATTGCTGGAATATGAATTAGTTGAACTGGTGAACAAAATATTGAAAACCAAATGCGAGAGCAACTACCTTGAGATAAAGGCGGCAGAAAAAGGCTGTCCGAAGCTTTTTGACACACTGTCCTCGTTTTCAAATCAGTACGGCGGAGGAACAATTGTTTTCGGGATAGACGAGAATAACGGCTTTGATATCTGCGGAGTGTATGACCCCGCAGACCTCCAGAAAAAGATAATGGAGCAGGCTTTGCAGATGGAACCGGAGCTCCGTCCGCTGTGCACGGTAACAAATATCGGCGGAAAAACCGTCGTAAGCGCGGAGATCCAGGAAATAGACAACGAGCTGAAACCCTGCTTCTACAAGGGCGTCGGACGTCTGAAAGGTTCGTACGTCCGCGTGGGCGACGGCGACAGACACATGACAGAATACGAGGTGTACAGCTATGAGGCGTTCAGGAAGAAGATACAGGACGAACTGCGCGTTGCAGAGCGCGCCGGGCTTTCCGACATCGACACCGACGCGCATATTCAGTACCTTATCACCATGCGGAAGAAAAAGCCGAACCTCGCCGACCTCCCAACGGAAAAGATAGATTCCCTGCAAGGCTTCACAACGGACGGCAAGCCCACGCTGGCGGGAGTTATGATGTTCTCGCCGTATCCGCAGGGATTTTTCCCGCAGCTCTGCGTCACCGCAGTCTGCGTGCAGGGAACGGAAATGGGCAGCGACAGCGCAGTCGGCGAGCGCTTCATCGACAACGCGCGTATCGACGGAAACATCGTAAATATGCTCGACGAATCAATAAGCTTCGTCCGCAGGAACATGAAAACCGCTACATGTATCGACCCGCAGACAGGCAGGCGCTCCGACAAGCCGGAATACCCCGTCGTCGCAGTCAGGGAGCTGATTCTGAACGCGCTTGTCCACCGCGATTACAGCACCCACACCGACTACACGCCGGTAACGATAAGAATGTTCTCAAACCGCATTGAGATAGAAAATCCGGGCGGTCTTTACGGAAGAATGACCCTTGACAAGCTGGGGAAAGTCGCCGCGGACACCCGAAACCCGTTCCTCGCAAACGCGCTTGAGGTGATAGACGTCACCGAGAACAGGTACAGCGGCATTCCCACCGTGTACAGCGCGATGAAAAACGCCGGTCTGCCCGAGCCGAAATTCGAAAACGAACGCGGTATTTTCAGGGCAACGCTCTACAACAGCGCCGAAATCCCCGCGCCCGTCACCAGCAGCGAAGAGGACCTGCTGATTTTCTGCCGCACGCCGAGGACCCGCGCCGAAATCGAGCAGCATTTCAAAGGCAGGCTGTCGATAAACTACCTGATGACGCACATCATTCGCCCGCTTGTCGGGCAGGGGAAAATCAAACTCGCCATTCCCGACAAACCCCGCAGCAAAAATCAGAAATATTTCAGCTGAAATGACCCCCGTTCGTCCAAAACGAGCGGGGGCTGTTCTTATATAATGACAATACGCTTTTAAAACAGTACCCGCAGGGGTTGCAGGCTCTGTGAGGAGTGTCATCTTAATTGCTTCTTCTCTTTTGAACCGTCAATAGCTTTCATATCAACGGTTGCCGCCAGTATTTCGTCCTTCCATATTCGTATTACGTTATTATCGAAAATATATTGGACCGAACGCATAATTCTCGATGGTGAGTACATCTCAGTGCCCATAACCAGCTCCGGGACTTTGGCGCTCTCCATATTCTGAGTTTCGTTTTCCTTTGAAACAGCAAATTGACTCAATAACGGGATACTCCCATTTTTATCAGCGGCGATGAACTTCGGGTATAATTCCGGTCGCTTTTCCCTCAGCAGCGCGGGCAGATCCTCATAAACCAGACGTGAAACGGTATCCTCTGCATAGTATGATGTGACCTTTCCGTCAAACGGGTTCAGATACACATGGTTAAAGAAATCAATGTCAACAATGCAGCCATGAACCGTTCCATCGCCGCCAACATCCCTTATTTCTCCGGAAAGCGCCCATATTGCTTTATTATACGGCTCCAGCAGCTCATAAACCTTGCTCACATACCGCTCCATATTGTCATAATAGTATTTGATATTAATGTTATCAAGCCGCTTTCTCTGTCCGCCTGACAATATGTATAATTGAGCTTCCGACCGGAGGATAAACATATAAAGGTCCTTGCGCTTTAATGCAAATATCTTTCCAGGATAATTGCACCCGGTAGTCGCTATGCACCTTTCTGAATAGAAAAGCTTATATATTTCGGGGGATATTTCGTGTATGCCGTCCTCCATATTGATAAACGGATCCTGAATATCGTCAACGCTAAAGCCGTTCAATCTCCACCTTGACAGCTTATAACCAACCTGATTGTCAGACAGAACATTCTTGCCAATAAGCGAATTGCGATGGGTATGTCCGTTCACGTATATCCAATTCGAATTGACCGGCTCGTATGTCCAGTCAGACACCGGGTTATGCGTAAGAACTATGACACGTTTATCCCCGGCACAACGGTTCAGCTTATCATAAACTGATCTGAACCGCTCTGATAATGCCTTGTCCCCCTCCAGAGTGGTCACGGCGGAACGGTACAAGCCGTATTCCGCATTATATTTCGGATTTAACCCAGAAAAGCCTATACCGCCAAGAATAATAAGCGACGCCTTTGAACATACCTCTCTCAGATCCTCATCGGAAGCACTCATGAGCTGACCCTCCTCAATGACGCAGTCGTTCTGCCCCGGACAGCTTATGAAAACAGCATTCTGTAAAAGGACCCTATAAAATTTATCTGCAAAAGACCGGTTTATCCTGCTGCGGTAATCGTCAACGATTTCTTCAACTGATCTTGATACATAAACGGAGTCATTCCATTCACAGTGGTTATCCCACAGCTCGTGATTTCCTAGCACGGAGATTATTATGCCATGCCACCGCCTTAACAGCATATAATAAAACAAGCTGACAAGCTGTTTATAATGTGAAACATCACCGCCGATAAGGAGAATACCGCCATATCTCACAGACGTCATTTCCTTTATCTTTTCATCAATGGCGACTACGACCTTCTCCATATCAAAAGCGCCGCCGCTCAGATAATTCTGGATATCAACGTTATTCCTGAACTGATATTCCAAATGCAAATCGGTGATGTAATATAGTGTCTGATACTCACGGCAGCCTTTTGTAGTAAATTTGTATACCGGAGCGTTCTTCTTTTGTTCTGCAAGAACCGCCCCTAATGGGAGCGGAAGCGCTTCGTCTTCGGTATCCTCATACTGCTGCAGCATGAGCCTTCCCGAAGCCGCAATGACCGACAGGAGATACTTCATTGTATCCTCTGACAGGGGCTTTGGAGATTTCTCAGCATCGAAATAATCAGACAGCACTTTATTGTAATTCCACCAGATAAGGCTTCTCGCCCCGATTTTATGTACAAGAGCGTCAATAATCGTCCTGTCATTCAGCAGCTCATACGGGAACAGCTTATAAGAAAGCCGTTTATCCTTATCGTTATCATCGGATATTTCTATCACCTTTAAGCACATTTCCAATGTAACGAACGCTTTAGGGAGGAATTTTATCACAAAAGGGTCTATCTCAAACGCCCTGTCACAAATTTTACTGGTAAGTTTATAACTCGGAATATATCTGACGGAAGAGGGCTCGCCAGATACCGCCATATACAGCAATTCCTCTGTAATATATTTATCAGGAATGTTCTTTATGCTGAAAGGTGCGCATCTGACTGATTCATACACCAGATCATCGGTAACAAGCTCTTTGGGAATAAATTTGATTGGGTAACTCTCATATTGCGAAAGCAACCGCATGCAGCTGCATACGGATTTATGAGCAAGCTCCGGTGTTATCCATTCCACGGGAACAAATTCAACGGCTGTCCCATCGTGCTCAACGGCAAATTCGCACAGTTCCTTTGTAAAATACTTTTCCGGGACATATCTTAATGCGCTTCCGCTGTTTATTAAGGCGACCTTGCACAGTTCTTCCGTGATCAGCTTCTTTGAAACATCTCTAAGCGAGCAGCCGTCGTGTTCAAGGGCGTATCTCACCATCTCGGGAGTTTGCAAGCGCTTGGGGATCTTACGAAAATTCCATTTAAACGGGTCTTTATAAAATCGGGCAATGGCTGTATTTCCTGCTAATCCTGCGGATACTTCAAGCTGATTTGAGTTACCGGGTACGATCATGTTCTCCAATGGCGTCGCTCCTTTTTCATGATGATTTACTATATTATAGCATTATTTCAATAGTAAATCAATACATATATCGGAGCATTTTAGCTAAGAAACATGAGCAATTGAAACAGTATAAAAAACATAAAAATTTTTTTAAAAAAGCTCTTGACAAACGCCGAATAATGCTATATAATTTAGTTGCAACCGAATTTAGTTTCAACACATAGGAGGTAATCAATATGCTTTCAAAGAAAATCACTGTTCAAAAGAGTTTCAGAATTGAAGCCAACATGGAGAACGATCTGGAACTGTTGTCGCAAAAGCTGAATCGCCCGCAGAACGAGCTGGTCAATGCCGCGCTGAACCAGCTTCTTATTGATAATATGGAGTGGTTTGTCGAGGATTTTCTCATAGACCTTTGCAGGGATTTTTTCGAAAAGAAAAAATCCGAGCTGAATATTGAGATAACAGGTTTCAGGATTCATCTCAAAGACGACGGAGAAAAGAACATCACATATGACTATGACATTGAAACTCCCTCTTTCACCGAGCATTGCCAAAATGCTTTTTTAACCAACAGCGATATCGGATATGAGATGCTGAAAAACGAACTGAAAGAAGCCGCTCTTAAAATAGGCGCCGACACCCCGGAAATACAGGAATACCTGCACAACCGCTTTAACTATGTGTTCGCCCGCGAAAGCATAATTCAGCGCTTTGACAAGGAGAAAATCATCAAACAAAGTGTTGGTCTTGAGGACGAGGACGAATCCTTCAGGGCAATAAACGAATTTGTAATTCCCGCCAAAACAGATAAGTGAAAGGAGTGCTTAATGCTATACGCTTTATATAACGGCGAAATCATCAGCGCCGAGAAAATCGCTGAAAAGGAGTCGGACGAAACTCCGGTAAGGCGCGCAAGCGGCCGTAAAGAACTCCGCTGCATCGACCCCGAGTGCGAATGCAAAACCGTTTTTTACAGGCACGGCAAGGTAAAGCGTCCTCATTTCAGTCATGCCAGAGAGGGCAGGTGCGACTACGGCGATTTCGACAGGACTGATAATTCCGAGCTGAAAGAAGCGCGTATTGCATTGTATCAGCATTTCAAAAATCTTGGCTATTCCGTGGAGTGCGAGCAAAAACTGCCAGACAGCAGACTGTACTCCCATCTTCTGCTTCATATTGGCGGAAAGAATATCGTTATTCAGATCGCGCAGTCATCGATTTCCGCAAACAGGATATATTACATGACGCAGGCGTGCGAAAAATGCGGCTATGAACTCCGCTGGATCGTGTTGGGTATTTATTCAGAAATACAATGGGAAAGGGATAACTACCACGCCATGCGCTACCAGTATAACCATTCAGCGAATAGGGACCTGTTAGTGCTTGATATGACAGCGGAAAAAATCTCGCAGCACAAAATCGACGAGAATGAATACGTCTACAAATCCCATGATTTAGGCGCAGAAAAGTATTTCTTCATGTACAAGGGTATAAGCAGTCTGCGAATCGCAGATAACGAACTTACCCTTGACGGGTTCACCGAAGCCTACAACCAATGGCTAATCCAAAAGCAGAAAGATTTCAAGGAAATGAAGCAGGAGATAGACGCTCTGGAAAGCCGCAGAAAAGCAGATTCACTGCTGAAACCTACTACAAAGCACCCTGCCCCGCTCCAGCCAGCTACATACCATAAAGGCAAACCGCAGGCTCCCAGGATAATTGTAACTCCGGAAATGGTCAGTCAATATCAGGCAGGCACCAAAATCAAACACACTATCAGAGGCGAAGGTGTTATTATCAGCATAACAAAAGGACCCAATTCCGAACTGCATACGATCGAGGTTCAGTATAAACATATGACCCGAACACATCCCCTTGAAGAATTTCTTAAAAGAGGAATGATAAAAATCCTATAAGATATCTGCCAATCCACAAAATAGATTAACCCCAGCCTTATCGCACCTCTATTTTCAACTTCAAAATTTTCGCACATTCAGAATAAACCCAAATCATATCCGCCGCAATCAATTCTAAAAATCAAAAAATATACGCTTTTAGCGAATTTTTCTGAAAAACGACTTGACAAACGCTTCGAATGGTGCTATAATAAAAAGCACAAAGACAAGGAGGTGCTGCCAATGCTTCACAAGTTCAGATTCTCCAACTATCGCTGTTATGCAGACGAGGTGGTATTTGACCTTACTGCCATGCCGCTTAAGGAGCATAAAGATACTCTCATTGAAATAAATGGTGTTGGGATACTTCCTGTCGCTGCATTTTATGGCGCAAATGCAAGCGGTAAGTCGACTTTCTTTATGGCGATGAATCGTATGAGCTCTATTATCGTTGATAGATATATAGCTCAAAAGCAGAATGCTGACATAAAATCTAGAGTATTCACATCACCTTTTATGTTTAGCAAAGCTCTCGAAGAAAAGGAAACTTTATTCGAAACCACAATAATAATTGACGCTTATGAATATCGCTACGGATTTACCTGTGACAAACAAACTATTTTATCTGAATATCTATTTAAAAGAAAAGTCAGCAAGAACAAAACTCTTGAAAAATTGATTTATTCCAGGGGTAAAAATGGTTTAGATTGTGGCACAATTGGCAAAAATCAGCAAGCGGAACTTAATTATTGCTTCTCCATGTCCAGCAATCAATCTCTTATGCTTACTGATATAGGAATGCGAAAAAAAGATAGCGAGCTTTCAAAAGTTTTCGCATGGTTTCTTCTTAATGGAACAAGTCTGCCAATGGATAGTTCACCATTCTCAGACAGCAGTTTCTGCGAATCATTTATAGGAGATATGCTCAACGGCTACTCAGGAAATGACTTTTCCACGCATTACAAAGACTTTATCCATGAGATAGATCCAAGCATTGCTGATATAATCACTACCGAAGAAACAGACTCTAATGGTGACAAGTATTACATCGCAAGAACGCTTCACAAGTACAACAACAAGAAATTTAAGGTAAGACTCAGTGCAGAATCAGAAGGAACTAAGAAAATAATGCTTGTTTCTTTCTTCTTGTTCAAAGCTCTTGAAGAAGGTATATGCCTATTTTTCGATGAACTCGACGCCAAAGTTCACCCATTGATTCTTCGTCGAATTATCGAGATGTTTACTGACAAGGACACTAATCCCAATGGCGCTCAGTTAGTTTTTTCCGCACATAATCTGGTCAACTTTAATTCCGATGATTTGCGCAGAGATGAAATATGGCTTGTTGAAAAGACAAATCATAAATCAAAGATAAACTCACTCGCGTCGTTGGATGGTGGAAAAGCACGCTCTGACCTGAATTTCAGCAAATGCTATCTGGATGGTCGATTTGGCGGAGTTCCCTTCCAGAATGGCGCAGACAAATAACCATTAAAACAAAAACAAATATAAAGAGAAAAAGCCTCACCGAAATTCCAGTTTCAGTAAGGCTTGTCAGAACATATTATACGTAATGTATAATGAGTCCTCAGAACAAACTTATTATATCATTTTGTGAAACTAATTGTCAAGTGTTTTGACCAAATATAGCCAAAAGGATGTGAAAAATTTAAGGCCTCTCTCTTTCAGTTTGTTTTTTATATATAATCACTATCTAAATTACAAGCGCGCTTTTAGCGCAGAAAGGGGGAGGCTTATGCCTTTCTATATCATCAACAAGAATTCGGACGAGAAGGGGCTCCACGAAGTACATACAACAGAGTGTACTCACAAGCCGCTGACTTGTAACACCGAATCACTCGGCTATTTTGCAGATGGCGTTCAGGCTGTTGCTTATGCCAAGTCCATTGGCTGGACTACCGCTGACGGATGTAAGTATTGCAGTCCTGAATCGCACCACGGATAAGGAGGTTTCACAATTTATGTCTAAAGATCAGCATGTTACCCCTCACGGAGACAACTGGCAGGTAAAGGGCGCTGGAAACGGCAGAGCTACGGCTGTTGTTCCTACACAGAAGGAAGCTATAGGAATTGCAAGGAATATTGCAATCAATAATGGCTCGGAAGTAGTTATTCACGGAACCAATGGCAAGATCAGGCAGAAGAACTCCTACGGTAACGACCCGTATCCTCCCAAGGGCTAAATCGTAACCATAAACCGGCACAGGCGCTCGCTTGTGCCGGTTTTCCTGTTTATTTTGAACTTATGCAGATTTCGTACCAATTCCTCAATATTCTTCCCAATTTTCGCGGCAATATTCTATCACCGAATGTCACCATAATCCGGCAAACCTCCAAACACTCCGCTGAGATACATCTTCTCAATATTCTGCTCAGAACGCGGCTGTTCCGATGAAAAACGCTTTACCGAACTTCCCTCTTCGTTCCGGAACTCAACAGAATATTCCTGGTCGGGACGGAGTATTGAATTACTGAGCAGATTCGTGGAATGCGAAACAAACAGCAGCTGCGAGTGATTCGACTTTTCCATGAAATATCTTACCAGCAGGCTTTCGAGGTCATTATGAAATGCGCCGGAAAAGGCGTCGATAAGCAGCATTCCGCCGTTGTTTATAACCGTCAGGAACGCCGGAAGAATGCGGAGAAAACTCTGATTTCCGGCAGACTCCTGTGCAAATGGAATAGGTAGCTTTATCCCTTTATGCTTGACAAGAATCATATTCTCAATATCCGTATCTCCAGTGGAAAAAGGAGTTCCGTCCTGAGTGTCACAGTTAATTACAATACTCTGTTCAAATCCATGATTATCAAAAAATCTGTTGACAGTCTCGCGGAAAACGTTGTCAAGATAACGAGATATGGACACATCAGTCTTTCCGTAATGGATAATCTGTCTTTCGTGCTGCATATTGATATACGCAGAGCCTTTCAGGAAGTCTATCCATGCGCTCAAAACCGGGTTGAAAGCAAACTTAGTATTAAAGTACAGCGTCCTCAGAAACAGAGTATCTTTGCTGACCTCAGACCTGTAATCAGCTCCGTTGGGGTCAGCGATGTATGACTTTGCGGAAATGCCCATTCTATCAAGCAGCATTTTATCATCAAGATAGAGCTTTTCGGAAATCAATTCTTTTTCTGTATCGACCTCAAACGAATACCTTATCACTTCATTTTCAATTATAAACTCATACTCAACAGAATACTGCCGGCGCTCGCCAAACACACAGAGAAAACTTCCTACATCGGGGATTTTTTCTGAAAAAAGCAAATCAAGCAGCAGTTTAATTCCACGGATTATCGTTGGATTACCTGAACAATTCGCTCCAACGAATATACAACCTTTCAGAACTCCGTTATCTGCCGCATTATACGATAGGATATTGTAATTGGTTTTCGTCAGCTCAACAGTGACCATGTTCTTAAATGACCTGAAATTATCAAGCGTGATTTTCTTAAGCATTTTCGACCTCCAAGATTGATTGCGGCTAATGTTTCCGGGCAACAATGAGACATCATGTCCCATTGTTTGAAAAACCCTCGTCCTTTTTCCCCAGAATATCTTCCAGCGTATCCGCCGCAGCCTCATCCGCCGAGCGAATCGCGTGCGCATAAATATTGCCGGTAGTGGAGATACTGGAATGCCCCAGCCTGCTAGACACGGTTTTCAGCGGAACTCCCCCGGCGATGAGCAAGGTCGCGTTCGTATGCCGCAGACCGTGGATACTCACGTCCGGAAGCCCCTTGCGCAGGATGAACTTGTGAAACCACTTCGACAGCGCCTCCGGGTTGAGCATTCCCCCGTCCCACGCCGTGAAAATGCGGTCGCTGTCCTGCCAGAGCGAGCCTAACTCCGACTTACGCCCCTCCTGCCACGCGCGGTACTCCTCCAGTAAATCCAGCGCGGACTTCGGCAGGCGGAGTATTCTGTGCGAGCCGTCCGTTTTCGTGTCGTCCACGAATACGCCGCGCTCCGGGGAGTACAGCAAACTCCGCTCCACGGAAATGCACCCGGTCTGCACGTTGAGGTCGCTCCACTCCAGCCCGAGCAGTTCCCCCCGGCGTAACCCCGAATAAATCAGCATGCGCACCATCACCGAGTAGTCGTACGGCTCGTCAGACAGCGCCGCAATTACCTCCGAAACTCCGTACTCGTCGAGGTAGCGGCTTTCCCTGCGGCGCATTTTCGGGGGCTTCACACGCTCGCAGGGGTTCGAATAAATCACCTGCCAGCTGACCGCCGTGCTGAAAATCACGGACAGCAGGCGGTGGTAGTGCCGTATCGTATTCGCGGAGAGCGTCCCGCCCTCGTCGGCGGTGAACAGCGCGTCGAAATCCGCGCCCAGGACTGCGCAGACCCGCTCTGCGGTGTCCCCGGTGACCTTACCCCCCGCGAACATGCTCTGCGACGTACGCTTGGAAATTTCTGCGGCAGTGAAGAACGCTTTCCGTGTTGCGAAGCGCTCTGCCGCCAGTTCCCCGACTAATTCAGTCGCGGTGAAATACTCGTCCCCACGCACCCCGACGTCCGAAAGATTATCGTAGAACGCCAGCAGGTGGGTCGGGCGTATGTCCGAAATCTTCATCTTCCCGAACGCCGCGTTTATCCTCGGAAGCATGGATTTGTAGCCCGTCAGAGTGGTCGCGCGGAGCTGCTTTTCGGCGTAATTATGCAGCCACTTCACGAGGAAATCTTCCATCTTCGTGGACTGGTCGAGCACCTCCCCGCGGCGTATTTCCTCTTCGAACAGGAACGCCTGACGGGTCGCTTCCTTTTCAGCCTGCGCTTCCGTCATGCCGTAGGGCGGCTTCCAGGTGCGGGTCTTCATTATGCGCTTCCCCTTGGCGTTGAAGCCGCAGGACGCGCGGAGTTCGTACGCGTTTCCGCGTTTGCGTTTGCTGGGCATGGTTTTCTCCTTTCAACAATGGGACATTATGTCGCATTGTTTTTATTTACTGATTAAAAAGACACTTATAAGCGGTGGTGAACAGTTTCACCACAAGATAAATCACTTAATCAAATGCGCCGCCTTTGGCGGTGCGGCGGTAGGTAGCGTGGTGAACCACGCTATTCCTGCAAAATGGGGAATTACTGAAAATAACTGCCTAAACAATGTGCGGCAGGAAGCCGCATAGTCGAAGCCAAAGCGCGGCAAGGAGGCCACGCAACCGAGCTTCGATGTGGACATCATGTCTCATTGTTTACGTTTCCCGGTCATCATGTCAAGCGAAATCCCCGCAAGCTCGACAATCGTGGAGCGCTCCCGGCATTCAAGCGCAAGCCACTTAACGCAGGATTCCAGCGCCTCGTCCGCGGCTCTCTGACCGACAAGGTAGATTTCCGCAAGCTGCTTTTCGCGCTTAAATGTGTCGGCGCTGAATTCTGTACGGCGTTCCAGAGCGAGCACGGTTTCCATTCTGCGGTCTGTAGCATACTCGCCAATTTCATTCCATATTGTACGGTAAAGCCCGCTCATGTTAATGCACTGTAAAACCGTCGGGTCGATATCTGACATTCGGTACACTGCCTTTCTGCCAAGCGGCGAGAGGTCAGCCAATCCGAAACTTGATACTTTTCCTTTTTCAGCAATCATATTTTCGTCCTTTCATAAAACATTGAGACATCATGTCGCAATCTTTCAGCACGCTCTCCTCCGCGATTCCCCGTCCATGACGACATGGCGGCAGCGCTCCCGGAGCCTGTCGAAAATTCTCCGCATGCCGATACCGGATTTCCACGCCTCGTCCGGGTTAAGGTTAGTCGTGACGATAAGCGGCTTGCCGCTGCGATATCGCTCGTCCACTATCTCAAAGATCTTGTCGGTGGTGTAGTCGTTGAGCGCCGTGGAGCCCAGGTCGTCCAGCACCAGCAGGTCAACTTTGCGTATCTTAGCGAGTATTTTCTCCGCAGATTCATAGCTGCAAAGCGCCCTCACAAGCGGCTGGAGTGTTGTCACCCACGCAGTACAGCCGCGGTCTATCACAGCATTAGCGATACAGCAAGCATAGAACGTCTTTCCCGTGCCGACGTTCCCGGTGAACATAATTCCATGCTGCTCCAGCGCAGGCTGGAAGTTCTCCGCATACGCCCGCGCCGCTTTCGACAGGAGGTGCTCGGGACGGTCGTCCCTGTCGAAAGTCATGTTGCGGTAGGCGAGGTCGTTGAAACAGTCGTTGCGGTTAAGTTCTTCTGCTGTATCCCATAATGATGCGTAGTAATCTCTACTGCTCATATTTTCTCCTTTCAGAAAGGGTAATCCGCCGGGTCAACATCGCCGGACATCTCCAGGATATTCGGGTGCATTCCGCCGTTGGTGTAATCGGTCTGTGACGCCTGCGCGCTGTTCCGGTTGTCGTAGTTCCCCTCCAGCACCTTGGTGTAATTCTCGGGCTTTAACAGCCAGTCGAACCCGGCTTTCCAGCCTGTGGAATTACGCTTCGTCAGGAAATCGGAAGCCTCCGCTTTGCGGAACAGCTCCGTTAATTTCTCCTGCCCTACCGCGTTCAGCGCGGACTGAACTGCCTTACTGCGCGGCTCGGTCATTCCGCTGACCTTATTCAGCGAAGCGCATATCGAATTGAACTGACTGACTACCTCGTCACAGCCGCGCGTTTCCCCCGCCGGGGGTAAGGGGGAGTCTATCTCTGGCTCTTTCTCTATCTCTTTCTCTGACTCTATCTCTGTCGTCACGCTTTTTGTCACTGGTGACGTCACTGCGCTGTCACACTGTGACGCAGGTGTGACACCAGTTTCGTCACTTTTCTTGGAACGCAGTCTGCGCATTCGCTCTGCGCTGGTGGATTCCGTGCCCATCAGCTTCATCATCTCGGTGAGGTAGAGCCTGTCGCCGTCAAGCTCCGCAACGCGGGCTTTGGTGAGCATTTCGATGGTCTTTTTCACGCGGGCGACCGGCTCGTTTATCGCGATGGATATCTCGTCCGCAAGCGACGGCGTGAGTTCTCCGCGCTCGATAACTCCGTTGGATTTGAGCGAATAGAGCGCCATTTCGAGGTAGGTCAGCACCAGGCTGTCGCCGTTTTTGAACGTGCGCATCGCCTTTATGTAGGTCTCGTTGAAGAAAGTTTCCCGGAGCTTGAGCCAGAAAAATCTTTTCTCCACGCTTATCCTATCCTCCTTATTCCCTTTGCGGGACGTGCGAACGACGGTCTTTCGGCAGGCTCTGCGGGAACTACGGGCTTACCCTCCTCGGGAGCCAGCGTGCACGCCGCGAAGAACTCGCTCATGCTGTCCACGTTCACGAATATTCTGCCGCCGATACGTACCGCCTTGATTTTGCCCTCCTCCGCGAGGACCCGCACGGCGTACCGCGTAAGCCCGAAAAGCTCCGCGGCTTTCGTGATGTTCTCCATGTGCGGCAGGGACTTCGGCTCGGTTGCTGTGGTTTCGTTGGTGGTGATAATGTTTTCTGACATTTTGGGTGCTCCTTTCAATTAAATGAACTTGCACGGCGTTTCCCGTGCTTTTCCGTAAGTCCATGATATATCCCCTGGAACTGCAATTTACTGCAAAGTTTTTTGGGATTAGAATTTTCCGGCGCTTGCATTTTTCAGATCAATATGGTATAATAAACGCAAGCGTTTATTATATATCAAAAGTCCTCGCACATGCGCAAATCAAAGATTTACTCCGTGCGTATCGGACGATTATACCATAACCTTGCGATTATGGTATGATTGATTAAATACAAATAGCCTATGCTCCATTCAAATGCAAACCGGTATAATTCTTCTGACAAAACAATTATATCACAGGATTTCAGCTTTGTCAAGATTTTTTGACACAAAATTATAAAAAACGTCCGTTTTTTAATTTGGCGTTTTATTTTCTTGACAAGCCACAAAGGAGCATAATCAATGGAGAACAACATGATTTCTTCTTTTTCAGAAAGATTAAAGGAACTCCGCGCCGAAAAAGGGATTCGTTCCGAGGACGCCGCAGAGGTTTTTGGCGTTTCCAGAGCCACATTGAGCGCATACGAGATGGGAAAATCCGTTCCTGACCTCAATGTTCTCAACAAGATGGCAGACTTCTACGGAGTTTCCACCGACTATATCTGCGGAAGGACCAATGTAAAGAAATCTTTACAGGCAGATACATCGTCCGTAAAACTCTCCCAGAGTGACGTCAACAAAATCTCTGAACTGTCCGACAGCGAAACGGTCGGACTTTCGCTGCTGATAAACAGCGCACAGTTCAAGAAAATGGTCAAGGCGCTGGCGATCTGCTATATTTCGGCGTTCTACCTTGATTACTACAACGAGCGTGAAAGCAAGCGTTCAATTCCGGCAGTCAAAAAGGAGCTGAAATCATCGAAAATCGGCAATGTAGACCGGGTTATCCGCAACGCGGTGGACGATTTTTTCAGCGAGATGAGTTACCCGATCCTGCACTACACTTTCGGCGGCTCGGAATTGGTTTGTGGTGAGTTCCAGAAGAATTTCAGCAAGGAATACGTCAGCCTGCTGGGTCAGAGCGAGCTTTCCGGGACGGCTACGCTGGCGCAGTGTGTCACGCAGCTTGTTTCGCAGATCTACGGAATGAACTTCTGCCCCGAAAAGGAAGAGCTGTTTGACAAGACCGACGAGGCAATAAAATCCGCGGTTGACGAACATATCAAGGAACTGAAAGAGGCTCTCCGTGCGGCTAGACGTGACGACAAGTCCGACGCTGGAGAAATCGTGCTGGAACTGAAGTTCTTTGAAGTTTATCGGGATAGGTATTTTTCATAAGCAAAAACGCCCTGTGGTTGCAGGGCGCTTTTGATATAATAATATTTCTGAAAAGAATAAATATTAAGAGCGCAGTAGCTTCCCACTGCGCTCTTATTTTATTCCAGTTCCTGTTCCAGCCGGTTAAATTCGTCAGTATTGAAGAACTCTCCGATAGTGATGTTAAGTCCATCGCAGATTTTCTTGATAGTGGCAATTCCGGGGTTCCTGCTTTCTCCGTTGAGAATGCTTTTTATAGTAGACTGAGAAACGCCGGAAATGTATGAAAGCCCGTTAGGAGTTATACCGCGCTCTCTGCACAAATCTCGAATGCGCTGAGCAGTTACCTCACAAATCCTCATGCGTTCTCACCTCACTCATAAACTCTGAATATAGTTTATCTGATTTTAGTGAAAAAGATTAGTGACATATCACTAGAATGCGATATAATAGTGATATATCACTATACCGGAGGTAATCTGCATGATTGACAAATCAAAAGTAGCGTGCTTTTCGGGTCACAGAAAGCTGCCCGAAGATTGTGAGGAGTTACGAAAATCACTTGAAGATTCAATAACCGAGCTGATCAAGAAAGGCGTAATGTACTTTGGAGCAGGCGGAGCGCTGGGATTTGATATGCTGGCGGAAGAAACCGTTATTCATATGAAACAGCAATACCCTCAAATTCGGCTGATTCTGGTGCTTCCATGTCCACCCGAACAGCAAACCCTTAAATGGAACGCCGCCCAGAGGGAACGATATAACAAAATAATGTCAAAGGCTGACAAGGTAAGGATCCTGTCCCCAGCCTACACACCGGGCTGTATGCTGGCACGCAACCGACATCTCGTAGATAACAGCGGACACCTTGTCTGCTTTCTGCGGCAAAACTCCGGAGGTACATTTTACACCGTAAATTATGCCGAAAAGCAAGGGCTGAATATATTGCGGCTTTGATAAATTCTGTCGAGCCGTTCGACGGAATTTTGTCGAGCCGCTCAACAAAACTGCATCGAGCCGAATTTTCTTTTCAGCAATCCCATACAAAACAGAATCCGAGGACGACAAATCCTCGGATTCTATATATTCAGTTACTTGAACCTCGCGTAATACTCCTCAAGTTTCTTATCGCAAATCCTGTGAATCCGCTTGAAGTCCTCCGCGTCCAGTTTCTTGTAGATCCACGGGTTGAAACGCACCATCGTGACGTCCTTGCAGCGCTGGAAGAACCGCATATCCGCAAAACGCTTGAACGGATTTGAAAGTATATTTTTCTCCACGTCCTTGTCGGTATAGCCGCCCTTGGCGAATATGCTGGACGGTTTCTCCACAACAAGCCCCGCGGTAGCTCTGCCCTCGTAATACTCCTTGAAGTAGTCCACGATATCCTCCAGCGCAACACAGCCATCCTCGTTCGCGTGGCGCATCATCGCTTTCAGCAGAATGGGCTTGTAGGAAAAGCTCATGTCCATTTTGCTGACGAACTCCATGAACTTGGACTTGATGTTTCCCTGCGTTATAAGGTCCCAGCCGTATTTCTCCGCATAGGATTTCACGGTGTCCTCTCTGAAATAGTTGAAGAACCTGTTTTCGCTTATCGGAACTGCCAGATCCGGAACTATCTTGCCCTCCCTGATATACCGCTCCACCGTTTCCGACTGCACATCGACCATACGGACAAACTCGAGCTGCGAAATCATGTTCTGCACCTCGGTCTGCCAGTTGAACAGGTCTACGACCTCGTAATCCGCCGCGTCGATTGGCGTGTCAAGATAGGCAACCGGCTTTTCTCCGGAATAGGTCATGTTGGGGTCATGCTTTCGCAGATGTTCCGGCGCGAGGACGTACTCAAACGGACGGTACTCCGACATATTGAGCGTTCTGTGCAGTGAATACGGCATTTTGAACATATTCGCGTTGTCCACGAAATCAAACACCAGCAGGTCGGATTTGTTCTCGCATTTGCGCGTTCCTCTGCCAAGCTGCTGCATATAGATCGTCTTTGACATAGTGGGTCTAGCCATGAAAAGCACCTGCGTGTGAGGGCTGTCCCAGCCTTCATTCAAGAGGTCGCAGGCGCACAGCACATCAACATCGCCGTGCTCATAGCGCTGTAAAATGCTGTTCCGTTCCTTTACCTTTATGCTGCCGGATATACCCTCGGCATTTACTCCCGCCTCTTTAAGCAGCCGCGCTATTTCTGCCGCATGGTTTACGCTGGTGCAGAATACAACAGTCTTTTTGCCCTTTGCGTATTTCAGATAAGTATTTACAATAAGTTCGTTGCGCTCCGGAACGAACAGCTTGCTTTCAAGGTCCTGTGCGTCGTACTTTATGCCGTGTATGCGCACGTCGGAAAGGTCGATGTCCGTCTTGACCCTCACGCAGCGGATAGGTGCAAGAATCCCCTGTTCAACTGCGGTTTTGAGGTCCATTTTATGCGCAACGTTCTGAAACAGCTCCAGCATGTCCTGACCGTCGGCTCTTTCGGGAGTTGCAGTAAGTCCAAGAATGAATTTCGGCTTGAAATAGGACAGTATCGCCTGATAGCTCTTGGACGCGGCATGGTGGCACTCGTCGATGATTATGTAGTCGAATTCGTCCGGCGCGAACTCCTCGCAGTGCTTTGAAATAGTCTGAATGGTCGCGAAAACAACGGTCGTGTCCTTGATTTTCTCCTGCCCGGTGTACTCGCCGAGAGTAGCCTCGCTCCATATCTTTGCGAATGTATCCTTAGCCTGGTCAGCGAGTTTGAGAGCATTCACGAGGAACAGCGTTCTGCCGCCTACATTCTTGGCGTCCGTGCAGGCTGTGACCGTCTTTCCCACGCCTGTCGCATGGTACAGCAGCGCGATAGTTTCCCCGCGCTCACGCATGGATTTAAGGCTGTCGATAGCTTCCTGCTGGTAGTCGCGAAGTTCAAAGGATTTGCCTTTCTGTGCGGGGAGATAGTTCTCTATCGCTTTCAGGTCGGGAGTATCGCCGAGGAACGTGTACAGCTCGTCCTTAATGCGGTCGGGCTGGTTTTTTAGCTGATTGTACACCCAGCGGTAGATCATCCAGCCCTGATAGGTAAGGCTGTTCTGTTTCAGCAGGTCGTCAATGTACTTGTTCTCTGAAACCTTGTTAGGGTTGTGATAGGTTTCCCCGTCAATCTCGATTGCGATTTTATCCGAACCGCTCAGCAGCGCGAAATCAATGTATCTCTGCTTGCCATAGATGTCGGCAAACGGATACTGTATGTAGAGCTTCTCCGCCTTATCGGGGCCGAAAGTTTCGCAGAAAAGCTGCACAAACAAGTCCTCGGCAGGGCTGTTCACCGAATTGACCGTAGTTTCATTTTTCATATCAGTTCTCCAGAACTTCCTCAAGGAAGATTTTATCCGCAAATCCGCCGCGCTTTTCCGCCTTTTCCGCGCGGACGCGCTCCAGTTCCTCCACAGAATACCCGCGCGCTGCGGCGATTGCGTACAGCACCTCCAGCACATCAGCCATTTCTTCAAGGCTCTTGTCCGCCTGGTATTCGGCGCACTCCTCGGAAAGCTTTCTGTCAAGTTCTACGAGGTATTCCTCATCGGTGAGGACGTGCGTTACCGCCTGTTTTCCGGCGGATTTGATTATGTCCGGGATTTTGTCGCGGACTAGTTTGTTGCGAGTTATTGTTGGCATTTTGGGGACTCCCTGTCATTCCGTCACAGCGCCATCGCCTGTACTGTTCGGGTGGGTCTGCTGTTTGTACTGCGGCGATTTGGCGAAAGCGACTATGGACTCAATATTGTCGATAATGAAACGCTGCGCTTCGGGGGAATAAGCGTTGACCCAGTACTCCCTATGCGTATAGCTTGAACGCCTTTTTTCAGAAATAATACCAAGCTCCGCTCCTGCCTCGGTAGCGCGTTTGGAATCATCGTCAATATACAGCAGACCAATGCTGACAAAGTACTCCGTGACCCATTTCGCGGCGAATTTCTTGCAGTTATTTATCTCCGTAACTGCATTGATTTTATCAGCCAGTTCGCTGGCATACGCAGGGCGGTCAAATTCCGTCAGAGCCGCACGCTGTTCATCGGTGATGAAAAACTCCGCCTTTTTGCCCGAGCCGCCGGACTTTTTCTTTATCACCCCGTCGTTGTCGATAACCTGCCGCAGGATATCAGAAACATAGTACAGGCAGCGCGTTATGCGGACGTTGTTCACCATGTCGCAGTCAGCCGCAGGCTCGTTCGTGATGGGATTTATCCCGTCTGCCATCTTGCGGATATAGGATTCCGCGCGTATCATTGTTTCAAGCTCCGTCATTATGTCACCTCATTTTTTCAGCCAAATTTCCGGCAGTATGACCGCCGCGGATTCTCCTGTTTCTTTCTTCACCCATTCAACGATGAAATTAACCTGCGCCCTGTACGGTCTGTATCCTCTTTCACGCAGGCCTGCAAGCTTCTCTCTAACCGCATTCGACGGAATTACAAGCCGTTTCCCGTTCGCATAAAGGAAATCCCCGCGTATCTCTAATTCATCGCCGCTTTTCAGCTTAAAAACATCAGCTTTCTTCCCGATGAAGAAATCAAGGAACACATCTTTCATGCCAAGCTGCATTTCAAGCTCCTCAGGCTCGGGATAGTCCCGCGTATCGCTCTCATGCTCCGCGCCGTCAGCGGAGATATCATCGAAAATCGCGCTGTTGTAGTGAACGTACAGCTCGTTCTTCGCGCGGGTAATGCCGACATAGATTTTGCGCCGTTCCTCGTCAGTGCTGTCGTCCGACTGATTCAGCATGAGATACACACTGTCGAACTCCCTGCCCTTTGCCTTATGTATCGTGGAGATAGTCACCGCGTCCTGCTCCTGCGGCATGAACGTTTCGTACGCCGACTCGAAAATGAACGTCTCGAAATCCGAACGGTACAGCGCGCCATTGCTGACCTCCTCGAACTTCGCGAGCATATTCAGCACCGTTTCAAGGCAGGAGCTTTCCGCATACAAACTGCGCAGCTGCTCCCTTGCGCTGTTCCATGCGGATTCTGGGATTATCGGCGAATTGTCGTCAGATGCGGATCTCAGCAACTTGCAGAACATCTTCACCTCCGCGAGCTGGCTCATGCGGAATCCGTCGCCGCTCTGGATAAGCCGCGCCGGAATGCCGCGATTTGTCAGCAGCCCGAGCATACGCAGGGCGTCCTCGTTTGTGTTGGTGATGATAGCCGCCGTACCGCCATGCCACGTAGCTTGTAAACAGTCTGCAACGGGAATGTCCATGTTCCGCGCCGCATGCTTTATGAGCTTCACAACGCCGTCGGCGTTCTTCACCGCGCGGATAGGCTCGTCCTTCAAGCGGTGAGTTATCCTCGCCGCGTAGGCATTCGCAAACGCCACTATCCTGCGCGCACTGCGGTAGTTGTCGGTCATGCTGTAATGCGCCGCGCCGTACTCAGTGATAAGGCTTGACATATACTTGGAACTAGACTTGCGGAACTCGTAGATATTCTGGTCGTCGTCGCCCACGGCGATAACCCGCATATCCTCGTTGCGCTCCATGAGCGACTTTATCAGCGCGAACTCGTTTTCGTCCATATCCTGCGCCTCGTCGATCACCGCTACGGTCTTGGTTATCTGCCCCTGCTCGACCTCGCCTGCGGAGATCATCTCCGCCGCCTGCCTGACTATATCTGCGGAATTTTCAAGCGAGCCTACTCTCCCCGTAATATCGAAGCAGTAGCTGTGGAAGGTCTTGATGTCCATATAGCGCACCGCGCCGCCCATCAGCGCCGTAAGCCGCTGTCTGAACTCCGTCGCCGCCGCGCGAGAAAACGTCAGCATGAGTAACTGCTCGTGCTTGATGTCCTCCATCTGGTAGAGGGATGCCAGCTTGCTGACAAGCAGCGTGGTCTTTCCGCTGCCGGGACCTGCGGTGACAACGATGTACTTTGAATCCTTGTCGTTGATTATTTCCTGCTGGCGCGGCGAAAGCTGCCCGAAGATTCGGTCGAACTTTTCGGTGGTGATATTGCGGGAAATCTCGTCCTCCCGCCCCGCGAAATACTTCCCGATGAACTTCTTGTAGTCCATGCCGAAATAGTCGGACACGAACCGCAGAGCCGCGTCATAGTCGCGGGTCATCATGTTTGCGTACTCGCCGACAATGTGTATCTGCTGTATCTTCTGCTTGTAGAATTCGCTTAGCTGCCTGTAATCCTCCGTCTTGTAGCGGATATTGTTGTTGCGCTCAAGACGGGTGATCTGCATGGCGTTGTACAGCACCAGGAATCCGCCCTCGATGTCTATCGCGCCTATCTTCGACAGATAGAGCAGCGCGGACTTGATGTCCTCGGCTTCGGGCTTTTCGAGCAGATTTTCCCGGCAGTATTCCAGCAGCTCCAGCTCCGAAAATTCCACAAGGACTTCGTCCTTTTCTGGGGATTTCAGCTCGTCCGCTTTGACATAAAGCAGCTCAAGAATTTTCTCCGCAGCTGAAATGCGCAGCTCAGATCTCGCCTTTATCTTCCCGATGTCGTCGGTCGGCACTATCTGCACGGTTTCCCCTGAAATGTGCGATTTCTGCACATAGTCCTTGATCATGAGGAAGTACAGCAGGGTCCTTATCGACTTCACCGAAACCGAGGGCACGCGCTCTTTCTGCGCCTGCTCGTTGAGGTCCTTGAGGTTGTAATACTCCGCGCCGCCGCTCACCTTTCCCAGCAGGAAACGCTCCAGCGCCGCGCAGCGATTGAGGATATTCGTGGATTTACGCACGGTGTCGATTTTGCGGATATACGCGGTGAGGTCGTTTGCGTTGGTCAGTATTCCGCCCTCGCGCATTGCGCCGATACATAACACCACGTCCTCCATCGGGATTCCGAGAATGTCGGAAATGTGGTCAACGCGGCTCTCCGCTTCCTCGTTGCCGGCGTCCGCACGGCTTCGCTCGGAAATCATGCAGCGGATTATTCTCGCGGCGTACTGCTTATACCTGTCGTCCAGCGTGTTCAGACGGTTTATCTTCTCGGCGGCTTCAATGTAGCTTTTCGCGTTAATGCTCGAAGCGAAAACGCGCGGGACGTTCTTTCCGCGTTTAAGGTAGCCTGCGGTTTCCAGCGCGTTAATCGCGTTGGTGACGCGGGTTTCGATTTCGTCCTGCTCGTCATTCCAGCCTGCGATCCGCGCAAGCTCCAGCGCCGAGCGCGTGAATGTCATGCGGTATCGCGAACACTCCTTGACCGCTTTCCAGATCTGGTTTATCTCCTTGATGGACAGCTTGCTCTGATTGAGCATCATGAAATGCCCGTCCAGATCCTCGTCCTTGAACAGCACATAGCATTCCGCCTGCAAGTCCTCGTCGCGCCCCGCTCTGCCCGCTTCCTGAACATAGTCCTCCAGCGACGGCGAAATATCGAAATGCACGACAAGCCCGACGTCGGATTTATCCACGCCCATGCCGAAAGCCGAGGTCGCCACGATAACGTTGACCCCGCCGCTCATGAATTGCTCCTGATTCGCGATTTTCTCGCTCTTGTCCATCTTTCCGTTGAACGGGAGCGCCTTTATTCCGTCCGCGTTCAGCCTTTTCGCAATGCTGAAAGTCCGCTTGACCTTTGAAACGTAGACTATCGAGGGACAGTTTTTCGTTGTCAGCAGATTGCGGAGCGCGAGGTATTTTTCATCGTCGTTTTCCTTGTAAAGCACCTCGTAGCGCAGGTTGCGGCGGGACGCTCCCGAAGCGAGAATTTCCATCTCGATACCGAGCTTATTGCGGAAATAATCGCTGATGTCGCTGATTACCTTCTGCTTTGCGGTGGCGGTGAAGCAGGACACGGGAATCGGCTCTGAGAAGTTCTTTTTCTCCTGCAATTCACGGATAAAGTCGCCTATGTAGAGGTAATCCACACGGAAATCCTGTCCCCATGCCGAAAAGCAGTGCGCCTCGTCGATAACGAAACGGGTTATGTGGCGATTGAGCATGAGGTTTTCGATGGTCTTTGAGCGCAGGGATTCCGGCGAAACATACAGCAGGGACGCCTGACCGCTCTGCACGCGCTCAATTGCGCTGGCGCGCTCGACGGGGTCGAGCATTCCGTTTATCGTCACCGCGTCGGAAATTCCCTTTTCGGCAAGGTTGTCCACCTGGTCTTTCATCAGCGACTGGAGCGGCGAAATTACCACGGTAAGTCCGCGGCAGGTATCACCTGCCATCAGCGCGGGAAGCTGGAACGTCACGGATTTTCCGCCGCCGGTCGGGAATACGGCGATGAGGGATTGGTTTTCAACAGCCGCCTGCGCGGCTCTTTCCTGAAGCGGCTCGCCATCGTAGGCGCGGAATCCGTCATAGCCGAAATACTGCTTCAGCCTGGCGCGGATATCATGCTCCCGCAGGCAGAATGGGCAGCGGCTGCAGGGCGTTCCGCGGAGCGCCCTTATAACGTATTCAACGGCGGGGAAACTCCTGTGTACCCAGTGCGGGATAAGGGAGTAGCGGTCGTCGGCGCTTATCAGCGCAAGGCAGTAAGCAAGCTCCACGGGATAGCGCGAAATCAGCGACGGCAGGTCGGCGCTCATGCAGATACTGTCAGAGAAATACTCACGGATAAGGCTCTCCGCGTCCTCTGCGCCGGCGTAATCCACATAATCGAAAAATCCGATGTACTCGCGGCGTATTCCGAGCAGGGCAAAATAAATCGCTTTCAGACTGTCGTCAAGCTGTCTGAAAGCCTCCACCTCGTCAAAGAAAAGCTCCATGCACAGCGCCGCGTCGTTGGCGGGGTCGTTGAGCTGTTCGGTCTGTATCTTGTAATCCTTGAGCAGGTGGTGATAGGGCTTTTTCGGGAACAGCAGGGGTGATATCGTGAGCGTATCGATCGGCGTGTAGTCCCCGAGAATCAGCCGACCGACGTATTTCAGATCGTGCGCGATAAGGTTGTGTCCGCAGACGTACTTGCAGCCCGACGCGAACGCCGAAAACTCATTTTGCGATGTAGTATGAAGCCTGCCGCCCTCGGGCTTTACCGCGCCGAGATCGCATATTTCGCCGCCGTGGTTGATTTCGCTGTCGATGAATACAATTTTGCTCATGATGTCACCGCCTGTCACTTTATGTCAGTATAGATATATTATATCATTATAATGGAATAATTTCAATACATTTTTATAAAATGTGATATTTACTTAATGCCAATAATCCACAACAAAAATCCGAAGTTCATCCAACCTCGGATTTACCATTTTTTGTTTTCGCCAAATACAAAACTTATTATAGTTCTAAAATTCTTGCTTGTGTTTTCATTGCTATTTTGCCCTTTGCCGCAAAGCGATTATTGCTTATTGCATCTGCCATAGCCTTTATCTGCTCGTCATCTGCATTAACAAACAAAGCAAGATGTTGTGTTGCTCTTGAGCACGCAACATAGAAGTTTCTTCTTATACCTTCATTGCTGAAACAGTTTTCATCAATGTCTGTAATTATTATAACACGGCTCTCTAACCCCTTGAACTTTCTGGATGTTGTGAACATTAATGAAGAACTGCGCTTTTCGCCAAGAACAGGAATTCCAGCAAGCTTGTTTACTCCATACATAATGGAATCGGATTCCTTCTTTAGCGATAGAATTACGATGTCGCTATATTCATATCCATACTTATCGCCGGTTAAAAGCTTAACTAACGCTGCAAGTTTGGGAATTGCAGCACCCTTCACAAAGCTTATAGATGTCTGTTCTCCGCTGACCATCATAATTTTTTGATTCAACTCAACATCTATGACATTATATGATGTCAGTGCTATTTCCCGCGTGTTCCTACAATTTTTCGTGAGAAGGAGCCTGCACTCAGAATTTTGTATCCACTCAGGAACCTCACGGGTTGTAAGGAGCTGATTTTTATCGTAAAACACGAAAAAGTGTCCCTCATTGATTTCAGCATAATCTTTAAAATAGACTATCTCCTCATTCTCAAAATCCTGTGCTTCATCAATTATAACATCATCAAAGTCCAGACTATCCCAGTCGATTTTCCTCAGTTCTGCTATTCGTAATTCTTTGCTTGAAGTATCACATCCCGGTCTGTATTTTGAAATAAATGTATTGATATTATAATATGTTACATTCTCATAAGGATATCTATGCATAAGATCTACATACAATAACCTGTTAAAGCATAGAAACAGCACTTTCCGGCCGTCAGCTCCAAATCGCCTTGCCGCCTCCTTTGCTATCAGAGTTTTTCCCGTACCTGCAACACCTTGGATGGTTGCATTTTTCTGCTCTGTAATGTAATCCAGCAGACCTGTCTGTTCATTTGTCAGTTTGAGAAAAGCATGATCTAGTTCTCCTTTGCGTGAAGCAGGGGCTGTAATAAGCTCAAAATCCGAAGCAATCATGTCAAGGATTTTATCAAACTCCCTGTCTGTGATATTTACTTTCTGATAATTCTGATAAAAATCAAACACATCACTGACCGCTTTTGCTCCTTTGGCAAAGGATTCATCACCAAGAACAGCACCGTCAACTTCCCTGTAGCTTAACGGAAAAATTTTAATTCTATCAGCAATTCTACAAGACGAGAACCATACTGCCGCCTCAACAGGAAAGCGATCATCCAGTCCACTTGATATTTTCTCTAACAAATTGCGGTAGTGATATACTCCATCAATAGCCTGTGATAGCGGATCGTTTTTCTTTTCTGGATTGAGCACGCTTACCTCTCTGGTCTGAGTGTTTATTTGATGAAAAACACCGCCATGGCACTCAATATCTCCACCCTTTATTTCAAGAACAAGCATTCCGAGTTTTTTATTTAGAATAAGGAAATCATTCTCTTTCCACGTTGATTTCCACTTACTTCCTCTCTTCACCCATCGCACTGAATGAAAAACATGATATGTATCAGGTAAATTTTCAAGGAGTTCATATACCCTGATCTCAGAGAACGGTACATCAGTTAAATCCTCTTTCTGAGGATAAATTATTGCCATATCATTTCAGCTCCTCTTTAAGGCAATCAATATCAATACTGTCTAGCTTGTGTGCATGCCATCCTTTTGCGCTATAAGACTGCATTGCAGAATCAGGAGTATCCTGATAACAAATCAATGTATTTTTTGATGGCCAGGACATGAGAATAAAATCTCCCACATCTGATGATTTTATTTTTGTCTGAATATATTCGGGCATACACACGTTTTTTTCAATCAGTGGTTTAACAAAAACAATATCATCACTATCAATAAAGCCACCCAAAACATCATTCCATCCGTTCAGCCCATCAGTTTGATAGCAGTGATCCTTATCGATAACTTCAGACATATTAACAGTGTTGACATCATTAGGTTTGACATCACTCAACACATCATAACCCAAAAAATAATCTTCAATATAATTCCATCTTTCGCTGTCAGTCTGAAGGTCATTGAAAAAATGAAGCAGAATTTGCACATCACGATCATGTTTCTGCTTAGCTTTTTCAACGTAGTTATTTGAATAATAGGTTTTTCCTGTAACGATATTTCTTAGTTTGTTGGGGTCGTTCAAACGAATGAATATCTCCGGTTCAGCCCCTCCAAGGACTTCATAAGTAATATAGTCAAAAATAGACAGCAATTTTAAAGCTATTACAGAATTGACGTTTGACGTTAGACTAATAAATCCGGAATAACTATTTTTATCTGTCATTTTTGAAAGGTTGCTTACTAATGATGATTTTATGACAGGTTTGCGCATAAACTCCTTGAAATTTCCGTTTGATAAAGAGTACTGCATTTTTCCTGCTGCTTCATTTGCTCTCCTTTTCACGCATAGTCCTTTGGGATCAACCAGATCAAACAAAGAATTAGAGATAATGTTAGAATTAGTGGATCCAAAACGTTCATGCAGCAGTTTTTTCATATCTTCCTGCGTGAAATAGCTTTTGCCGAAATTCTTATACAGCGTATCAGCTATAAATTCAAAGTCATTCAGTATATTCTGACGCAGATCGCTCAAAAACAAATCCCTGCGAACCTCGATATTAACTTTCTGCCTTGGTACAAAATACGCACGTATTTCCGGCATGATTACAACCTTGTCCTTTGCTTTGGAATCCGGATTAAAATACCAGTACTTAAATTGAGGAAAAGAGATATTCGGATAGTAGTTCTCCCATATCTCCTTCAGATCAATAGAATAAATATCTCCAAAATCGGTTATCGTAGTCCCATTTGCCTGCTTTTCATTATAACGACCATTTTCCAAAAATTCAAAACAGCGCTCGTATTTTGAAGACAGTACCGATGCTTCGTCTTCTTTACGAATACACACATAAGCCTTTGTAAATACACTCTGAGGTCTTGAAATGATTACCTTGAAATTGTTTTTGTCATATAAATCCTTCTCAAGCATCAGAAGACAGGTTTTAAGTTTGTTAATGCTTTTCCTCTCATCATCTGCTCCTTTGCCGTTAAAAATATATGTAAACGACTCTGGGGATATTAGAAAACTTCTGGCACATTTTTTGCTCTTGTAAGTGTTGTAAATACCCTCAATCACAGCCTTGATCTGATATTGTCTAATCTGCGACATACCAAACAACTGGTTCATAAATTTAATATCAGCAGGGAAATAATCAGTTATTGCCGTACCATTTATAGAATTCTTTCTTGCAGCACGACCTATTTCCTGCACATAGTCGCATAAGTTTCCGGTAACAGCATAGTGATAGACATTCTGAACATCATCAACATCAACTCCCATTCCAAAAGCTTTTGTAGCAAGCATTACAGGAGTATTGCCATTACGAAAAGCTTCAAAGGTCTGCCGCTTTGTTTCGTTGAAAGCTTCCGTACTAAGCTCATTAACATTGCGACCGGTATATGTACCTATTCGTTTATCAACAGTTATACCAGAAAATTCACGAATACCCTTCGCTGCATCATTAGCTAAAGTAGCATAAGGAAAATAAACAATTGTCTTTTCATTTTTTGCAAGCCAATTTCTGATTCTAGCCTCCAAAGCCTTTGTTTTAGCTTCTTCATATTCAGACTTCGGAAGCTTCTTTCCATCACCCATATGAACAATGTCGAATTTAATATCATCTCTTCTGACATATCCGATATATTTAATGGGATTTTCCATATACAGACTAATTACCGTATCACTTACCGAATTGTCATTTCCTCCATTGACAGCTGTTGCCGTAAATGCACAGACGGGAAAATGATAGATTTTTCTATGCATACCTCTTGTTGTCTGAACTTGGTTTCTAAGCCTGTTTATATATCCTCCAAGATACCAGTAGTCAGGGCGAAATCCTACTCCCCACGTAGTCACAGTGTGTGCCTCGTCAACTATCATAAGCCCGATTTCACGATCGCCAATTATTGTTTCTATCGAATATGCCAAAAGTGTTTCAGGACTAAGGTAAAGAAGGTCTATTTCTCCATCTTTAATTTTTCTTATGACTTCTTCTTTTTCTACTTGCGAAATAAGATCAGAATTAAAAGCTTCAACCCGTGAATACCCATTTTTGTTTAATTTTTCTTTCTGATCCTGCATCAGTGCTTTAACTGGTTCAATAACAATTGTTAGTTTATTATACTTTTTTGCCAGATAGACCGCCGGTATCTGAAACATTACAGACTTACCTGCTCCAGTAGAAGCCGTGATGAATATATCTCTAAAAGAATTATTATCATACGATTGCTCAGCCTGATTAATTATCTCTTGAATTATCTGAGCCTGCGAAAGCTCTATTATCTCTTTGTCAATATCCGGATTCTTGTAGAACTTAATCTTTCTAAACCCAACAAACCCAGTTATGCCCATATCATTTCTAGCTATATCAGCCAGTTCTTTCTCCATTGTTTGATCAGCCGGAAGGATCTCACAAGAACGAATTAACTGTATATTGTTTTTTAAACAAAATGCCTGCAAAGAATCCTGAATTTTATTTGAAACATATCCTCCTGATGATTTAACACCAATTATCGAAGGCTTTAATTCAGCAATTCTCTTTAAATCACGCAAGTATGTGGCAACATCATCATTAAGGAAAATATTATATTCACTTTTTAACTGTGTCTCTTTGATATTGTTTAATCTAGGGAAATAATCCTTAACGCATATATCGTTTTCCTTTTCGCATTCATAATTACAGAAACAGCCATAATATGTCCCGTCAACATTTATAACTGCATTATATATAGATATAATTTTCTTGCATTCGTCAGCGGTGTCTGACGAATTATCGCCATTTAATGTCCGTATTATCTCATCAGCAAGAGTATCTGAAATCTCAAACGGTAAAGGATAATAATCAGGATATATATTATTTCGGTATATTGTAACCCTTAATCCATCTTCACGCATCTCTTCATCAATTTGAGGTTGAATTAATGAATACTCTTCATATGTTACCCAAACATCTTCGTCTTCCAATTCCATGAGAGCTATATTAAGGTGCTTTCTGGTTTTCTTATCAAAAGCTAAAACATTAACCTTTGAATGTACATCTGTATCTACCAATGGCCTACTTGATAATCCATTCAGAAAATCAATGCTAAACCCTTTATACACACTTAATTTCATATTAACCTCCATAAACAATCAAAGCGGAACTGCATATTATTATCCAAATTAATTATAGCACATGAAATGCCAAAATTCAACTATTATTTATAATTTTTGATATATTTTTTCTAATACTGAATGTTTATCTCAATAAAATTATATGTCTATAATTCTACAACAATATATAACCAGTGCTTGTCTATATTAGTTTAAGGCAATCTACAAAGCACATTTAGAACAATTCAATAATTAAAGTGCCTCGGCCAACATAAATTTATTAATCAACTTTTATATTGTTAGATCTACTAGTATTAGTTCTGCCCACAATTTTGCCCACACTTGCCTTCATTTTCAGGCTTTTTCGCTCGTCTTATATATTTGCTCTATTTTGGAGTTGGCTCTGTTATGCAGTTTATGTGGTTTCGGATTTTTCGATGGGGGATAGTAATAGTTCAGATGATCCAATTAATATCCTTAGCCGCCCCGGTCGGAGCAAAACCGCCATCGCCGTCAGCCTTAAAAGTATACGCGGACTTCATACGGGCAGAGGGCACAGGGATTACCGGAACGCCGCTGATTGCCTTGACGCCGAATTCAAGCTCGCCCTGCTTGAAGCTGGAGGATTCGACCGCGTAGGAGATCTCGCCGGAGAGCATGAGTTTGTCGTAAACCGGGCGGCTCATAATGATAACGACGTCGCCCTCGTCGCCGGTGATATCGCGGACTTCGCCCAGCTGCGCCAGCAGAGTAGACATGACCGTAGCCTTGTCCGGTGTGTAGGTCTTGCGGATACCGGCAGCGGCAGCCAGCTTGGAGTAGCGGTACGCGTCAATCTCAGGAATGACCTGAGTGCGCTGGAATTCCGCCGCAACGTTAGCAGCAGCCAGCCCGAAGTCGCTCTCGTCCACGTCTATTGCGTCAATGCGGAAGCGTCTTCCTCTGTCCTGGGTCAGCGCGAAGGTTTCGTACGCGTAGGTCACTGCGCCTCCGGTGTAGCCCTCGTCGCGGTCGTAGCTTCCAAGACCCTGGAGCGACATCTTGGGCAGCTTGATCTCGCTGCCGCCGTTGTAGATCACCTGTCCAGCATTGCCTTCCATCCAGCCCGTCACTGCATCCTGTACAGCTACCTTATCAAGGGTAGTCTGAAATAATGTTGCTGTTGCTAAAGTATTAATTGCCATATTTTAAGCTCCTCTCTTAAATGCGCCCCATCATAAGCGCTTCTACCTGTTTTGCCATGTCATCACCTGTATTTGGCGGAGTCTTTGGTGGTTCGCCACCTTTTAAGCGCTCCTGGACAGCTGCTTCAACAGCTGCCTGAAATGCTTTTTCGACCGCATCAATAGATTTGTTGCAGGACTCTGCATTTGTATAATTCAACACTTCCGCCAAGCCTGCAGGCAGTTTCTTTTCAGCCAGTGTATTTTTCGCTTCGGCCATCAATTCTTTTCTGGCCACAGCCGATTCCCTGTCTGAAAGTTCTTTCTCTTTCTTCTGTTGCATGTACGCTGCTTTCTCTTCTTTGTTCATTTTCGCCAGCTTTTCGGCCTCTGAAAGCTTG
>OGUO01000247.1_pt1 | contig 41450 bp, 30 predicted proteins | sample 1553641 | NCBI WGS metagenome assembly OGUO01 (sample SAMEA2579980, study PRJEB22360) | human gut metagenome | biome: human gut; feature: human-associated habitat; material: faeces | place: Denmark | collected 2008/2010 | reverse complement strand
CATTGTTTTTCTGGCCGGTGCTTCCACTTACTGTTTTTATACATACCTGACACCGATCTTCCAGCAGGAACTTCACATTCCGGATTCCATGTTAAGCCTTGCACTTCTGATCTTCGGTATTGCAGCTATCACCAGCAACGTAAGTTCCGGTCAGGTGGCAAACAAAACCGGCATCCGCATGCTGCCTCTGATCTATGTGATCCAGACTGTATGTCTGCTGCTTCTTCCCATTGCCACCCACAATCTGGTAAGCGGAGGACTGGTACTTTTTATCCTGGGTGTTGTGATGTATCTTCTGAACTCACCACTGCAGATGCATTTCCTGAACATTGCCACCAGAGAACATCCAGCCTGTGTAAACCTGGCTTCTTCTCTGATCTCGGTTTTCTTTAACTTTGGTATTGCGGCCGGTTCTGCCATGGGCGGAGTGATCGTGAAATATGCCGGCCTTCGTTTTGTAGGGATCGGCGGTGCCATCCCTGGTATCGGAGCCATCATCTGTGCGGTGATCCTGCTTCAGATCATGAAACCGGGTGCGGATATCCGGTAAATCAAACAATACTGTCCATTTACCGGGACTATGACATTTCCATAAATTACTGCCATACAAAAATACAGTCAGGAATATATCAGAATCTACATCCGATACTCCTGGCTGTATTTTTATCTGCATCTTGCCTTGTATCACTCTTTTTATTTTCCTGTAATTTTCATCATTCGTCGTTTTTACAGTCCAATAAAAAGGACTTTATATCTTTCTTATTTCATCTCGATCTTAAACAGTCTGGCTGCTTTTTCCTGCGGCATCTTCACTACAAGATTTCCATTTTCGATCTTATATTCGCACATCTCTTCCTTCGGATAGATCACGGATACTTTGCTGATCTTTTCCGCATCTTCCAGCGGGATCACTGCTTCTGTTGTTCCCGGTGTCCATACGGAAAGATAGATATTCTTCTCTGCTTTTACTCCGTAAGCGAGCACTTCGGATTTCAGAGTTCCAAAGCCAAGTGGGAAGAACGGCACACCGTCACGGACTTTCTCACGGATCTCCTTATACAGGGCGATTCCCTCTTTCATCCGGTTCATGGAATTCTCACCAAGTTTCCATACCATACCACTGATGTACGGGCGCAGGAGCATTCCGTTTACCACATTGTAGATCACATGCTCCTCTTCATCCTCGTACGGATATACCCACATACCACCCTGCTCAGGAACAACCGCACTGGCTACATTGGCAGCAATATTGGCATTGTAGAGATAATCTGTCTGATCGCTGGTAGACTGCAGGCTTAAAACTTTCAGCATGCCATAGTCCATACGCTGTCCGCCGGAGCCGCAGTTCTCCACAACAAGATCCGGATAATCACGGAAGATCTCCTCATACCACTGATGAAGGTATTCATAATGCTCACGGATGGCATCTGCACAGCTGTCACTGTTCAACTCGCTTCCGTATCCCATGGTTACGTTATAGTCCACTTTAAAGTACTCTACACCGTAATCCCGGATCAGCCTGTCCACTACATCACGGCAGTATTTCCGTACTTCCGGATTGCGGAAATCCAGCATGTAACGTTTGTTGTCAATGTGGCGTTTTCCGTGGCGGCAGACAAACCAGTCATCCGGAAGTTTATTTGCCAGTTCGCAGGCAACTCCCATAACCTCGATTTCCAGCCAGAGTCCCATTTTCATTCCCTTACTGTGCGCGTAATCGCAGACTTCTTTCAGGCCACCAGGGAATCTTCCGGATGCTTCTTTCCATTCGCCGACACGGTCCCACCAGAATCCGTCATCATACCATCCTGCATCCAGACAGTAATATTCGCATCCAAGCTCTGCTGCCTTGTCAATGATGGAAAGCTCACGCTCTGTTGTGGGATCTCCCATCAGGCAGTTCATGTAATCGTTAAATACCACGTTTAGTTTCTCATCGTCCGGATTTACTCTGCGTACTTTTCTACGATATCTGGTCAGTGCCGCTACTGCCGGATTCAGGCCACCTTTTACAACAGCTGCCCCTGCCGGAACGGTTGTGAAGCTTTCTCCTGGTTTCAGATTCTTATACCAGCCGTGCTCCTGCTCGGTGGCACCGCTTAAGGTAAGATACAGATTTCCACCCTGGGCAGAACCGTATTCTACCAACCACTGTCCGGAACTTTCAACCTGGAAAATATAAGTCTCCCCTGTTTCCCTGTCCTCGGCAATTCCCATTGGAAGGTACTCGCAGGTGGACCATGTTCCCTTTCCACTGTAATAATAACGGTTCAGGCCATATCCCTGATGATTGAATCCGTCTACGACCATTCCGTTTAAATTCAGTGTCTCGGCGTCATATTTCTGCCACTGTGCCTCGCAGCACCAGCTGTTAAACGGCACATAGATATCTGTTTTTTTATAATAAGGCTTCTCTCCGCCTCTGGAAATTCCCTGATAGATAAAGGAAGAAACATGAGTCAGCCCCTGCTCCTCGCTTCCCTCGTTGGTGATTTCTGTCCAAGTCTGCACTGCCGGAATCCCGTCAAACAGACGCATATGATAAACAGCTTTCAGCTTTTCCGGAGAAACCATTACGATCTCCAGCTCTTTTCCGCCTTCCTGCTCCTTCAGCTCATGATTCTCATAGACAAAGTCCACAGAGGACTGATTGATGTTATTTTTGTAAGCATGCATATTCAGGCTGCCGGTACCGCTTCTGTGGATCTCAACAGCCGGATAATAGATGTCTTCCTTTGGTTCCATGGCTGCTTTTTTTACTTCCTGTGAAGAAAAATCTGCCAGCTCTACCACGCCGTTTTCACGGATACGGAACTGGATATCCAGGCCGTTTTCATGTAATTCGATTGTTTTCATATTCCCGTTTTTGTAGCTCATACAAAATATCCTCCCGTTTTTGTAATCTTGATTTCAGTATAGCATCTGATTTTTTGTAAGGTGACAGGTATCATCCCATGAATGCAAAAATGCAATATATTGTCGTATTTATTTTTCTATGCTATACTGTCTGACAGATATTTTTTTCACAGGTTTCTGTTCCTGTGCTGCCGTTATCCCATAATATTTTCTGACGATCAGGAGGTTTGCCAAATGGATATTTTTCAGGATTCTTCCCGATATTTTCATATTTCCGCTTTTTATGCCCTTTCCCTTCCTTATTATCATATGGAACATCACACCCATTCCAGTTATGAGATCATGTATATCACTTCCGGTTCCTGCCGGGTTTTCTGCATGGATGAAGAACAGGACATAGAATTCCCGCTGAAATCCGGGCAGTTTATCTTTATCCACCCGGATATCCCACACAGGCTTGAAATCCCGGATGGTTTTCCCTGCTCGATCCTGAATCTGGAATTTTCCCTCACTTCCGAAGAAAGCCCGGTTCCTCTGGAACTTCTTCTGAAAAAAGATCCCGGATTTTCCCGGTTCTGGAACTTTATGGACTCCTCCCGGGGATTCTGCTCCGGCACGGACTCCCGGAATTTCGGATACAGCCTGAAAGACCTTCTCACCTTTTTGCAGCGCAGTTCCGGTGAGATAAAGGAGGAAGAATTTCTCTTCTTTCTTCTGTTTGGCCGTATGCTTACAGAACTTGCCTTCTGCGCCCGCTCCAGCCGGAACCCATCGGGAAGTGCTTATCTAAAAAAAGCACTCCGCTATATTGACGAGCATTATCTGGAAGATGTTGATATTCCTGCCATTGCCGCATATGCAGGAATCAACAAATCCTACCTCCAGGCGCTTTTTACAGAAAAAAACGGCTGCACCATCAACACTTACATCAACCGCAAGCGCATGGAGCAGGCCGCCTTTCTTCTGTGCAACAGTACTCTGCACATTACGGATATTGCCTTTTCTTCCGGTTACAACAGCCGGCAGCATTTTGCACATACCTTCGAAAAATTTTATCATATGAGCCCTTCCCGGTACCGGAGCCTGCATACCCGGCCTCTCCGTTCGGATACCGAAAAGAAGCGCTATCATATGGCGGATGGCCTGAAACTGGAAAGTGAACCTTTTCCACATGAATGAAGTCAAATCTGAATTCTGAACGACAACCGGGTATTCACGTCTCCGCTTCTGATCAGCTGTAACACCATCACACAGGCAAAAAAATCCAGCCGAATCACAGAGATTTTGTATCTCATACGTGATCCGGCTGGATTAATATTTTATTATTGGACTATTTATGGAAGCAGATTCTGCATACTCTTCAGGCTGATCGCCAGTGTAGAAGTATTGTGCAGAAGTGCAGATGTAGTCGGCTGCAGGATTCCTGCAACACCACAGGCGATAAGGCCTGCATTAAAGGTAATGATGAAACGGTAATTACGTCTGATACGTTTCATCAGTGCATTACTGATCTCTTTCAGAACAACCAGTTCCTGAAGATCATCCGCACCTACGGTAATGTCTGCGATCTCACGGGCAATTTCAGCACCATCACTGATGGCAATGCCCACATTGGCTGCGGAAAGTGCCGGAGAATCATTGATTCCGTCACCGACCATGATAACCTTTCTTCCAGCTTCCTTCTCTTTTTCGATGAAGTTGGCCTTGTCCTCAGGAAGTACCTCGGAATAATATTCATCCACGCCCACACGTCTGGCGATAGCTGCCGCTGTACGCTCGCTGTCTCCTGTCATCATAACGATCTTGGAGATTCCGGCTGCGCGCAGTGCTTCTACAGAAGCTTTTGCCTCCTCGCGAAGCGGATCCTCAATACAGATCACGGCTGCAAGACGTCCGTCAATGGCCAGATACAGATGGGAATATTCTTCCGGAATGCTGTCAAATCTCTCCTGGCCATCCTCCGGGATCACACATTTCTCATCTTCAAATACAAAGTGATAACTTCCGATCACAGCCTTATGGCCCTCGATGGTAGTGGAAATTCCATGTGCTACTACATATTCAACCTTGGAATGCATCTCCTCATGTGCCAGATGTTTCTTCTTAGCTGCACTGACAACGGCCTTGGCCATGGAGTGCGGGAAATGTTCTTCCATACATGCGGCGATACGCAGCATCTCATCCGGATTGTTGCTATCAAAGGAAACCACATCCACAACCGTTGGTTTCGCTTTTGTCAGAGTTCCGGTCTTGTCAAATACGATGGTATCTGCCTCGGCCATTGCCTCCAGATATTTACCGCCTTTTACTGTAACTTTATGTGTACCGGCTTCACGGATCGCGGACAGTACGGAGATCGGCATTGCAAGCTTCAGTGCACAGGAGAAATCTACCATCAGGATTGCAAGAGCCTTGGTCGCGTTTCTGGTGATCAGATATGTAAGGGCGGTTCCTCCAAGAGTATACGGAACCAGCTTATCTGCCAGATGCTCTGCCTTGCCTTCCAGGGAAGATTTCAGCTTCTCAGATTCCTCGATCATGGTGACGATCTTGTCATAACGGCTGGAACCACCTACCGTCTTTACGCGGATGGTGATCTCACCTTCCTCCACAACAGTGCCTGCATAGGCAACACTGCCTTCTTTCTTGCATACAGGTACAGACTCACCGGTAAGAGATGCCTGGTTGACCATAGCCTCTCCGTCCGTAACACTTCCATCAAATGGGATTACAGTACCCATACGTACAACAACCTCGTCTCCCGGCTGAACTTCTCCGGACTCTACCAGGATCTCCTGATCGTCTCTCTTCAGCCATACCTTGCCAACATTCAGTGACATAGTTCTTGCAAGGTCACCTACGGATTTCTTATGTGTCCACTCTTCCAGAATCTCTCCGATTCCAAGCAGGAACATAATAGAACCTGCAGTACCGAAGTCCTGACGCAGTACGGATACACCGATTGCAGTTGCATCCAGAACCGGCACCTCAATCTTACAGTGAAGAAGTGTATCGATTCCCTTCCAGATATATTTCAGGGAAGTAGCTGTTGTATAAATCGCATTCAGCGGATATGGCAGGAAAAGTCTTCTTCCATAGTGATAAATGACCTTGGAGATCAGCGTCTCCTGATATTCTGCATTCAGTGCTCTTCCGGAGCTCTGCAGCACCTGTAAAGGCACTTCCACATCCTGATAATGAAATTCTCTGATGCCGCGGATGACCGCATCCCTGCTGCCCTGATAATTCACAACCGCGTCGCAGGTTCTCTCGTATACCTTGGCGGAAGCCACTCCGTCAAGATTCTCAAGATAATACAGCAATGTATCTGCCTGATTATAGCTCATTCTCTTCTGGGCAAGATGAATACGAAGGCGGCCTCTTGTCTCATGTTTAATATAAAATTTCACGGGAAATCGCCTCTTTACTCAGCTTTCTCTTCTGTTGCTGCTTCTTCTGTCTCTTTGAAAGCATCCTCGTCAACTGTCTCTTCTGTTGTCTCAACATCCTCTACAGCCTCTTCTGCTGCAGCTCTCTCCTCATTGATTCCCTTAGCCTCAGCGTAGATATCCTCCGCGTTCTCCTGAAGGCTTGTAGCTGTTTTCATGATGCAGTCCTTAGCTCTTAAAACGGCTGCTGTGCATCCTGTGTAAAGCTTCTTCGCATCCTTGCTTGTAAGGATCTTGATTCCTGCTGTTCCAAAAAGAACACCTGCTGCAAAAAGTCCTGATTTTTTGAATTTAAAATCTACCATAATAATTTTTCCTCCTAAATATATAATTTTTATCATTTTACTGATTTCTGGCGGACATTTTTCCATGTCTGCCCTGATATTTTCATTATTATAAAATACTTGTAAAAAAATGTCCAGTGTTTTTTTTGTGAATTTAACACAATTCTCTGAATTTTCAGTTAATTTCTCCTAACAGTTAAGTTTTACTAATAGTTTCGTTTTTCTAATTTTTAGTCTGTACAAACCCTTTATTTCCTATTATATAGGGAATATCTCCTTGCTGTGTTTATCCCACTTCATGCACCGGAAGCACTGCAAGTGTGCGGATATTCTGCTCATGGATCTCCCCGCATGCCCGAAGTCCCGCACGGATCACCTCATTAAGCTTCTGCCCGGACAGGTGGCAGATGGTATCATCATCCAGCTCCACTGTGCAGGCCCCTTTGGTACTGCAGGCTACCCGGTACATATTTTTGCGGCTGATGGCTCCGATGGACTCCAGCGTATTGATCATACGGTATACCGTTGCCACACCGATCTTCGGGTCCAGTGCGGAAGCCCTGTAGTAAATTTCCTTACAGCAGGAGCACTCCCCCTCCAGAATGATATCAAGCAGGATTCTCCTCTGTCTGGTGATCCTCAAGCCCCGCTCTTTCAGCTTCTCTATAATAAGATCCTTCTGCATCTGTGTATGTCGGTAACATCCTGTTCTCTTCTCTTCTTTCTCAGCGTTTGCGTTCTGCATTCTGATCCCTCCTTTATTATTGAGAAAACTTTTCTTTTATCTAATAAGTTAGTATACTCCAACTATGGTTAGTTGTAAATAACTCTTTGGATATTTTTTCGTCTATTGAGGATTTCGCCGGAATGCGGTATAATAACTCGTGAATCTATCCATACGAAACCGTCGTTTTGACAAAATGACGAAAAATCCCCTTTCGTTTTTTCGTCAGAATGACAAGAAACTGCCGGAAACTTTGTACGATTCAGCTCTAGCTCTTTTCCTTCATTTTCGATATACTGTTAACCAGCAAAGGAAATTACGTAAAAAACAATATATTAATTTTGGAGGGAAACAACAATGGCAAGTTTATCATTATCTCACATTAATAAAACTTATCCAAACGGCTTCCAGGCAGTTAAAGATTTCAACCTGGAGATCGAAGATAAAGAATTCATCATCTTCGTAGGACCATCTGGATGTGGTAAATCTACAACACTTCGTATGATCGCAGGTCTTGAGGAGATCTCCGATGGTACTCTGAAAATTGACGATAAAGTAGTAAACGATGTAGAGCCGAAAGACCGTGATATCGCAATGGTATTCCAGAACTACGCTCTGTATCCGCACATGACCGTATATGATAACATGGCATTCGGTCTGAAACTGAGAAAAGTTCCGAAAGATCAGATCGACAAACAGGTTAAAGAAGCAGCTAAAATCCTTGACCTGGAGAAACTGCTTGACCGTAAACCGAAAGCTCTTTCCGGTGGTCAGAGACAGCGTGTTGCTATGGGACGTGCAATCGTACGTGATCCTAAAGTATTCCTTATGGACGAGCCTCTGTCAAACCTGGATGCAAAGCTTCGTGTACAGATGCGTACCGAGATTTCTAAACTGCATGAGAGACTGGGCGCTACCATCATCTACGTAACACATGACCAGACCGAGGCTATGACACTTGGTACCAGAATCGTTGTTATGAAAGACGGAGTTGTTCAGCAGGTAGATACCCCGCAGAACCTGTACAACGCACCGGGCAACCTGTTCGTTGCAGGATTCATCGGATCTCCGCAGATGAACTTCCTGGATGCAAAAGTAAAAGTTAACGGAAACGACGTTACTCTTACTGTTGGTAAATACAACATGAAACTGCCGGCTTCCAAAGCAAAAGCTGTTATCGACGGCGGATATGACGGAAAGACCGTTGTTATGGGTATCCGTCCTGAGAACGTACATGATTCTCAGATGTTCATCGAGACTTCCAAAGACAGCGTAGTTGAGTGCAAGATCAACGTATACGAGCTGTTAGGTGCAGAAGTTTACCTGTACTTCGATTGCGAAGGATTCCCAATGACAGCCCGCGTAGATCCTCGTACAACTGCAAGAAGCGGAGATACCGTTAAATTTGCTCTGGATATGGAGAAAGTTCATCTGTTCGACAAAGAGACAGAGATCACCATTACCAACTAATCCATATGAACATCAGCGCGTATGCGCAAACATAGAGAAAAGGATCGACATCCGTTCGGATGCCGGTCCTTTTTGCATATGCACCGCCCTCCTTTTGCGAAGCAAAAAATAGTTGCCAATGAGAAAAAAATAAGCTATAGTTATAGATAAGACGCACCCTGGAGTAAAATACGCCAGGAGAAAGGAAGTGGCAGATTTGGTATCAAGTCAGGTATTACAGAAAACCCTTGATGAATTAAGAAATATTACGAGAATTGATTTATGTGTGACGAATACGGATGGTGTTCTGCTGGTGACCACATTCCCGGAAACCGCGATTGATGCAGAAAGCATCCGTTCTTTTGTATTATCCGCTGCGGACAGCCAGATTGTACAGGAATATCATTATTTTAAAGTATATGACAACCAGAATGTGGAGTATATTTTGATTTCTAAAGGAAGCAGCGACGATGCATATATGATCGGAAAGGTTGCCGTATGTGAGATTCAGAATCTTATCATTGCATACAAAGAGCGTCTGGACAAAAACAACTTTATCCAGAACCTTCTTCTCGACAATCTTCTTCTGGTGGATGTCTACAACCGCGCGAAAAAGCTTCGCATCGACACAGATGTGCGCCGCGTTGTTTACATGGTAGAGACGAAGCTGGAAAAAGACATCAGCGCACAGGAGACAGTAAAGAGCCTCTTTGCTTCAAGACCGAGAGATTTCATCACCGCAGTCGATGAGAAGAGCATTATCATTGTAAAAGAACTGAAAGACACCGACACCTTCGAGGATATGAACCAGACCGCAAGAATGTTGGTGGATATGCTGAATGCGGAGGCCATGTCCCAGGTGCGCGTTTCCTACGGAAATCCGGTCAACGAGATCAAGAGTGTATCGCGTTCTTACAAAGAGGCGAAGATGGCACTCGAAGTAGGAAAAATTTTCTACGCAGACAAAAACGTGGTACCATACAACAACCTCGGCATCGGCCGTCTGATCTATCAGCTCCCGATTCCGCTGTGCGAAATGTTTATGACCGAAGTCTTCGGCGAAAATCTGCCGGATACGTTCGATGAGGAAACACTGACCACAATCAATAAATTTTTTGAAAATAACCTGAATGTGTCCGAGACATCCCGTCAGCTCTATGTACACAGAAATACTCTGGTGTACCGTCTGGAGAAGCTCGAGAAGAGCACAGGACTCGACATTCGTAAATTTGACGATGCGCTGACCTTTAAAATTGCCATGATGGTCGTAAGCTACATGACGTATATGAACAACAGCGAAAATCTGTAAAACCGTTCAGAGCCGTACAGGATTGCGGGAGTGCAAAGCACGGAGCAATCCGGGTATCGAAGGGGTCAAAAGACTTTTTGACCCTGACATTTTATCAACAACAAGAGGAGAGGAACGACATGATTGAATTACTGAACACAGGTGCATACCTTGTCAACGGAATCGATATCATCCCGGATACAGAAGAAGGCCGCGCGGAACTCAAAGCGCGTACTGGCGCTGTGCCGTGTCCGGCGAATGCTGCAAAAGAAACCATTGCCTATGGAATCTTAAAAGACCACAATGTTTCCGGCAACATGGAAAATCTGCAGATCAAATTTGACAAACTTACATCGCATGACATTACTTTTGTTGGAATCATTCAGACCGCGCGCGCGTCAGGACTGGAAAAATTCCCGGTACCGTACGTGCTGACCAACTGCCACAACTCCCTTTGCGCAGTCGGCGGAACCATCAACGAAGATGACCACATGTTTGGTCTTACCTGTGCGAAAAAGTACGGCGGCGTCTATGTACCGCCTCATCAGGCAGTAATTCATCAGTTTGCCCGCGAGATGCTTGCCGGCGGCGGAAAAATGATCCTCGGATCCGACTCCCACACCCGTTACGGTGCACTCGGAACCATGGCCATGGGCGAGGGCGGACCGGAGCTGGTAAAACAGCTTCTCTCCAAAACATATGATATCGCTATGCCGGGAGTGATCGCAATTTACATGACAGGCGCACCGCAGCCGGGCGTAGGACCGCAGGATATTGCACTTGCCATCATCGGCGCAGTCTTTGCAAATGGTTACGTAAAGAACAAAGTTATGGAGTTCGTAGGACCTGGCGTATCTTCCTTAAGCGCAGATTACCGGATCGGTGTGGACGTTATGACAACCGAGACAACGTGTCTGTCCTCCATTTGGAGAACCGATGAGAAGATCAGCGAGTTCTATCAGATCCACGGCAGAAGCGCAGATTACAAAGAGCTGAATCCTGGCGCGGTTGCTTACTATGACGGCGTTGTAAAAGTAGAACTCGACAAGATCAAACCGATGATCGCGATGCCGTTCCATCCGAGCAATGTTTATACCATTGAAGAGCTGAAAGCAAACCTCGATGACATCCTGAACGATGTAGAGAAGAAAGCAGCCATCAGCCTCGACGGAAAAGTTCCGTTCACTCTGAAAAATAAAGTACACGACGGAAAACTCCTGGTAGACCAGGGAATCATCGCAGGATGCGCCGGCGGCGGATTTGAGAACATCTGCGACGCAGCCGATATCCTGAAAGGCCACAGCATTGGCGACGATGCGTTCACCTTAAGTGTTTACCCGGCAAGTACTCCGATTTATATGGAGCTGGCAAGAAACGGAAAACTGGCAGACCTGCTGGAGACCGGTGCGATCGTCAAGACTGCATTCTGCGGACCGTGCTTCGGCGCAGGCGATACCCCGGCAAACAATGCATTCTCAATCCGTCACTCCACCAGAAACTTCCCGAACCGCGAGGGATCCAAAATCCAGAACGGACAGATTTCTTCCGTTGCCCTGATGGATGCACGTTCCATCGCCGCAACCGCAGCAAACAAGGGATTTCTGACTGCAGCAGATGAGTTTACCGGAACGTATACCAAACCGGCATACCACTTCGACAAGAAGATTTACGAGAACCGTGTCTTCGACAGCAAGGGCGTGGCAGATCCATCTGTTGAAATTCAGTTCGGACCAAACATCAAAGACTGGCCGGCAATGCCGCAGCTTGCTGAGAACCTGATTCTGAAGGTTGTCTCTGAGATCCATGATCCGGTTACGACCACCGACGAGCTGATTCCATCCGGCGAGACTTCGTCCTTCCGTTCCAACCCGCTTGGACTGGCAGAGTTTACCCTGTCCAGAAAAGATCCGGCTTATGTGGGACGTGCAAAAGAAGTACAGGTTGCAGAGAAAGCCATCCAGGAAGGCAACTGCCCGGCAGAGGCACTTCCGGAACTGAAACCGGTCTTTGCAGCAATTCACACCCAGTACCCGGATATCGACAAGACAAACGTCGGTGTCGGATCCACCATCTTCGCTGTAAAACCGGGCGACGGCTCTGCGCGTGAGCAGGCAGCTTCCTGCCAGAAGGTATTAGGCGGCTGGGCAAACATCGCCAACGAGTATGCAACGAAGCGCTACCGCTCCAACCTGATCAACTGGGGCATGCTTCCATTCCTGATCCCGGAGGGAGATCTGCCGTTTACAAACGGAGATTACATCTTTGTACCGGAGATCCGCAAGGCAGTGGAAGAGAAAGCCGATGTGATCAAAGCGTACGTTGTAAAAGACGGAGCACTTGTTCCGTTCGAGATGACGTTAGGCGCGCTGACCGATGATGAGAGAGAAATCATCCGCAAGGGATGCCTGATCAACTATTATAGAGGATAAGTATTTGAGAAAGAGCTGTGTGGCAGGAGAAAAGTCTGTTTCATAGCTCTTTTTCTGCGCACTTATTTGAAATAAAATATCAGAAAACAATATAAAATTCAGAAAATAAACACAATAATTAAGAAAAGGAAAAGTGATATAAAAAAACAGTAAAAATATTTTAAAAATGTGTTGACAAATGCTGACGGATCTGTTATATTAAAATCACAAAGAAACAAGAAAACAAAAACCTAACCAAGAGGTACAAAGAGAAAGACTTGGGACCCCCTTTTCAAGAGAACAAACCATTTTCATAGAAAGAGACGAGAAATCTTCTATAGAAGAATGGAAAAAAAGGGAAAAGGAAGATGTTCTTAAGATGAGAGACTTCCGAAAGGAAAGAAAACCTGAGATAAAGATCCATACAAAAGAAGTTCGAAAGAAAACCTTTTGATAAACATGAGATCAGAGCAGATCTTAGGAAATCCTAAGGAAAAGATTTTCGGAGTGGAAATCTTAACCGCAAAGGAAAAGCCTCTGAAAAAGAACATCTTCCCGAAAAAAAGAAAATCTACAACAGGGAAATGGAAGAGAAACGATCTTTGAAATATCAAACGAAAGCGAAAACAAAGATCACAGATCGGTAAAGAAAGAAAACCAGTGAAAATCCTTGAAAGTAGAGAAAAAACTGAATATGGAAAATAAAGAAAAAGCGGTCGCTGTATCAGAAAAAATGATTGGTATGGCGATCGCTTTCTGTGTTGTGTAATTCGTCCGCCGGGCATGTTTTTCTTGACAGATGCGGCGGAAATGGTGCATACTTCTTAAAGCATAACAGCGGAGAAATCCGTGTATCGAAAATAAGAAGTCAGGACAGGAGAAGAAAGTGGCTGGATTTTGCAGAGAAGATATTTTAATGGAAGATAACGATATTCTTGTTGTTCACAAGCACGCGGGCATGGCAGTGCAGAATGCGCGGATGGGACAGATGGATCTGGAGCATGCGCTGCTGAATTATTTGGCGAAGCAGGCAAGGGCGGAAACACCGGGTCAGGCGCGGACTCAGATTCCATATCTGGCGGTCGTTCACCGGCTCGATCAGCCGGTTGAGGGCGTGCTGGTGTTTGCGAAAAACAAAGACGCCGCAGGAAAACTGGGACGGCAGGTGAAGGACGGGACGATGAAGAAAGAGTATCTCGCCGTCTGTGAGGGAAAAATCGAAAAACAGGGCGTGCAGAAGTTTGAGGATTTCCTTGTAAAAGACGGACGGAGCAACACATCCCGCGTCGTACAGCCAGGCACCGCCGGAGCGAAAAAAGCGGTGCTGGAATATGAAGTGATAAGGACACAGGAGAACCGAACCCTGGTGCAGATCCATCTCGGAACGGGCCGCCACCACCAGATCCGCGTCCAGTTTTCCCATGCGGGATATCCGCTGGCGGGGGATGCAAAATATGGGGCGAAAGAGAAAGGATCTCTGGCGCTGTGCGCGCATCATCTCGAGCTGAAGCATCCGCGGACAGGCAAACGGCTTTCGTTTACCGTAAAACCAGAAGGTGAAATCTTCCACAGCTTTGTGTAACTATTCAGAGCTATGTGAAATTGCAAAAAAGTTCAGAAAATCATAAGAAAACAGGACTGGACTATTTTTACGGTTTGTGTATAATAGAGAAAGGTTATGTAACAAAACTGTAAAAAGTAATGGAAAATGATTCATCAGGCAAAGCAGAAAGGGAGAATTATGAAACGCAGAATGATTGCAGTACTGCTTTCCGGAATCCTGCTGTGCTCGGCAGCTGGATGCGGAAAAGAAGCAGTGACAGACAAGAGCACCGCAGCATCGTCGTCTCAGGAAGTGACAGAAACTCCGGCGGCAGAAGAAAGCCCGGAGGCCTCATCGTCCAGCGCAGATTCTACAGCAGAGTCAGCCAGTGCATCCACATCTTCTGAAAGCTCTGGAGATGAAGGAAAAGAAGCAGACAAAAAACGAATAGAAATCACCGTTCCGCACAAAGACGGCATGGAAGCATTGTACGACACCGTGGATGGACTTACCGTTGAAAAAGGCTCTTACATCGCCGTGGTTGCAAAAGACTTAAGTGCCGGTTTTTGGAAAGCCGTAAAAGCCGGTGCGCAGCAGGCACTTGACGATCTGAACGCCTCGCTTGGCTACACCGGAAACGACAAAGTTTATATGACATTTGAAGGCCCGGAAAATGAAAGTGACACCAACTCTCAGATCAATATCATCGACTCTGTCATTTCGGAAAATCCGGACGCGCTGATCCTTGGCATCATTGACCAGCAGTCGGGACAGGCACAGATGGAAGAGGCTTCCGACAGCCAGATTCCAGTCGTCATCGCGGATTCCGGTATCGAGAGTGATCTGATCACCTCGACATGTGCGACTGATCACGCAGCGGCAGCAAAGCTTGCGGCAGATCATCTCTGCGAGGCCATCGGCAACAGCGGAGAGGTTGCGATTGTTGCACATCAGTACAACACCGAGAGCAGCGTAGAGCGCGTGGAAGCATTTAAAAAAGAGATCGAAGAAAAATATACCGACGTGAAAGTGGTTCAGGTGAATTACGGAGATGGAGAAGAATCCATCGCGGACATGCTGAAAAATACACTTGAAACCTACCCGGCTCTGAAGGGCATCTTCTGTACGAACGAAGACATGGCAGACCAGACGCTGGATGCGCTGGCGGATATGGAAAATACTGAGCAGATTCAGATAGTCGGTTTTGATTCCGGTGAAAAACAGCAGAAAGCGATCCAGGAGGGACGCGAGTACGGTACCGTAACGCAGAATCCGTACGGTCTTGGCTATGCGGCAATCGTGGCGGCCGTCCGCGCGATTCAGGGACTTCCGGTAGATCAGAAGATCGATACGGGATATCAGTGGATCGACAAAGACACGATCGATCTGGAGACAAATCAGAAGTATCTTTATAACTGAAAATCAGGATAAAAAATGAACCCGGCAGACAAGGGAATGTTCCTTTGCCTGCCGGGTTTTCTGCGCTGCAGTGCGGATTACGAGTTCTGATCGTCTTCGTAAATTCTCTGTACCTCTTCGGAAATCTGCTGCCGGATCGCGGAGAGATCGACATCCGGGATGCCGTCCTCGGTGATCTGCGGTTTGGAAGGAGAGGTATACGGCTTCGTGTCGCCCATGGAAGCTTTTGGGGATGTTTCTTCTTCGTCAAACTCCTCCGGAGCGGTCGGTTTTGCGGATGGCCTGCGGCGGATGATTTTTGGAAGATCTTTCTCATCGTCGTCATCGTCAGGTTCTTCCGGAACAAAACGGAAATCGTACATGGTGTTCTGCGAAACACGGGTACGGTTCGACGGTTTCTGATAGCTGCGGTACGGATCTCTTGCGTTGCCGGAAGAAGAGGAAGAGGAGCCGCGGCGTTTCTTTTTCTTCTTTCTAGATGGAAGAGGATCGAAACCGGATCTGCGTTTCCGTCTGGCGCGCGCTTTTGCACGGTGTTCGCGTTCTTCTTCGTCGTCATCCTCCCAGTAGTCCGCCTCTTTCCACGGTTTAAACTGGAAGAGCATGCCTGCTGCGGCGAGAATGGCAGAGACAATCCAGAACATCATGTTCAGATCGAGGTCCTTGAAGAAATATGCCATGCGGATCGTCGTGAGGGCGCCGCAGATGGAGGTGACCAGGATTACGGAAATGCGTTCGAACGGAACGCAGATCAGGCCGATCACGAAAGCAACGAGGGCGACGAGTCCATAACCTGTGATATCGTTTGGATTGACGAGATGCCAGAGGCAAAAGCCGACAAGCCCGCAGATCAGAAGAAAAAGTCCGATCCGGTAGAGGACGAAGGCAATGATTGCGGTCAGAAGACCGGTGCCGACGGCAAGCGCCAGGGTGATCGTCGTGGTCTGATTCGTGTAGGTACCCGCTGCATAACCGGCGGCCGCGCCGAGAAAAAATCCGGGAATGACGCTCCAGAGCTTGCGGAGCGCATAGCCGAAGAAACAGTTCAGCAGGGCAAAAACAATCACAATCAGAAGAAGCTGCTGCTGGTAAACACCCATGACGTCCCGGACTTTATCGAGACCGCCAAGCAGCGTGTTGATGTTAAAAGCTTGCATATTCAGATTCATGATATTCACTCCTATATGATGTATCGGAAAAATAGATACAGGTTGTATTTTAGTACGGAACGGCGGTTTTGGCAAGTGAAATTGTGTTTGAGATCTGGAAAACGGCAGAATGGCGGCGGTGTGCATATGGTATAAGGAAGAGCAAAAAGGAAATAAAACAGGCATGAATCAGGATAGAGTGTATGAAAATAGAAGAAATTCCTATCAGGGAAATCCGATGGAGCGGCCGGAGCCGTTTTTTGCGGCACAGCCCTTATGGGGAAGAAGTATGGAGGAGCAGCAGGAAGCGCGGGAACGGCAGCGGATGCAGTCGTATTATTCCCGGACGGCATCTGATCTGCAGCGGCTGGTGGAGGCAGAGTGTGACCGCATGGATTACCGCGGCAGCATGATGTACGACGAATTGCCGGACCGGCTTATGATGGAGCACACCTGCCGGAATATCGCACGTCAGTACGGCAGGGAAAACGGCGGGAAGGATGAGAAAACGGCAGAAGAGGAACTGCTCGATTTGATCGGCGTTCTTTTTTATAATGAAATGTTCCGGAGGCGGAGCAGGAGGAAACATTATTACAATCTGTGGCTTTAAACCGCGCCATAAAGTAATAAGAGGGTAACACATTTTTAATAATTTTTCTGTTGTGGTTTTGCGGAAAACAGATTACAATATTAGCGGGGTTGTAAGGGGCTTTATTACACATGTTTACAAACGATTCAGAAAGTTTGGAGAGTATAAATGGAATTACAGAAATTATTACAGGATGAAATCCGGGAAGGACTGTACCGTATCACGATCAGCGGCCCAAGAGGGGACAGTGAAGTGTCCAAAGTGAGAATACGCCCGGTTGAAATAAAAGGAAAACTGCTCTTTCAGTGCCAGGAGACCGTCGGCACGAAGGAGTTTCATAAAAATATGACAAAAGACGACGTGATCACCCGGATCAGAGACTGGATGAACGGAACCTTCAAGCAGATGCAGCTCGAATCCGACACCTGCACAGCATCCGTTCTGGTCAGCAAAAAGGGAACGATGACGATCAAAAAGAAACCGCATATGAAAGGAACCGGCAAACCCGTCAATCTGGCGCACAACCGGAAGAAACGGTATATTCTGGAAGAAGGAATCCCGGTTCCTTTTTTACAGGATCTCGGTGTTATGACAAAAGAAGGCAAAATCGTGCGGACCCGCTACGACAAGTTCCGCCAGATCAACCGCTTTCTGGAGTTCATCGAAGATATCCTGCCGCAGCTCCCATCGGACCGCGAGATCACGATTCTCGATTTCGGCTGCGGAAAATCGTATCTGACGTTTGCGATGTATTATTACTTCCGCGAACTGAAAAAACTGGATGTCAATATCATCGGACTTGACTTGAAAGAGGATGTCATCGCAATCTGCAACGGACTGGCGGAGAAATACGGCTATGAAAAGCTGCATTTCTATCAGGGTGACATCGCTTCTTATACCGGCCGCGACGAGGTCGATATGGTGGTGACGCTGCACGCGTGCGACACGGCGACTGACTATGCGCTGGAAAAGGCCGTCAAATGGAATGCAAAAGTTATTCTTTCCGTTCCGTGCTGCCAGCATGAGCTGAACCGCCAGATTGCAAACAAAGAACTGTATCCGATCATGGATTACGGCATCTTAAAAGAGCGCATGGCGGCGCTTCTGACCGACGGAATCCGGGCAAAGCTTCTGGAGAATGCAGGCTATGAGACACAGATTCTTGAGTTCATCGACATGGAGCACACGCCGAAGAACCTTCTGATCCGCGCGGTAAAACGCCAGGAAGGCTCGAAAAAACTGCCGGAAGAACTGAAAGTGTGCATGGAAGCGTACCATGTGAAGCCGACACTGGCAGACCTCCTCACAGAAAAGGAGGAGCCGTGATGAATAAAAGAGCAGCAAGGATTCTGATCCTTTTTCTTGTTTTTGCCGCATCAGTCGGTGTGTTCACACACCTGATGAGCCACGAGACGACGGAGAATGCGACCGATCTGGACGCAGCGAGTCTTCCGGTGCTGTACATGAAGACCGCGGACACGACAGTGAACCGCATGTACGGATACCGCCAGGAGATGAACGGCGTAACGACAAGAGAAAACCTGACACCGCTGCCGATGGACCGTTCGCTTACGCTTGAAATTGATGCGAAGGGACAGAAAATTATAAACGTGACCTATACGGTGGAAAGCACAGACGGCGGAGCGCTGATTGAAAACTCGGTGCTGAAATCGTTTGACGAGGACGGAAGCTATCTGAAAGCAGACTTCCAGTTAGAGACCGCGATTCTGATGAATCAGGAATATACGCTGAAGCTCGAGGTTGCCTACGGAAACGGCCAGTCTGCCTGGTATTACACCCGCATTGTACAGCGCAACGGCGTGGAGGTCGGCGATTATCTGGCCTACACACAGATGTTTGCGCAGACATGCCTGGATAAAACGCAGGCGGAAGCGCTCGTTCCGCAGCTTGAGCCGGATGAGACGGGGGATAATTCTTCGTTCCTCAATGTCAACATTCATTCCAGCCTCGACCAGATTTCCTGGGGAAGCCTCGCACCGACGATCGTACAGCAGCCGGTGCAGCAGATCAAAGAAGCGAATGAGACGACGACCAGCATCAAACAGGAGTACATGATCAGTGCGCAGGATGAGAACGGACAGACGGAGTATTATACCGTAAGCGAGTTCTACCGGATGCGAGAGTCCGACGGAGAGATTATTCTGCTGGACTTCGAGCGGAGCGCACAGCAGATCTTTGATCCGGAGCTTGGTGTTCTGACGAAATCCGGCATTAACCTCGGTGTGACCGGCGAGGATACCAAGTATGTGACGAATACGGCAGGTGATATTGTCGCATTTGTAGTAAACGGTGATCTCTGGTGCTACAACCGCAGCGCCAACAAGACGATCCGCGTTTTCAGCTTCCGTGAGAACGGCAGCATGGATGACCGGGAACAGCACGGAGAGCATGATGTCAACATTGTACGTGTGGATGATGCGGGCGATGTGACGTTTGTTGTTTATGGCTATATGAACCGCGGAAACCACGAGGGTGAAGTGGGAGCAGCCGTTTACTATTATCGCGCCGAGCGGAATGTGGCAACCGAGGAGATTTTCGTTCCGGCGGATATTTCCTACGAGATGCTGAAAAAACAGCTCGACCGCCTCTCCTACGTCAACAAGCAGAGAGAGATGTATCTCTATCTGAATGAGAACCTGTGTAAGGTAGATATTGAAACCGGCACGACGACGGTGGTCCGGGAAAGTATCCCGGAGGACTGCTTTGTAGTATCGGAAAGCCAGGAGAGCATCGCGTGGATGGATGCGGACAATGCAAGCAGTGCGATGAACATCACCGTGATGAATCTGGAGAGCGGGGAAACGCAGCGCTTTGCGGCGGATGACGGACAGAAGATCCGGGCACTTGGCTTTATCAATGAAGACTTTGTCTATGGTATGGCAAACGACAGCGATATTTTAAAAGATATTTCCGGCAATGAAGTTTTCGCTATGCATACGGTGCGGATTGTCAGCATCGACGGAACCGTGAAAAAAGAGTATCACCAGAACGGCTATTATGTGACAGGCGTGTCGATTTCGGACGGCCTTCTGGAGCTGGACCGCGTGGTACGCCAGGAAAACGGCTATGCGGATGCGCCGGAGGATCACATCATGAACGGCGAGCAGCAGAGCCAGGAACTGGTGACGGGCCGCCTGGCAACGGTGGACGACAGAAGAGAGCAGCAGTTCCTTCTGGAATTCTCGACGAGCGGCAAAACACAGTCGCTTCTGACACTGACACCGAAATATATCTATTCAACCTTACGGACCGATCTTACGATGTCGTACGACACGGGCAGCGCAGATCTTTACTATGTATATGGAAAAGGAAAACTGATCGCCATTTTAAGCTCCCCGGCCGAGGCCGTACAGCTTGCCGATGAGAATGTCGGCGTTGTGCTGAACAGCAGCCAGTCCTATGTGTGGGAGCGCGGAAACCGCCAGCAGGGCATGCGCCTCGACGAGACAACGATGCCGTCGGGATTCCAGAGTGCATCTCTGGACGAAAACGTGCTGAAGGAGTCACTCGGTGATGATTACGAACTGCTGAACCTGACGGGCTGCACAAGAGAAGAAATTCTCTACATGATCAGCAGCGGCTACGGCGTTGTTGTAAAGACCGGCGCGAACGAGAGTCTGCTTCTGACCGGATACGATATTTTTGGAAATTCCTGGCTGTATAACCCGGCAACGGGCGAGACAACTGCACTTTCTGACGATGACAGCGATGCATTGTTCGCACAGAACGGCAATGTCTTCATCAGTTATATTAAAAAAGTAAAGATCGAGTGATTTGCGGGGTTTTCTAATGACGCAAAAAGTGCTAGAATAAAGAAAGCACTATGAATATTTAGGGAGAAAAAAGACAATGAAACTTACAACCATCCGAGAGATTTATAAAAACCGGGAAGCATACCTGGACAAAGAAGTAACCGTAGGCGGCTGGGTGCGCAGCGTACGTGATTCCAAAACCTTTGGTTTCATCGTTCTGCACGACGGAAGCTATTTCGAAACCCTGCAGATCGTATACCACGATGAGATGGAAAACTTCGCTGAGATTTCCAAAATGAACGTCGGCGCAGCCATCATCGTAAAAGGTATCCTCGTTGCTACCCCGCAGGCAAAACAGCCGTTTGAGATTCAGGCGGCAGAAGTTACCGTAGAGGGCGTTTCCGCACCGGATTACCCGCTGCAGAAAAAACGCCACTCCATGGAATACCTTCGTACCATTTCCCATCTGCGTCCGAGAACCAACACCTTCCAGGCAGTATTCCGTGTTCGTTCCCTCTGCGCCTATGCGATCCATCAGTTCTTCCAGGAGAGAGACTTCGTTTATGTCAACACCCCGCTGATCACCGGAAGCGACTGCGAGGGAGCCGGCGAGATGTTCCAGGTAACCACCATGGATCTTGACAATATTCCGAAAACAGAGGACGGCGCTGTTGATTTCACACAGGACTTCTTCGGAAAGAAGACAAGCCTTACCGTAAGCGGACAGTTAAACGGCGAGACCTTTGCACAGGCATTCCGCAATATCTACACCTTCGGACCGACCTTCCGTGCAGAAAATTCCAACACCACCCGCCATGCAGCAGAGTTCTGGATGATCGAGCCGGAAATCGCTTTCGCTGATCTGGAGGACGATATGGAGCTTGCTGAGGCAATGCTGAAATATGTCATCCGCTACGTTATGGAGCATGCACCGGAAGAAATGCAGTTCTTCAACAGTTTCGTGGACAAGGGACTGATCGAGCGTCTGAACCATGTCGTAAATTCTGAGTTCGGCCGTGTAACCTACACCGAGGCTATCGAGCTTCTGGAGAAAAACAACGACAAATTCGATTACAAAGTATACTGGGGATGCGATCTGCAGACCGAGCATGAGCGTTATCTGACCGAGCAGATCTTCAAGAGACCGGTTTTCGTTACCGATTATCCGAAGGAGATCAAAGCGTTCTACATGAAGCTGAACGATGACAACAAGACCGTTGCAGCTATGGACTGTCTGGTTCCTGGCATCGGAGAGATCATCGGCGGAAGTCAGCGTGAGGACGACTACGAGAAACTGCTTGGCCGTATGAAAGAGCTGGGACTTGCTGAGGAAGATTACGGATTCTATCTGGACCTCAGAAAATATGGTTCTACCCACCATGCAGGATTCGGACTGGGATTTGAAAGATGCGTCATGTATCTGACCGGAATGGGCAATATCCGCGACGTCATCCCGTTCCCGAGAACAGTAAACAACTGCGAGCTGTAATTACGAAAAGTGATATAGAAACTTAAAAAATACGGATGCCGGGTGCAGTGGAATCCAATGTGGATTTGGTGCACCTGACGTCCGTATTGTAGTAATAGAGAAAATGAATCCAGAAAGGGGTATGCGCCTATGCGGTTTATTCATATTGCGGATGTGCATCTCGGCATGCAGCCGGATGCGGGATTTCCCTGGAGCGAGGAGCGCGGGGAGGCCATCTGGGAGAGCTTCCGGCGGATCATCCGCCTGGCCGGTCGGGAAAAGACGGACTTTCTGCTGATCGCGGGAGATCTGTTTCAGTGCCAGCCGCTTCTGCGGGAACTGAAAGAGGTTAATGATCTCTTTGCTTCCATCCCGGAGACGATCGTCGTGCTGATTGCCGGAAACCACGATTATGTGAAGCGGGAGAGCTTTTACCGCGGTTTCGACTGGGCAGACAACGTGGTAATGCTCCTGTCGCCGGAGCCGGAGTGTGTTGAAGTCCCGGAGAAGAAGACGGCGGTGTACGGATGCAGTTACGACAAAAAAGAGATTCTGGAAAACCGGCTGGACGGCGTGCGGCCGGAGGGAAAAATGAAATATCATCTGCTGCTCGCGCACGGCGGCGATGCCCGCCACATGCCGTGGAATCCGGGCCGCATGGCGCAGGCTGGGTTTGATTATATTGCGTGCGGGCACATTCATAAGCCGGGGATTCTTATTCCCGACAAAATGGCATACGCAGGCGCACTCGAACCGACGGATGAGACGCAGTTGGGGCCGCACGGCTACATCCGCGGAACGGTGGACGAGCACGGCACGCGGATTCAGTTTGTGCCGTTTGCCAGATATGAGTACGAAGATCTGGTGTTGAACGTGACGGAGGATCTGACACAGTATGCGCTGGAGACGAAGCTGAAACAGGAGCTGGCGCTGCGGGAGGATGGGAAGATCCGAAAAATCATCCGCCTGAAACTTGTGGGACACCGTGCCGCCGAGCTGGAATTTTCTCCGAAACGGCTGCTGGACTGCGGCAGAGTCATCTCCGTGGAGGATGAAACACGTCCGGCATACGATCTGGAACAGATGAAGAAAACGTATGGCGCTAGTCTGATCAGCGCCTATATTGAAGCATTTGAAACAAAGACGGATGCGCAGTCACAGAAGGCGCTCGACTATGGTCTCGAGGCGCTGCTGGCGGCACGCAGGAACGGCTGAAAAAAGATTGCGGGAGGCGTAGAAGATGAAAATAGAAAAACTGGAAATCCGCAATTTTGGAAAAATGCAGAACCGCACACTGGAATTTTCCGATGGGATTCAGCTCATCAGCGGGGAAAATGAGAGCGGAAAATCGACCGTCCATACCTTCATCCGCAGCATGCTGTTTGGCATGACACGCGGCCGGGGGCGGGCGGCAAAAAATGATGTCTACAGTCGTTATGAGCCATGGGAAAATCCGGCATACTATGCGGGAGAGATGGTGCTTGAAAGCGGCGGCAAACGGTTCCGCCTGACCCGGAATTTCGGGCGGCAGAACGCCAATGCAAAGCTGGTGTGCCTGACGGACGGCGAGGTGCTCTCCGTGGAGGACGGCGATCTTTCCATGCTGCTCGGCGGTGTCAGTGAGATTGTGTATGATAATACGGCTTCGATCGGGCAGTTAAAAGGAAGAACCGAGGAAGGGCTTGCGGATGAGCTGCGGAACTATATGGCAAATTACCAGGGGAGCAGCGATGGAGAGCTCGATGTGGCGGCGGCGCTGGATCTGCTGAAGCAGAAGAGAAAGCGCCTGGAGCAGGAACAGAAAAAGACGCTGGCGGGACTGGAAAAACGGAAGGAAGAACTTGAGACGAAAATTTCCGTTTTTACGGAGGAGTGCCGTCAGAGCGAGGAGAATCTGCAGCAGGCGAAAGAGCAGATGAAGCGGGATATTTATCAGAAGGATGTGCCGATCGAACGGGTGCGGAAGATGAAAAAAGAATCTCGGAAGAGCCGCAAATGGGGTGCCGCGTGCGTGGCGCTGGCTGGATTTCTCTTGTTCTTATGCATTCTGCAGTTCTTCCATATTGATTCGCTGCTGACGAGAACGGGACTCGGGCTTGCGATTGCGGCGCTCTTGTATCTGGCGTACAGTCTGTTCCGTCACCGGAAAACGGAGGTCGAGCAGGTCGTGACGGAGCCGGAGGAGCAGGCGATCCGCCGCCAGCAGTGGAATGTGGACCGCCTGAAGCAGGAGCTGGGGCAGAAACAGACGGTGCTGTCGAACTTGCAGAGTGAATACGAAGAGCTCTGCATTTCCATGACGGAAAAAGATCATCTGCAGGAAGAACTCGATGCGCTTTCCATGGCGGGGGAGACGATCCAGAGTCTCTCCGTACAGATGCAGAGCCGGATCGGCGACCGCTTAAAACAGCAGATGTCAAAAACGCTGTCATCGCTGACGAATGGCCGCTATCTGCAGGTGAATATGGATGAGAATCTGCGGATCGGCCTTCACACCGCAGACGAATATGTGCCGCTTGAACAGGTCAGCCGCGGCACGATCGAGCAGGCGTACTTTGCGCTCCGCATGGCGGCGATGGATGTGCTCTGCGGCGAGGAGGAGCTGCCGGTGATTCTCGATGAATCGTTTGCGTTTTACGATGAAAACCGGCTGAAAGAAACTTTGAAATGGCTGGCGGAAAACCGGACGCAGGTGCTGCTCTTTACGTGTCAGAAGCGGGAGGAGGAAGCACTCTCGGAGATGGGAATTCCGTACCGGAAAATTGTGCTTTAAGTAATGCGGCTCGCAGAGAATCGGTGAGTTGTGGTTTGGAAATAAAGGAGAATAGAAGTTATGCTGACAATAGGATGTCATTTATCATCGTCCAAAGGATATCTTGCCATGGGAAAAGAGGCGGTGTCCATCGGGGCGAATACCTTTCAGTTTTTTACAAGAAACCCGAGAGGAAGCAAGGCGAAAGCCATCGACGAGGCGGATGTCGCAGTGTTTCTTTCTTACAGTAAGGAGCATGGAATCGAGCGCATTTTGGCACATGCGCCGTACACGCTGAATCCGTGCTCGAAGGATGCGCACACGAGAGAGTTTGCATGGATGACGATGGCGGATGATCTGAAACGGATGGAGTATACGCCGGGAAACTGCTACAATTTCCACCCGGGCAGCCATACCGGACAGGGGGCGGAAGAGGGAATCCGTCTGATTTCGGAGATGCTGAATGAAATTTTAAAACCGGAGCAGACGACCACGGTGCTGCTCGAGACGATGGCAGGAAAAGGAACCGAAGTCGGCCGCTCGTTTGAGGAGCTGGCGGCGATTCTGGAGCGCGTGGAATTAAAAGACCACATGGGTGTCTGCCTGGATACGTGCCATGTGTACGATGCGGGATACGATATTGTGGATCACCTCGATGACGTGCTTGAGGAGTTCGACCGCGTGGTAGGACTTTCGAAGCTGAAAGCGGTTCATCTGAACGACAGCAAGAATCCGTTTGAGAGCCATAAGGACCGCCATGAGAAGATCGGCGAGGGATCGCTGGGGCTTGCGGCATTTGAGCGGATTGTGACACATCCGGCGCTGGCGGGACTGCCGTTCTATCTGGAAACACCGAATGAGCTGGACGGATATGCAAAAGAGATCGCGCTGCTGCGCGGGTTTGCGAAATAGAGGAAGAAGGTAAGAGAAAGTGGAAAACACGAGAGAGAAGAATAAAAGAGCTGACGGAAGAAAAAAGACGTATTTCGACAGGGAAAATAAAAAGAAAGCCGTTCGTACAGAGAAAACAAAGAGCGTGGCACCGGAAAAAGGAAAGCAGAAAAAGAGTTCATCATCGTCGAAATGTCCTTATCAGAAAAAATGCGGCGGATGCACATATCTGAACCTCTCCTACGAAGAGCAGCTCGCGAAAAAAGAGCAGTTCCTGAAGAAGACTCTGAAGGGCATCGTCCCGGTCAAAGGAATGGTTGGCATGGAAAATCCTTATCATTACCGGAATAAAGTCAATTCCGCCTTTGCACGCAAAAAAGACGGAACGATCATATCCGGCATTTATGAAAAGGGCACACACAAAGTGGTCCCGGTCGATGAGTGCCTGCTCGAGGATCAGCGTGCCGATGCCATCATCCGCGATATCCGCAGTCTGCTGAAGAGCTTCAAAATCATGATCTACAACGAGGACAGCGGCTACGGCCTCCTGCGCCACGTCATGGTGCGCACCGGCTTTGCTTCCGGCGAGATCATGGTCGTCCTCGTCTGCGTATCACCAGTCTTCCCGTCAAAAAACAACTTCGTAAAGGCCCTGCGCAAACTCCACCCGGAGATCACCACGATCGTACTGAACGTCAACGACCGCACCGACAGCATGGTACTCGGAAAACGCGACATTGTCCTCTTCGGACGCGGTTACATCGAGGATGAACTCTGCGGCTGCACCTTCCGCATCTCCCCGCAGTCCTTCTACCAGGTCAACCCGGTTCAGACGAAAAAACTGTACGAAAAAGCCATCTCCCTGGCCGGCCTCACCGGAAACGAACGCGTCCTGGACGCCTACTGCGGAATCGGAACCATCGGCCTCATCGCATCCCGCGATGCCAGAGAAGTCATCAGCGTCGAACTGAACCCGGACGCCGTCCGCGATGCCGTAACAAACGCCAAACGAAACCAAATCAAAAACGTCTCCTTCTACCAGAACGACGCCGGCGCCTTCATGGTCTCCATGGCCGAAAAAGGCGAAAAAGCCGACGTCATCTTCATGGACCCGCCAAGAGCCGGCAGTGATGAAGCCTTTCTGTCCTCTGTCGTAACCCTTTCACCGAAAAAAGTGGTCTACGTCTCCTGCAATCCGGAGACATTGGCGAGAGACCTGCGGTATCTGACGAAACACGGATATAAGGCAGAAGAGGCATGGGGGTATGATATGTTCGCGTGGTCGGAGCATGTGGAGACAGTCTGTTTACTAACGCAAAAGAAGGCTTAATACAACAGAAGAAAATAATTTCGTGAAACAGACGAAGAGGCTTGTCTGAAAAAAGAAGGAATGAAAAAACAGGAGAGGAAAAAAGAAACATGGCAGTAAATAAAAATGGAATCGTAGTATTAGGAGCAGTTTTTGTGGATATCAAAGGTTTTCCAGAGGACATCTACGTCCCGGACGGCAGAAACGCCGGCCATGTCGAATACATCCACGGCGGTGTGAGCCGAAACGTGGTGGAGGATATCGCAAACCTGGAACTGCGCCCGACCTTCCTTGGAATCGCGGATAATACCGCACTCGGCGAGGATGTTGTGCGCAAACTGCAGCGCCACAAAGTCAATACCGAATACATGAAAGAAATCCCGAACGGTATGGGAACATGGCTTGCTGTCTTCGATCACAACGGTGACCTGGCGGGCTCCATTTCCCAGCGCCCGAACCTGATGCCGATTCTCGGTATTCTGGAAGAAAACGGAGATGAAATTATCGAAAACTGCGATTCCATTGTGGCAGAGATCGATATGGACAAAGAGATCATCAAAAAGCTGGTACAGCTCTGTGAAAAATACGATAAAAAACTGTACGGCGTTGTCAGCAACATGAACATCGCAGTCAGCAGAAGAGATCTTCTGCAGAAATTTGACTGCCTGATCTGCAACCAGATCGAGGCAGGCGTTTTCTTCTCCGATGATTACAGCGAAAAAACACCGGCCGAGATGGAAAAGATTCTCGCCGAGCGTCTGAAAGCGGCAAATGTTCCGGCCATGGTCGTAACAATGGGCGGCGACGGAGCGGTTTATGCGGAAGCAGACGGAGAGAGCGGCTTCTGCCCGGCGCAGAAAGTACAGGTAAAAGATACAACAGGAGCCGGTGATGCGTTCTGCGCAGGTGTTTCCGCCGGTCTGACCTATGGAAAAACGCTTGGCAAGGCAGTTGAAATCGGTACGCGTCTTGCTGCATCCGTCATCACATCGTCGGAAAATGTCTGCCCGCGCTTCCGCCCGGAAGAGTTCGGCATCGAGGCATAGAAGGGGGCAGAAATGAAGTTACTGTACGGAACCGGCAACCCGGCAAAACTCGACGCGATGCGTCACCGCCTTGCCGGTCTTGGAATTGAGCTGATCGGGCTGAAAGATCTTGGCGGTGTTAAGCAGCCAGAGATTATCGAGGATGGAAAAACGCCGCTGGAAAATGCCAGGAAAAAGGTGGAGGCGTATTTCAACGCGCTTCATATGCCGGTGTTCTCCTGTGATTCCGGTCTGTATTTTGACAACGTGGCAGAGGACGACCAGCCCGGCGTCCATGTGCGGACCGTGAACGGAAAGTATCTGTCCGATGAAGAAATGACCGTGCATTACGCCGCCCTTGCAGAAAAGTACGGCGGCCTGACGGGACGCTACAAAAACGCAGTTTCGCTGATTCTTGATGCGGACCACCGCTATGACGCGATGGACCCGTCAATGGAGAGCGCTCCTTTCCGCATGGTCAGCACACCCCATCCGATGAGCAAAAAAGGCTTTCCGCTCGACCGTCTGTCGATCGATCTGCGGACCGGAAAATATTATTACGATCTGAATGAGCAAGAAGCCGCGCTCGATCAGCTTGCCGTGGAAGACGGTTTTCTGCAGTTTTTTGAGCGGGCAATGGAGGAATACCATAAAATGGAACGATATGAACTTCGAACCATCCGCCAGGACGAAATGGAACAGGGCGTTGCCATTGAGCTGGCGTGCTTTCCGCCGAATGAGGCGTGCTCCGAAAAGAGCATGCGCGAGCGGGTGCAGTACGCGCCGGAGCTGTTTCTGGCGGCAGTAGACAAAGAAACCGGAAAAATCGCCGGAACGCTGAACGGACTTGCAACAAACGAGACAAAATTCCGTGATGCCTTTTTCGATGAAATCAGTCTGTACGACCCGAAGGGAGAAAACGTCATGCTGCTGGGTCTCAGTGTCCTGCCGGAATACCGCGGCCAGGGAATCGCCCGCGCGCTGATGGAAGAGTACAGCCGCCGGGAACAGAAAAACGGAAGAAAACAGCTCATTCTGACCTGCCTGCAGGATAAGGTGGAGATGTACAAAAAGATGAATTTCCGCGACGAGGGAATCTCCGCATCCACCTGGGGCGGCGAGGAATGGCATGATATGACGAGAAAATTAAACGATTAAGAAAATTTGCAGAGAAAATTTTGGAGCAAAACCAAACATGTATCCACTTCCGGTTCTGATTATTGCAACATACGACAAAGATGGCAACCCGGATGCCATGAATGCTGCATGGGGTGTAGTCGCAGATTTCAATGAGAGCTTCCGATGGCACTGGAGTGCAAAGTGAAAAGCTTTGACAACGGCATTCTGGTCGGCGAGATCGTGAACGTCTGCGCAGACGAGAGCGTTCTGACCGACGGAAAGATCGACCCGAAAAAACTGAAACCAATCGCCTTCGACCCGGTCAACAACACCTATCTCGCCATGGGCGACAAAGTCGGCGACGCATTCGGTTCCGGAAAAGCCCTGAAATAAACACAGATGATGACATGACAGCGAATATGTAAAAATTTTATATATTCCCCTTGACAAACCACCTCCATAGTCTTATGATATGTATAAAATTTATATATATAAATATTTTACATATCAGAAACTTACGGAGGTGGTTTTTTATGTATTTTCCGGTATCAGCACTGCTGATCGAATTTATGATCCTGTCGATCGTGAACCGGGAAGATTCCTATGGATATGAGATCAGCCAGACCATCAAGCTGGTTGCCGACATCAAAGAGTCGACCCTGTACCCGATCCTGAAAAAACTGGAAAAAGCCGGTTATGTAACGACGTATTCCGCAGAGTACCAGGGCAGAAAACGGAAATATTATTCGATTACAGAAGAGGGAAAAACACAGATGGCGTACCTGCAGGGCGAATGGAAGTCCTACCGTGACACCATTGACGACATCATCGAGGGGAGGAAAAAAGAATGACGAGTGAGGAATATCTGAAACAATTGGAAAAGTATCTGAGGAAGCTTCCGCAGAGCGACTATAAAGATGCGATGGAATACTTCACCGAGTATTTTGCAGATGCCGGTCCGGAAAATGAGCAGGCCGTGATCAAAGAACTCGGAACACCGAAACAGGCAGCCGCCGAGCTGATGCGGAATCTTCTGGACAAAAAAGTAGATGAACGCGAGGCAATGGAAAAGGAAGAAAAACAGAAAGAGAAGAAAAAAACGACAGGCGTCAACGTCGTCTGGATCGCGATTCTCGCCCTGTTTGCAGCCCCGATCGGAGCCCCGATTCTGATCAGCATTCTCATCGTTCTGCTCTGCGCGGCCCTCTGTGCGGCACTGCTTGATATGAGCGTCTTTCTGATTGCAGTTGTCGGCGTGGTCGCCGGAATTAAAATGCTGCTGCGCGGCATTCTGGCAGTTACGGTTTCCTTCGGCGGATTCTGCTTTATTACCGGAATGGGCGTTTTCATGCTGGGAATCAGTATTCTGTGCGCGGTGTTCGGCGTATACTTTGCAAAATGGATGGGACGGCTGTTCGTGTGGTGTACACGTAAGGTAACGAAAAAAGGAGGAAGCAGATCATGAAAAAATGGACAAAAACAGCATTACTGACAGGATGTGCCTGCTGTATTGCCGGTGCAGTGCTGATGTTCAGCGGATGGGCAAGCGGCGGAAAAGCATACGCGGAAACGTATGATCTGAATGCGATGAGCGGTTCTGCGAAGAAGGAAGACGGCATTTCCACACAGAAAAAGATAAAACTTGATGATTTTGATGAACTGCAGACAGATCTTGCGATCGGTGATCTGCGCATCCTTCCGTCCGGTGACGATTCCTGTTATCTCGCCTGGCGGATTCCGTCGAAAAAAGGAGAGACTGCAGTGGAATATCGCGTGCGGGACGGTGTTCTGAGCATCGAAGAGACAAGCGCAGTGTCCGATACGATTTACATCAATATTGACTTTGCGGAAGAAATCCTAAGCGGCGGTAAAGAGTCGGAAACAGGAGTGATTCTGTATGTACCGGAAAAGAAGGTACTGAAAAAAATAGAGGTAACGATGGGATTCGGCGATGTGCAGATGAATGGCATCCGGGCAGAAAGCGGAAGCCTGCAAAATGCGGATGGAGATATCACACTTTTCGGATGTGACATGCAGAATATCAAATGCAAAGCAGATTACGGTGATGTGGAACTGAAGAGCGGAACGTGGGAGAATGGGTCGATCACGCTGGAGGATGGCGATGCGAAAATCCAAAACACGAAGCTTTCAGGAGACGTGTCGGTCAAAAACTCCTACGGCGATATTGACCTTGAACTGGGTGAAAAAGATCTGGAACAGCTGGAAATTACGGCAAAGACAGAGTTTGGGGAGATCGATGTACCGGATACCATGGAAAATCTGCTGCGGAAAGAGGAGGACGAGCAGAGCTTTTCTTATGAACCAGATCAGGCTGCGGGCAGAATCAAACTGATGACACAGGATGGTGATATCTCGATGGAAAACGATTAAGCGTTTGTGACGGTTCAGAGCCATATGAAATTCCGGAAAAATCGCGAATCATGCTTGCATGAATGAATGGTTTTTAAAAATAAAACAAAAGTGATAAAAATACAAGAGGCTGTTTGGATGGTTTCACTAAGAAAAAGAGAAACGATCAAAATAGTCGCTTGTTTTTTGTGCTTAAATTCGCAGTTTTTAACTTGATTTGTAGGTTGCGGTGCTTTAAAATAAAAGTAATAAAGCATTGTGGAACGGGCTCCACAGACCGGCAGCGGGGGAAAAGCCGGAACGAATCAGTAGAAAACAGCCCAGTGTCAGAATGGGAGTTAGGAGAAACTATGGCAAGTATTAGAGACGTCGCAATCAAAGCGGGAGTAGGAATCGGAACGGTATCCCGTGCACTCAATGGAAGCGGGTACATTTCCGATGAAACAAAACAGAAGATTATGCAGGCTGTGGAGGAACTGAACTATAAACCAAATGAGCTTGCTCAGAACCTGTTCCACAACAAGTCCGGTTTTGTCGGAATTGTTGTTACGAATCTTTCACACCCATTCATGGCATCTCTGGTCAAGCATGTCGAGAACAATCTGTACACAAATGGCTACAAGTGCATGCTCTGCGAGGTTGGGGACAACCCGAACCGCATCGAGGAATTTGTGGAAATGCTGCAGCGAAATGTCATGGACGGCATTATCTGCTGTGCGGATATTCCGCCTTCTGTCAGTCTGGCGGAAATTCACCGTCCGATTGTCATGGTTGACCGCTACGTCGCCGAGGGGATCCCGTGTGTGCATTCCGACCATAAGCGCGGCGGTGAGCTTGCGGCGCAGGCACTTTTGAGCGCCGGATGTAAGAACGTGATCTATTTTACATCGAGTGCAACAGAGCGTGGTTACTCGATGGATCGTTACCGACGGTTTGCAGAAGTCTGCAAACAGCATAAATGTAAAGTTACAGCGATTGATGCCGGAAGCAAAATTCCAAATTTTCAGACCGGCTCGATGATCTGGAAAAAATATATCAGCCACTTTGATGGAATTGATGGACTTTTTACAGCCGATGTCACAGCGGCTGTGTGCATGAAGATGCTGCAGAAAAAAGGAATCAAGATTCCGAAAAAGCTGAAGGTGGTCGGCTACGACGGATTGGATTTTACCCGCTTTTTGACACCGGAGCTGACAACGGTTCGTCAGAATGTGCCGGAAATTGCCAAGCGGAGCGTAGATACGGTCATCCGCATGATTGACGGAAAGAAGATTGAGGAGATGGAGCAGATTGTGGATGTGACCTTCCGAAAAGGGGAAAGTATCTGAAAATAACGAAACAGGGAAGCACTGAATTTTGGATTATTTTCCGGGAATGCAATAAAACAGAAGAAGAACAGATATCAGAGACACTCGATCTGAAAAGAAAGGGTGTCTCTTTTTGTGAGCTTTTTTAACCGAATCAAGCAAGTCCCCTGCTTCTATTGCGTGAAGCAATAAGCAGTGGGTTGGGATTTGCTTGTATCAGGAGGAGTGTAAGCTCCTTCTGATAAACTGCGCAAAAAGGCGTGAAAACGTTACAGAAATAGTTGCAATTGTCGAAAAAATAGTGAAAAACAGAAAAGTGGAACATATGGAACAAAAAATGCATGGAACAGCGGAACATGTGGCACAGTGGAATGCGAGGAAAAAGAAAATTAGTGTGGATTTTATGAAAAACAGGGTGCATATTGCACAAAAAAACGAAAACAAAATTGTAAAAATGTTGAAAATGACGAAAAAATATTGGAATATCGTTGACATTAGAAGAACTGCGTACTATGATACAGATATGGAACAGGTTCCACAATACAAAGTGCCGAAACGGAAACGATGCAAATGTGGAACGAAAAGCGGTTGGTAAAGCTTTTAGAGAAATAAGGAGGGAACTATGAAGAAAAAAACGTCATCGCCGAAAACGGCAGAAAGTGGAAAATTGAAAAAAGCGCTCTCGTGCTGGCAGCTGTACATCCTGCTGATTCCTGCACTGATCTGGCTGATCGTTTTTGCTTACTATCCAATGTACGGCCTGATCATCGCCTTTAAAGATTTTAAAGGCCGCATGGGAATCATGGGAAGCCCGTGGGCAGATCCGATTTTCAAGTATTTCAAGATGTTCTTCAGTACCAGTATTGCCATGACGGCAATCAAGAACACGATTATCATCAGTTTGGAGAGCCTGATCATCGGATTCCCGATTCCGGTTATCTTCGCACTCTTACTGAACCAGGTACAGAGAAGCGGACCGAGACGAATCATCCAGACCATCTCCTACGCGCCGTACTTTATGTCAAACGTAGTTGTAGTCAGCCTGATTTCCGTACTGTTTTCCGCTAACGGTCTTGTAAACCACGCAGTTATGGGAGCCGGCGGAAAAGCAATCATGTTCACCAGCCTTCCGGAGTACTTCCGCAAACTCTTCATCGGAAGTAACATCTGGCAGACGATGGGATTCAACGCCATCATCTTCATCGCAGCACTGACCGCAATCAGCCCGGAATATTACGAAGCAGCAACGATGGATGGTGCTTCCAGATTTCAGAAGATCCTTTACATTGATTTACCTCTGATTATGCCGACCATCATCCTGATGCTGATCCTTCAGGTAGGTAACATTATGAACGTGGGATATGAGAAAGCTTATCTGATGCAGAACGGTACCAACACAACCGTCAGTGAGATCATTTCGACATACGTATACAAAGTAGGTCTCCAGACCGCACAGTACAGTTTTGCGACAGCCGTTGGCTTATTTAACTCTGTTGTAAACTTCATTATTCTGGTTATCACAAACGCAGTTGCAAAGAAGACCAGCGATATCAGTATTTTCTAAGAGTCAGGGGGCTTGAAAAATGGCAAATAATAACACTGTGAAAAAGAAAAAAGTAAAAATGAGTACGGGAGACAAGGTCTTTACCGTGATCAATACCGTCATCATGATCCTTGTCTGCATTGCAATTGTATATCCTCTGTATTACGTGCTTCTGGCATCTGTTACAGACCCGGTTGTTGTAAGCTCCGGTAAATTCCTTCTCTACCCGGAAGCATGGTACACCAACGGATATACGACCACACTGAAATATCAGCCGCTCTGGACCGGCTATGCAAACACCATCAAGTATACCGTAGTAGGAACGCTGATTTCCCTGGTCTGCACCATTCCGGCCGGATATGCACTTTCCAGATACGATATGGTAGGAAGAAAACCGATTATGTTCCTGTTCACCTTCACGATGTTCTTCAGCGGCGGTATGATTCCGATGTACTTAACCGTACAGCAGCTGCACATCTACAACACAACATGGGCAATGGTTCTTCCGGTAGCAGTATCTGCTTACAACCTGATTGTATGCCGCTCTTTCTTTGAAAGCGGTATTCCGGTCGAGCTTCTCGAAGCAGCAAAAATCGACGGCTGCAGCGATTTTGGATTCTTCTTCAAAATTGCAATTCCGCTGTCAAAAACCATCATCGCAGTTATGTGTCTGTTCTATGCAACCGCAATGTGGAACCAGTTCTTCAATGCACTGATGTTCCTGCAGGATGATGGCAAGATGCCTCTTCAGGTCGTTCTTCGAAACCTGGTACTGATGAACCAGTCCAACCAGATGGGAAGTAGTGCTTCTGAGATGGTAACAAAACAGAAACTGGCTGAGCAGTTAAAATACTGCGTTGTAGTTGTTTCCGCATTCCCGCTGCTGTGCGTATATCCTTTCCTGCAGAAATACTTCGCAAAAGGTGTTACGATCGGTGCAGTCAAGGGCTGATACAGAACAGAAAAGTTATCGTTACAGAGTTCATGGCTACAGCAGACATGATTTTATAGTAGAAACACAAAAATATTTACGTATTTCACTGCCGAAAAGGCAGCAAAATAAAGGAGGAACAACATGAAGAAAAAAATCGTATCCGTATTACTGGCAAGCCTTATGGTAACCAGCATGCTTGCAGGCTGTGGAAACAGCTCAGGCAGCTCAAGCAGCTCCGGTGCAGGAAGCACAGGAGGAGACACCACATCTGCATCCGGTACAGAGGCAGGTGACACAGGTCTCACAGCAGAAGAGCAGGAAGCAGTAGATGAGGGAATCATCCAGCTCGATGGTACTCTTCCGATCATCAAAGATCCGGCAAAATTCGAAGAGAAATACGGAAAAATTTCCGCTCTGATCGTAAACTCTGCAGACAGAACTGTAGAAGTAGGCGACCTGGCTATGTGCCAGAAATGGTTCGAGGACACAGGAGTAGAGTTTGACTGGCAGCCGATCCCGCAGGAGAGCGCAACAGAGAAAATCAATCTGATGCTTTCTTCCGGACAGGATCTTCCGGATGTATTCTGGAACTTCGGCGATGGTAAATCCGGAAACACCGTAGTTCAGTACGCAGACCAGGATGTATTCCTTCCGACTGAAGGCCTGATCGAAGAGTATATGCCGAACCTGAAAGCATTCCTCGATGACAATGAGCAGTATCAGCTTGAGATCACCGCTCCGAACGGCCATAAATATGGATTCCCGTACGTAGAGGAAATGAAAGGTCTTGTATTAACACCTGGACCATTCGTGATTAACAAAACATGGCTGGATAAAGTAGGCAAAGAAGTGCCGACAACCGTAGACGAGTGGGTAGACTGCCTGAAAGCAATCCGCGACGGCGGCGATCTGAACGGAAACGGCGAAGACGATGAAATCCCGATGGCAACCTGGTTCGGCGCAACCGATACCTTTGGTTCCTACAACCTGTTCTATCGTTTCACAGGTGCATTCGGATGCGCTGACTCCTACTGCGGAGGAAACTCCTATGCGGATCACTTAAGAATGGTTGACGGAAAAGTTACGTTCACTGCAACAGACGAAGCATTCAAGAAAACAGCAGAATTTTTCAACATGCTGTATGAAGAAGGACTGATCTGGAACGGTTCCTTCGAGGCAGATGAAAGTATGTCATTCAAATCTTCTCTGATCAAAGAGAATGTTGCAAAGATCGGTTCCTTCGGTGTTTGGGGCGATCAGGAAATTACAAACCAGGAAGTACATGATCAGTACGTAGCAGTTCCGAGACTGCAGGGCGAAGACGGTATGACCGGTTTCGAGTGCAACTACTCTGAGCTGCAGGATTCTTCCGATACAGCAATCACAACGACCTGCAAATTCCCGCACGTTGTTGCAAGATTTGTAGATTACATGGTAGGCGATCCGGAAATCTCTGTTACATCTAACTGGGGCGCAATCGGATACAACTATGAGAAAGACGAAGACGGCGTTCTTCGTACACCGCTCGATGAAAACGGAAACTACAAACCTCTGAATCCGGAATATAAGAACTTTGGTGAGGCTCGTGTAAACTCCACAACCTGCCGTGGTTCTATGATCGTTCAGAACGAGTACTATGACACCGTTTGCGGCTACACCTTCGATGCTGTAAAACTTCTCGAGATGCAGAAAGAAAACGGTAAAGATGACATCATGGAAGAGTATGACACCATTCCGCGTGTTCTGATGACCCAGGAAGAGATTCAGCGTCTGGCACAGATTCAGCCGACCGTCTCCGATATCGTTGACCGTTACATCACTACATGGGTAACCGGCGGCGTTGATGATGCAAGCTGGGAGTCCTATAAGACAGAGCTTGAGGGCGCTGGTTTGAGCGAACTGGTTGAGATTTACCAGGGCGCAGTAGATCGAGCAGCTTCTGCAGCAAACTAAAAATCGGGCGAAAAGCGATTACGAAAAAACAGTAACGTAAACGATTTGCAATTAATGTTCTATAACTAAAGAAATTCCAAATGTGGCCATGTTGTATCCCATATAACATGGCCATATTTAAAAAGAAGATTATTTCGTTCTTATTTCTTTTTTGTTGAAGTTCCAAATGGAAAAAGATAAAATAGGAAAAGAGAGAACAGGAAAAGAGGGATCCTATGAGTAAACAGGGAAAAAGAGATTTTAGACCGAACATTCATTTTACACCGGAGAAAAACTGGAACAACGATCCGAACGGACTGATTTATATCGATGGTATCTGGCATCTGTATTATCAGCATAACCCAAATGACGTTGTATGGGGACCGATGCACTGGGGTCATGCAGTATCGAAAGACCTGATTCACTGGGAGCATCTGCCGGTCGCCCTGTACCCGGATGAGATCGGAACGATGTACTCCGGAAGTATGGCATACGATGAAAATAACACCAGCGGATTTGCGAAATACGGTGAGAAACCGATGGTGGCTGTCTACACGGCGCACAATATGGAAACGGGCCTGGAGCAGCAGTGTATTGCATACAGCCTGGATCAGGGAAAGCATTTTGAAAAATATTATGGCAACCCGGTGATCGAAAACCCGGGCACACCGGATTTCCGTGATCCACGCGTCTTCCGGAATGACAAAAAGGACTGCTGGAGCCTTGTTCTGGCATCCGGCGACCACGCAGAGTTTTACGCATCCCAGGATTTGAAAAACTGGAAGAAAACAGGCGAGTTCGGTGTCGGTGTCAATAAAGTGCCGACTGTATGGGAATGCACCGATCTGATCCGTGCTAAAACAGGAAATGAATTTGACGGATTCAAATGGATTCTGATAGTCAGCATGATACATCCGGGAACCGAAGGCCGTGCCAATATACAGTATTTCGTCGGTGATTTTGACGGAGATACCTTCCAGTGCACCGAGATCACAGACGAGCCGTTGTGGATTGATTTCGGATTCGACAATTATGCCGGTGTAACGTATGGAAACTACGACCGTCCGGTTTACCTTGGATGGGGCGTTAATCCGCTCTACGCGAACTTTGTTCCGACCGGTGAGTATTCCGGTCTGATGACACTGCCAAGAGAACTTTCACTTTGTGAGACCGAGGAGGGCTACCGCCTGAAAACAAAACCGTTCGGGATCGATGAGTACCGTGCGGGTGCCTTCCCGATCGGAAATCAGAAGCCGCTGCTGACCGAGAGCTTTGGACTTCTCGTGCAGGGCAATTTCGGAAGAATTGCGCTGAAAAACAGCAGAGGTGAGGAAGTAGTCATCGAGGTAACGGTGGACAGCATCACGGTGGACCGCTCTAAGAGCGGCGACCTTAGTTACTTTGATGATGTAGATCCGAAGCTCTTCAAAAAAGAGGATCTGCTGGTATCCACAACAAAACGTTACATGCGCGGAAATGTCAATATGGAGATTATTTTTGACGTTTCCTATCTGGAGATTTATGCAGATGGTGGTCTGGAGACCGCTTCCGTATGCGTTTATCCGGATGCACCGTACCAGGTGGTTTCTACAGACGGCGATCTGGAAGTGAAGATGTATACCATCAAAAAATAAGGGATGCAAAAATTCGTAAACTAAAGTAAAATAAAGAAAACGGCTGGTGTCTGCAAAACCGGGATATAGGTGGTTTTGCAGACACTTGTACTATATTGGGATAATTTGGAGGGTTTGAACAAATGACAAAAACGAGAGACTACAGACCAAAAATTCACTTTTCACCGGAAACAGGCTGGATGAACGATCCAAACGGTATGGTTTATGTGGACGGTGTGTACCACTTCTTTTATCAGAAGTATCCATACGCAACCAACTGGGGCCCGATGCACTGGGGCCATGCGACATCCCGCGATCTGATTCACTGGGAGCATCAGCCGATTGCACTCTACCCGGATGAACTGGGATTTATCTTCTCAGGAAGTGCAGTATACGATATTCAGAATTCTTCCGAGTACGGCACCAATGAAAATCCGCCGATTATTGCCATTTACACGAGTCATCACAAGGACGGCCTGGAGCAGCAGAGCATTGCATACAGCAATGATAAAGGCCGGCATTTTGAGAAATCCTATCTGAATCCGGTCATCAAAAACCCGGGAATTTCCGATTTTCGTGATCCGAAAGCGTTCTGGAATCCGGTCAGAAGATGCTGGGGCCTTGTCCTTGCAGCACAGGACCGTGTTTTCTTCTATGCATCCCAGGATCTGAAAAACTGGGAGAAAACTGGTGAATTCGGACCGGAAGGAAACCATGTCAAAGGCGTATGGGAGTGCCCGGATCTGTTCCCGATCGAGTATGAAGGCAAAAACGTATGGGTTCTCGTTGTCAGTATGACGAAAGCTTCTGAGAATGATCACTGCAAGATGCAGTATTTCCTGGGCGATTTCGACGGCGAGAAATTCCTCTGCACCTACCCGTCCGATGAGCCGAGATGGCTGGACGAAGGCTTTGATAACTATGCGGCCGTTACCTTCCAGAACGCAAAAGACGTTCTGATGATGGGCTGGGGCATGAACTGGCAGTATGCTGCACAGACACCGACAGAAGACTACTGCGGTCAGGCAACTCTGGCAAGAAAACTGTCACTGACGAAAGTGGACGGCGATCTGACCCTCGTGGCTGCCCCGGTCGGACTGGAAAAATTCCGCCACAGCAGCTATCCGATTGAGAACCACACTACGATTCGTACCGAGACCTTTGGATTAAAGATCTCCGGAAAGGGAGATGCAAAAATTTCCCTGAAAAACTCGGTGGGCCAGAAGCTGAAAATCTATGTAACCGATACCGAAATCACGGTTGACCGTACGATGGCAGGATACAAAGAATTCAGTGAGCATTTCATGACGGAGAAATATTCCATTAGTACGGCAGCGAGAAAGAAAGACGGCGCATGGAATCTGGAACTTGTGTTTGACGTTTCGATTCTGGAACTGTTCGCCGAGGACGGCGTAGATGCCATCTCGACCGTTGTTTATCCGGAGACACCGTACGACCGCGTGAGCTGGAAGGGTGATCTTTCCGTAGAATTTTACGAAATCGAGGCATAGGACCGACAGGAAAGGAGAAAACGCAGAATGGGATACTTTAAAGATGTGACACCAGAATCAGTTGGAATTGGTTCCAAAGGAATTTTGAATTTTCTCGACCGGATCGAGAAAAGCCAGATCGAGCTGCACAGTTTTATGGTGATCCGCCACGGAAAGTGCGCGGCAAAGGGCTGGTGGAAGCCGTATGATGAAAAATTCCGTCATCCGCTGTACTCGTTCAGCAAATCACTGACGGCAACGGCGATCGGATTTGCAGAGCAGGAGGGAATCTTGTCGCTCGATGAAAAAATCGTCGATATATTCCCGAATCTGCTGCCGGAAGATCCATCCGAAAATCTCAAAAAAATCACACTGCATCACCTGCTGATCATGGGATGCGGCCACGAGACAGAGATTACGGATAATTCCGAAAACTGGATTTCCACATTCCTTCATCACCCGGTGCTTCATGAGCCGGGAACGTTTTACAAATATAACACGGCCGGAACCAACATGCTGGCGGCCGTTCTGCGGAAAAAGACAGGCCAAAACGTCACAGAGTTTCTGAAACCGCGCCTTTTGGAGCCGCTCGGCATCACCTCCCTGACCTGTGCACTGCTCGGTGACGGAACGGAGCTTGGCGGAGGCGGTATGAAGATGGTGACGGAGGATATGGCGAAATTCACCTATTTCCTGTCCAGACAGGGCGAGTGGGAAGGAAAACAGCTGCTTCGAAAAGACTGGCTTGAACGCGCCTGCCGCAAGCA
>OGUO01000237.1_pt1 | contig 42971 bp, 41 predicted proteins | sample 1553641 | NCBI WGS metagenome assembly OGUO01 (sample SAMEA2579980, study PRJEB22360) | human gut metagenome | biome: human gut; feature: human-associated habitat; material: faeces | place: Denmark | collected 2008/2010 | reverse complement strand
AGCAGGCGGTGTGCTATACACATTTTCACTCAAACAAGGTTTTTAGAGGTGACCATATTACAAGGAAGCTATCTTATGCAAAACCGTTATATATTTTAGACAAAAAATAGTAGGTAATCTGCTTATGAGGATCACTTATATTGTCTTCACATATATCTGTTGAATCGGATATGTAGTTTAAATGGAGACTATATGTGATGAAATCCCACTTCACATTTTCGAATTTTGGGGCAACATCAGTAAAAATAATTGTTGGGTAACCGTTAAGCTCTTAACTAATCTTAACGGTCAAATACTTTAACAACTTTGGCATTCCCTACATACTTACCTTCAAAATACAATTTTAAATCCGTATGTAAGTGTATTTTTTCTTTGGAAGAGCTAGATGATTTACATATTCTAAAAAGCGCTTCATAAAAGGTATCGCATTTTTTAATACTCATCAATTCCAGCCATAAATTACTTTGATTGCGCGGCGTCATGAAGATATTGGTTGGATATAAAGATTTATCCATTTTATATCTTTCTACTAATGCAATTTTTAATTTCACATCGGGCTTTATAACCTCTTTTGCATTTTGAAAATAATAAATAAAATTACTGCGCCACTTTTTAATGAATAACAACCAAAATATCATAGCAACTAAAACAACTACCGCAAAAAATAAAACCCCAAGAACGATTATTACTCCAAGCCAAGAATGTGTTAAGAATATTGTCAAAAAGCCTAAAAACATAACTATAACTGCTAGAAACAATGTAATTTTAATATAGACTACGGGATTCTTTTGCAGTCGTATTTCTACGCCACATTTTTCACAAAACATTGACATACCAACAGACCATAGATCGTCCTTTTCGAAAGCATCTCTACAATTACTTGAATTTGTAAACTTTTGGCCAAACTCCCAATCGTTATATGATGCATCTAATGCTTTTCCTACCAAAATCAGCTTTTCACCACACCAAGGGCAAATTCGATTGTTCTTATTCTGCATTGACATACCTCTCACTTTCGAAGTCAAAAAACAAATCTCCGACTATTGCTTCAGTATATTCCAAACGTTGCTGTTTGTAACAATCTTGTAAAGATACCAAAAGTCTATTTCTATATCTTGATTGTACCTTCTGGCGTATCATTGTGTTTTTACTACTGAATTCAAACTGGTTTACACCATAATAATCACAACGACCTCCAAAAATATACTCTTCATCAGAATTATATATTTTAACAGTAATATAATAAACACGAATAGGGTTCATATAATCTGGAATACCCAATGCGCTTTTCATTTGGTTTTGAGCAATTTCTTGTGCGACTTTCCTTATGTATGTAAAGGCAAACATAGGAATAGAAATATTGGTTTCAACCATTCCTCCAGCTTTTTTTGAAATTTGACTTGCAATTCTTTTTATTGTTGGATCCTGCGTAAAACAATCAATAGATGAGGCGCCAATACCTGTTAAAGCCACTCCACCGTCCTCGGATGTAATAAATGATCTATCAAAAATGGAAGAAACTATATATTTATATGCTGGAATAGCAAAAGCTGACCAACCAATACCAGGCAGCAAGCAAGCAAAATCAGTTGCAACATCAAATGCAGTAAAATACACTTTGCCTTTCTGCTCAATAGATGATATTTCATCCACATTTATGTCAATGCAAAAGGTGACTTCTTGATAAGAGGTATAGCAATACGCCATTGGCGAAACATACTTACCATTTGAATCACAGTAATCATAAGACCACTTCTTTTGCTTTTCTCTAATTGAGTCAATAACTCTATATACAAGTTCAGACATTTCAATATTACCCGAATTTGCCCAAAAGTCATAGATGCTTTGAAGAAAATTTACAGCCACTAAACTGCTATAATTTAATACTTCAGCATCTTGTGCTGATGGATGCTTTATAGTTAATGAGCAGTTTTCACAATATAAATATTCAATAGACCCATCAAAAAAAGCCTCAAAGTTGTGGTCATCTATTCCTACAGTGGAGTTATACAAACAAGGAGTATTAATATCATTTGCCAATAGTTTATGCGGATCATACAAATCATCAATCCCATCCCCATCACTATCCTCTCTAGTAGGATCGGAAGTAATAGGCATAACACGGATATCATTAAGCATAAGGCTGATAGTAGGCTGGCTTATAAAACGCCCAAGCCCCTCCTCAACATAGGACTTATCCGTATAATCCATGCACTGCTTAAGCGTAGGCAGAACAACATTATTGTTGTCATCAAAGGTTATAAGGCCACAAGAAGCCCAATAATCTACGTCTACCTCGTCCCAGTCAGTTATGTTGTCATCATCGGAATGACAGTCATTAAATGAATTAAGTTCTTCTTTAAGCTCTACTGTCTGATATCCTGTTGCAAGGATTGCCGAAAAACCATCAAATTCAACCAGCGGTTCTTCAAAGACATGATTGTACGCCTTTTTAGCAAAATTCGATAATGAATTTAACACTACACCCTTTGTTTCTTCAGGAATTTCAGTCTGATAGCTGTCAATCTTTCTATTATCAGTTATGAAGCTTATATTTACACCTGTAGATATAGCGTTTCTTTCAATTTCATCAAACTTTGTTCGATTAAAAATACAGTCAGTCTACGAGAATATGTCAAAAACGTAGTTATTTGTTCCGCGGCTTTGATAAGAAAGCAGACCTATCCCATCAGTTATACAGCATCTTACAAAGTCATTATCATCATATTTGTTGTCAAGCTTGACTTCTTTTAAAGCAGCCGTGAGCTCTTCAACTGTAGAATAATGCCCAAGCAATTCAGCGCTTGATTTGTTATTGCTGAAATCAGTGTAATTCTGAACGCAGATGGTAACGCCTATTAATTTGCCGTTCGTTACAGCATTGCTCATGAACGCAATGATCTCATTCTTTATGTTCTCAAGCTGCTCCTCGGTGATAACATCCTTACGTGTGTCTATAATAAAGCAGATATTATATCCGTCGTTAACTCCGGCATACATCTGCATCTCGACCTGCTCCGTCTGCGAACCATCAGGATTTACCCCGAATGTTTGCAGCAGCACTTCCATATCCAGCACGCAGTAAGTCCCCAGCTCGTCTGTTTCAGCGAACAGGGTATTATTCTCCTCATCGAACTCAGTCGCAACAGGGAGCAGCATATTTATATCATCAAAGTACCTGAATATATTATACCGCTTTATTCCCTGTAAGTCAACACAATTTTTCGCGTATTCGCTGCCCTCGTTGGAAACATAGTTTTCCCCTATCTCATAGCTCAGCTTGACCTTATCAACATCGCCGCCGTAATAGTCCAGGGATACGGCTCCGCCAAGACGTGCGTCACTTTCGGTTATCGTAGAATACGCGCTGCTGCCTGCTATAAGATTCTGGGCGTTTCCGGACGCAGTTATCTCCAGTGAAAGCTCATAGGGAGAATCCTCGGTGTTGACACGCTCCATGACCTCGCTGTCCGCAGATATCGTCTGCTTTACCTTGTACTCAGCGTCAGGCACGCCAAAGGTCTCGGGATCGTTTGGATCAAGCCCGAGTATAATTTCATCGCCGTCATTCAGGGTATCGCCGTCGCTGTCAGTTTTCAGCGGGTCAGTGTTATGCTTGTTTATCTCGTCATAATCGGACAGACTGTCGCCGTCTGTATCGGCAGAATTTGGGTCGGTTCCCAGCGCAAGTTCTTCCGAGTTAGTCAGTCCGTCCTTATCGTTGTCGCTGTCTGCGTCATTTACGCCGTCCTCATCAGTGTCATACTTCAGAGGATTTGTACCGGTTTTATAGATCTCATTGTAATCAGACAGACCATCTCCGTCTGTGTCAGCATTTTCAGGGTCTGTTCCATAGATCTTTTCTGCGTAGTCGGGAAGTCCATCGTTATCGGAATCAAGCCATGTGCAGGCATATCCGTCCTCGCTTGCAGCAACAATAAACGGCTCTGATTCGATCATGCCGTCTGCTGTCTGCTGTCTGCTGACTTACTTTTATGTACTTAATAACGAAATCTTCAGTTATCGTAAACTCATAGAAATCACCGTCGGTTACTTCAGCAAGCTTTTTCCAGCCGTTTCCGTCCGTGTTTTCGTGTATCGACACTGCGCCCTCGGCGGTAGAATACCAGTATACCTTGATGGATTTTTCCTCAGAAAGATACTCGCCAAAGCACAGGATCGTATTTTCATCAGGGTCAGGATCAACGGGTTCTTCTGTTTCGTTAGTTTCTTCGGTCGCAGGGTCAGGTTCATCTCCGGTAGAAGGCTCGGATGTTTCATGAGATGGCGCTTCTTCGGTTTCAGTAGGAGGCTCAGGCTGTGTATGCTCGGTATCAATAACGATAGATGTGAGCTTAAAATCAGAAATGGCAGGCGTTTCTCCGGACGCAATTATTCCCTGAAAGCTGAACACCTTCTCACCGCCAACTGGTATAGGGGTGGTTGTTATATCATTCTCGACCTTAAAGCTGCAGTCATCTGTGTAAAGTAAATTTGCATTCCAAATCGTTGAAATATCAAAATTGCCATTAAAAGAAAGCTTCCATGCTTCAAGCGGCTTTTCGGAAGTATTTTTTACAGTAACGGCAGCGATGAAGCCATCTCCCCAGTTATTCTGGATCTCATAGCTTATCTCTGCGGACTCAGTGGAATCCGCAGTTCTGCTGCAAAGGGAAATATCCTCAGGAAGAGAGAGATCCTCTCCCTGAAGCATGAAGCCAAATTCTACAGTAGCATTCGGAATAATCTCATAATTATAGCCATTGTTGCGAATAACACACCGCTTGCCGTTATTTTTTCATACATCGGCATTCCAGATGTTTGCAATTCTGCCGGAGTTATCGAACATTATCGCCCAATTGCGGAGAGTTTCCTCACCATCATTGGTGATGGATATGGTTCTGCTGATTTCCGCTCCATTCGTTGGCTATGCTGTAGGTTATTGTGCAATTTTCGCTCTGATACGCACGGGATTTTTCTCCGCCGTATGCTGCGAAGGTTTCTATGCTTAATTCGAACAGTAGAACCACTACCATAATCATTGAGATTGTTTTCTTCATACATTTCTCACTATCAGCAAATTCGTTTCCTCGGGGAATGATAAAAATTGTTTAATTGGTTTAAATATAATATTATTCCAAAGTAACATATTTTATTTCAATAGGTCCAATCCAAAAATCATTTTGTTTTTGTGGAGCAGATTCAGTAAGTTCAATATAGAACTCAGCTTTTCCCTCAGACGAAATACAAGGTGAGCCGTCGGCAAGACAGGAATAGAACAAGGTGTGTCGAATATAATCCGAATCATACAAACACTTAGCAATAACATACCCATCTTCAATTTGGCATGGATAGCAAGTAATCTTGACGATTGAATTGTCCAGATATTCCCAAGTATACTCTGTTCCGATAGCTTTTGCCACATAGTCACTACCGTCAAAATATATCAGTGAAAGGCTATTCAGGTCGCTAATAAAACTACTGTATCCATTGCAGGTACTGGACAAAATATAATAGCACTTGTATTTTGATGCTGGGAAATCAAATGCACGATATTTTTCGTTATCAGAAATATAAATGCGATTGAAGTACTGATTCGGATAATCACCTGCGGTCACGGATTTTATATCAGCCGACATTACTTGCCCTTCAATAATGTAGTCCTCCATTCCGTCTGAATTTATGTCAAACTTATCCACGCCTATCCACTCTAATCTTTCATTTTCAGCGACAAGCTTATTTGTAGCGACATAGCTGATCAGCTCGGCAATAATACTATCTGGCAAAGCACCAAACTCGCCACTCTGATAATAACTGAATTCTATTTTTCGTACAATATCGTCAACCGTAAAATGGCACTCAGAAGCTTTAGCAGGAGGTGAGTACACATAATTGGCTTCTTTTTTTTCAGGCTGTGCATTTTGATGATCAATGCTCTCCTCTGAAAATGTTTCATTTTCAGAGGAATTAGTGCTTTCAACAAATGATATACTGGTTTGACGATCCGAAGAAGCCGCTTCAACGTGATTTTCAATAATTTGCTTAGAGTGATTTGAATCATTGCAGCCTGATAACAGCATTATTGATAGTAACACTGTAATCATAATCATCAGTCTTGTACTTATCTTCATAAATTGCCTCCTCACCAATAATCAATGACAATGTATTTGTATAATATATATCTTCCCAAGCTGATGAATTATCACCTGTCCAGCAATAACTCCTTAATCCTTCCCACATATCTTTTTGAATGATGCAATGTTGATATAGCATTGCAGTTCCAAACATGATGTTTACAAATGGATTATCTTTCAGCAATTGATCAATACGAGACTTATCTGTCTTTTGTCCTAGAATCCTGAAATCGTCCGTACTTATTTCAGTCAATTGTAAAACTTCTGAACGAAATTTTTGTAGCCATTGATCATCATATTGACCGTTTTCACAATATGCGTGAACATACGAGTAATTAATTTGCATATATCCCATAACATCGGTTGTGTATGTATTATAAATGCATTTACAGCTACTTTCATGCGCACAAATCGCCATAACTAATAGCGGAGTTAAATTTGACGCAAATAGCATGTCGTCATCAATAATTGAACACAATTTATAAATGAACTTTTGCTCATATTCCGACAAATCCAAATCATGTGGCGCATAACCTCCAACTCTTCCACCGACTTCTGTTTTAGGGAAAGTAATGTGATTATAATAGTAATTACCCTCATTCTGATAAAACGCTGGGTGCGGTTCGGAAGTAAGAGGCCACTTATCTTCGATCTTATAATAACCAATTGGTGAATAATCGCCAGTAATGCTATCATAAAATCCATCACCATCGCTGTCCGGATTAGCTGGATTTGAAACAATAGGAACAAAATGACAATTATAAAGGGACTGTGCGTAATTTGAAGTCATTAGGCGGTGTAGCGAATCTTCAATATAATATGCACCTGATTTTTCAGATTCATACACTAAGCAATATTTTATTGTAGGCATATCTTCCATTGTAACACCAGTTTCCTCTGGAATCACAGAAATACCCTCATCATTCCAATAAGAATTGACAAAGTCCCAATTTACTTCATCCCAATCAGTTTTTCCATCTTTATCCGAATCCATATCTTTGCCCCAGGGATTCTTTGAATTGGGATATAGTTTATCATCCAAATAAACAACCTGTAATCCTGAAGATAGAAATACCTGATACGGTTCAGGGGAGATAGCGCGAGAATCGAATACAATATCAAATGCTTTTTCTCCAAATCCATTAAAATCTCCTATAATATTGCCACCTCTTGAAAAAGGAATTTGAAGGTTTTCAACATTAGCATATGAATTAGTAATGTAATTGATGCTTACTCCTGTATAATAAGCATTTGCTTCGATAGTCTTAAAGCTCTTTAAATCAAAATAAACATTATCGTTTACAAATATATCAAAAATATAGTTTTTTGAGCCAAGGCTCTGATAAGAGTATAACTCCAAACCATCTGTAATATCAAATATTAACACTGGATTATCAGAACCATGAGTTGAAAGGGAATCTAATGATATTTCTAAACTTGAAATATCATCAAAGTATCCAATCAATTCAATACCGTCCTCACCACTAGAAGTATCATACTGCGTATATATATTCACTGTTATATTTTCCCCATTATTTTGAGCTAAAGACATGAAAGAACATATTTCATCTTTTATTTGTTTCAGATCATTTTTCATAATATAGTTTGAACGAGTATCAATAAAAAAGGTAACGTTATAATGAGGAGATGCACCTGATGCGATGTTACTGAGCATCATCTGATTGACTCCCCCCGTCTGCGAACCATCGGGATTTACCCCGAAAGTTTGCAGCAGCACTTCCATATCCAGCACGCAGTAAGTCCCCAGCTCGTCTGTTTCAGCGAACAGGGTATTATTCTCCTCATCGAACTCAGTCGCAACAGGGAGCAGCATATTTATATCATCAAAGTACCTGAATATATTATACCGCTTTATTCCCTGTAAGTCAACACAATTTTTCGCGTATTCGCTGCCCTCGTTGGAAACATAGTTTTCCCCTATCTCATAGCTCAGCTTGACCTTATCAACATCGCCGCCGTAATAGTCCAGGGATACGGCTCCGCCAAGACGTGCGTCACTTTCGGTTATCGTAGAATACGCGCTGCTGCCTGCTATAAGATTCTGGGCGTTTCCGGACGCAGTTATCTCCAGTGAAAGCTCATAGGGAGAATCCTCGGTGTTGACACGCTCCATGACCTCGCTGTCCGCAGATATCGTCTGCTTTACCTTGTACTCAGCGTCAGGCACGCCAAAGGTCTCGGGATCGTTTGGATCAAGCCCGAGTGTAATTTCATCGCCGTCATTCAGGGTATCGCCATCGCTGTCAGCTTTCAGCGGGTCAGTATTATGCTTATTTATCTCGTCATAATCGGACAAACCGTCGCCGTCTGTATCGGCAGAATTGGGGTCGGTTCCGAGCGCTAGTTCTTCTGAGTTAGTTAGTCCGTCCTTATCATTGTCGCTGTCTGCGTCATTTACGCCGTCCTCATCAGTGTCATACTTCGGTTCTTAAAGCTGATTGAAGAAAAAAAGTGCGATCCGGATATCAAGCGGATAATCAAAGTCCTGCTGTATACCGGAATGCGTTCCGGCGAATGCTTAGCGCTCTCGTGGGAAAATATTGATTTTGACAACATGACAATATCAATTGAACATAATCTTGCTGACGTTGGCGGCAAACACTGGCTGACTACGCCAAAGACAGAAAGCAGTATTCGTACAATTGGTATGAGCGCAGCTCTTGCGGACATTTTCAGAGAGCAGAAATCCTATCAGGAACAGCTTATCAGCGCTCTCGGCGGTAAATTCGCTCACCCCGAAATGGTGTTTACTTCCGCTAATGGCAACTACCGTGACAGGTCGGCGCTACGAACTTCTTTCAAGCGCTTTCTCAAAGGAACAGAGTTTGAGTTTCTGACCCTGCACCAGCTCCGTCACTGCAACGCAACCTTACTTCTGAACAGCGGCGTTTATCTGAAAATCGTATCGGAGCATTTAGGACATTGTGACATAGGCGTAACAGCGAATATCTATGCGGACGTTCTCAAAAGCACCAAAGCAAAGGTTGCAGACCTTGTGTCGCTTAAATTAGCATAAAAATATCCTCCCCGAATACTCGGAGAGGATATAAAGACCAAGTTGATAACTGTATCGCCGCAAGCCGCATTGTAAAGCGGTCTGTTTCGGCTTTGATTATCTCTTGGAGAACTACAAACTGCATTATAGTGCGGTTTCACATATAGTTTGTTAGTTACTTGTTAGTTATTGACTGTGGTTGAAAAATTTTCAAAGGAACAACTTATCCAGATTAGTTGTTTTCTCACATTTAAACACAGCGTATTTATCATGTCACACTTTATTTATATAGCAAAAGAATAATATCTTCACATTTGCTATCAATGTTTTCAGATATTTTATGGAAGGTTGTCTCTGTTTTGGACAGGTACTCCAAATCAGCTATATGGTCACCAGTTGTTGACTTGTACTGGCTAAATTGCTCGGAAATATAGTTTATCTTGTCGCTAAATTTCAATGTTTTCCCATATTCGGTAAGGATTCTTATGTAATTACTAATTTTGCGATTTTTACTGTTAATTTCTCTTTTTGTTTCTTCAATATTACCATCAACTGAAATGCAATAAAAAGATTCATCGGTTACTATTTGCTGTAATTTCATAATGAGACTTTCTGCATGCTCTTTGGCTTTTCTTTGATCATTTTTGTATTGATTTGCCCAAAAAGTAATGCACAAAGCTACCATCAATGTTAATACTTGCACTAAAGAGGCATCTAAAAAAGACGAGCTATGTACAATTATATTTCGCACAATTAAGAATAAGAATGCTATAATTAATATAATCGATAAGCCATTAAGAAATTTTTGACTCATTTCTTTTCTCCTTTCCTAGCTTGACGAATATAACCGCGTATTTCCTCAATCAGTGACGGTTCATCATCAGAAACAAAATCCAAGGTGTTTATGATTTGTTTGGGATCATATTTTCTTGCAAGTCCACCAAATGCCTCTTCTAAAAAAGAGGTAGGATAGCCATATCCACCATCTAAATTGATACATAGCTTTTCCTTTTTCTCTTGCGCTTCTAAAAAACGGGGTTCAAGCATTGTATCACGAAACTCTTCACCAGAAAATTTTCCTTCTGAACGGTATCTTGCTCCGGGGGTTTCGCTAAAGTCTTTACTGATTGCTATGGTCATAATACTATTCTCCTTTCAATTTTGACAAATTTACTTGCCAATAAAACAATGTTCCAAGCAAAGGATAATCTATTACTTGCGATTTATAACCGTCACTATTTACAATTACATCAGCTTTGTTAGTTATTATCCTCATTTTTTGAATTTTTTGTTCTGAACAGAATTCACGAATTTTAGGCAACCCTTTTCCCCTATATGTTTGTTTCGTGGATGTTCTAAACTCACCGTCTAATGCGGAAATGACATATTTATCTTCCCCTTTAATTCTTAGGAAATCAATCCTTTCAGCAAAATTCTTTCTTACAGTTGTTGGTATTCCCTCGCCCGTATCCATAAAAGTAAATGCTATGATATTGTCTTGTTCTCTATACTCAGCAAAACAATACCACATAGGATTTAATAAATAATTACCATTATATGCGTGTTTTTGAGTATTCGACATAAACTCTATCATCATTATATATAGAAAGGGACTGCACGTTCCCGCAATTTTTGCCTTTTCACCTACAAAATCACACATACGTTTCGCAATTTCAGTATCGCAATTATTGCCGGACACAATTTGCAAATTATTGGTGCTCCTGTTTAGTTGTTCTTTTTCCCGAAATTTTACAAACGATCTAAATCCTGATTCGTTAAAGAGTTTCCTAGCTGATTCACAAGTAGGAACATTTCCTGAAAATGAAAAATTATGGCGCAAATGTGTTGTTAAATTATTTATAATTGCTAACAGATATATAAGAGAATCTATGGTTAGGTTAGTAATATCCGATAAATCTATAAATAAACTCTTTCCGTAATTCCTTCTATCAGAAATAAAAGAAATTATTTTTCTGAAAAAACCACAAGTTTCATCCATATTGTTTAAAAGACTAAATATACATGGAGCCTTAAAAATGAAATCGCGGGTGGCAGGGTTGTATAACAATTCTTTTTTTAGCTTCAGATTATGGTTAATCTTATTACGCTTTTTTGCTTTTAATGCGGCTTTTTTCCTAGTTCTTTTTCTTTCAATTTTGATACCCCTATGTTTTAGCCACATTCTGTATTGAGTCGAGTTCTTTTTTATAATTAACACTTCCTTTTTACAATATAGTGCTGAATAGTCAAAGAGCGAGCTCATAAATAAAGCGATTTTCAAAAATGCCTCTGACAAATATCACAATTCAGCAACTTGTTTCTAGTAATAATCTGCATAAAGCAGAGATTCTTGCACAAACAATAGATGTCATAAATCATATAATACAGACACGATATTCTTATTATACCATGTAGGCACAGGTTCATCGGATCTAAATGCTGATTCGAATATACCATATAAATGCTTATATGTCAAGCCTTTCTGCAAAATAGTCTTAAGTTCGTCCACATTTATTGGAATTATCTTAAGCCCATTTACAGAATCGTTGTACTCGTCTGCATAGTATACGTATGTTCTCCTGTTTCTAAAGTCAGAAATAACATTACGGTGTAAGTTTTGAGTAGCAAATAAACAATACGAATTCGGATTCTTATGCTTTAAGATATGCTCGCCAAGATGACGAGAAACAGGTTCCATTTCCATACGTCGTTGATTAGTGCTGTCTGCAAGTGTAGCTTCAAGGAGCATACAGTGTTCAGGATAGAACGGCTTGCATTCAGAATAAAAATACTCTATATCAGCCTCTCCACCGCCAGCGTGTGTCTTAGGTAAAAGATCCGCTTCAAGTGACAAATGCATATAATCTAGAATATTTCCCTTACGCTCGCTAACTTTATACCATACGATTCCTAAAATATACTCAAAAATCGTTGGAACATCGGCGTTGTCGGAAACCACCTTTTGTATTTCAGCGTCATTTCTATTCTTGAAATCATCAAGCAACTTTATCAATGTTTCATTGTCGAATCTGCTATCTATAAGCTCATTAAATCGCTTCAAACGCTCATCTGTAATCGCTTGTTTTGCCTCAGACATAGAAGATACGGTAATACCAAGTTCAGATCCTACGCCTGCAAAAATAGTCTGCTCATTTATTGACAAACAAGGACTGATTTCTTCAATTTCACAGTTAAGCGACAGCTTGTCCGACAGAGAAAACGCAGATTCAAAAAGCTGTTCAGCAACAGGGCAAAGATAATACTTAGGCAAAATATCAAGAGTAATTCTGCCATCTTTATATATTACAGTTTCAGTTGATCTGAAATATCTTCTATTCAAATCGTAATAGTCCTTTAATGTTGCCTTAGCTTTCAACAAGTGCATATATTTGAAAAAATGATATTTTAGTTCGTCCTCCGAAGAAGCCTCTGTAATTTCATTAGCATTAAGTGCCTTAGCTTTGAGCTGTTTTATTGCACCAATGGACGGTCTTTTAAATATAAGCTTTCTCCATAGTGTGCTTATTTTTATTCTTGATACCGCATTGTAGAGATCAATAACCCTACTTATGTCTTTATCAACACATACTGCTTTTAATTCTTGATAGAGGTTATAGTACGGTTTATCAAACTGCCTGCTCTTTCTGTTCATACCGATACAGCAGATTACATCTTCATTTACTTCGTTTTCATTCCAATATTTGAGAGCCTCCTTATAGTTAGGCATAGAAAGCAGCGTTTCAACAATGATTTTATCTATGGTTATTTGATTATTTCTAAGCTCAATAATCTTGTCAACCATTCCAACTGTGATAGATCTTGAAACGCAAAGAGGAAGAAGATATGTACATTCTTCATTAGTTAAAAAATCAAGCTTGCTAAGTAAAAAAATCAGCACAATAAATGGTCTTACAGTTTTATTATCAACATCGCAATTGGTCTTTAAAAGTTGTTTCAGATATATGTAGCTGTCTTTTTCAAGTTGTAGGCAATTATCAGTGGCAAAATCTCCGGATTCGGCAACTGCTAATAAGGCTTTCCCTGCTTCTGTCAGGCGTCTTTCACGATCTATAAGACCAATATCAACAAGCCCAGATGTCTTTTCGCGCGCATCCTTATCCTTGCGAGGAGCATTACCATGGACAAACCCCTTTGCTTGCATAAAGTTGTAATATTTTTCTTGAAGAGCACTATTTGAATTCCATGTCTGACTATCATTATCAGAATCATTCCAGAATTCATCCAAGAGCTGAAGCTGGCGCTCTATTGTTCTATTAAAGCCCTCTGTTCTAAAGCTGGTAGTACCTATACTCCAGCAGAAACTTTTGTAGGGAAAGTTAACCTCCGGCATAATAAATACCTCCTCAATAATTGATTACAAGTATCTCATCGGATTCGGCAGTTCGGTTTATTTTATGGTAATTCGAATTGGAATAACTATAATCAAGATGTATTACTTTGTATCTGCGTTTGTTATCGTCAAGCCATTTTTGAAGTATTTCGTTTACCTTACCTTTGCTGCTTAGCACATTTGACAGCGCAAATCTGATTCCCCTGTTTGAAGCTTCATCCAGATAACGATACAGTTCTTTCTCAAGTTCTTCATTCCAACCATTCTGTTCGTTATAGCTTGCGCAGGTGATCAAATAAGGGGGATCTGCATAAATAAAATCTTGCGAATTGAAGCTATCAAGATATATTTCATCAAATGAACAGCTCTTAAATGTGAAATTACCACTCTGAAGTCTATCTACAAAATCACATAGTTTGGAGTTCATCTTTGAGTTGAAATCTCTCTTGCCAACTGGGAGATTAAATTGTCCATCCCTATTAAATCGAATCTGATTATTAAAAGAGTAAACGATAAGCACATAAAGCATTACATAGTAATAGTAATCTTTATTTGTGCTATTGTTAAAATCATCGCGTAAGTGAATGAACTTTTCTTTATTGAAGTTTGATAAACCTTTAGAGCTTTCGCAATTATAAGTTTTGTAGCCTTTCTCACTTGATAATGAAAGCCCATACTTATCAATTACCTGGCGAACAAGTTTTAAAAGTTCGTCTTTCTCTAAGTTTCTGAAAGCGCTGAACATATATTGAAGTGGTTGGTTATTGTCATTAAATATAACCTGATTGCACTTTATATTTATACCAACATTACATCCACCTGAAAACAAATCAATAAAATTTCTTATTGATTTCGGAAACAAAGGTATCATTTGCCCTAAAAGTTTAAATTTGCCTCCGGTATAATTTATAGGAGAAGGAATCAGCTTATCATATACAGAATTACCTTTATCACAGATACAAAGAAACAAACGTTCCTTATTATCTTTTATATCTGATTTGCCAGTTGTAAATGCCTTATACGATTCCTCGAAAACCTTGACCGTGCCTTTTTTACCAAGAATACGCATAATATCATCATCGGATATTTTGGCATTTGACCGACCGTTTCCTTTTTCTGCCATGTTGTTATATGAAAGTAAAATATACTTGGCGTCGATTTCTTCAACCAACCTTTCAAATGCTTCTGCTGCCTTTTTGGTACAATAATCGCTCTTTAATGCAGAACGATCCATCTTTTTAGCTACACCAGACACGGCAGGCTTTTCCCAGCGTGCAACATTTTCAATAAGATGGTATGCGTCACAGTATTGACGTGAATTATAAGGAGGATCAATATATACTAAATCTGCATGGATACGCTTTACAAGTTCATTAGCGTCCATATTGAAGCACTGGTTAGTGGGATTATTATTGTTTTCAGCAAGCGGAACAGAGAGCTCTAGCTTTTTTTCAAACTTCGCTCCCTGTCTATATGCGTCATAATGACCACAAGTATTAGCAATCTTATCCATAGCATACAACAACGAAGTTATAAGTATAGCTCTCTCTCTTTCATTTATACGTCCGGCAGAAAACTCATTTTCAATATCTTGACGTATGTAGCCGATTTTACTGCAATCACTTCTACTAAAATATGTATCAGCAAAATTTTCCGTCATATAGTTATTCTCGGAAATTTCCAAGGAGTTATAAGCTATCACATAATTGATTATTTTTTCCATAGAAAAATGTTGTGAACCAAACCAAGCAACATGACAAATATAGTTGCTATACATATTATCGTTAGTAATAAGAGTTCGTTCTGTAAATGCAGAGGCTACTGCACCGGTTCCTGAAAAAATATCCGCTACGGTTTCTATTCCACAACAATTCTCGTTTACTATGCGAGTAATGAAAGGGAGAAGTTTGTACTTATTTCCCAAATAACGCCTATTGTTTATTCTAGTGGTTTTATACACAATTCCATCGCCTGTGCTTATATTAGTCAGATCCATATGTTCCTTAACAATATTGACAAAAGAGGTATCCCAAGCCGATGACATATTAAGAGCAACGGTTGCACGAAGGAAAAAAAGATATGAACAAGGAATACTAAGTTCCTGTGCTATTATTTCAGCAGTAATCTGTGCCATAATTTGTCATCTCCATCAACTATTTATCCCCATTCCCCGTCAGCATAAAATCATAGCTGACATTGAATGCTTCTGATATTCTCACGAGGTCTGAGAAATTCAGACCTTTTTTCTTTTCGGCAGGCAAAGCAAGGTCGTACAGATTACGCACCTTTTTTGCGGACATCTTTATACCCAGTAAGCTTTCCATAGTGATATTCTTCTTTGCAAGATTGGAAATAATGACCGAAGAGATTCTCACTTGAAGATAGCTGTAATCAGCATTACCCGAAAGCTTATCAAGAATATTCAGTATATAGTCTTTTGCAGGAATGACAGCGTTTGCTTTGGCTTCAACGTCCTTATCACTTATCAAACCGTCAGGGACGAGATACTCCACGGAGCAGTTCATATATTCTGCAATTCGGCTCAGGTCTGAAAAAGAAATATCGGTTCCTGAAACCATGCTTGCTATACGGTCGGGGTGTGCCGTCATAACACGGTATACCTTCTTGATCGAGTTACCATCATCGGATATGACCATGCTGCTTTCAGCGTAATCTTCTTCAAAGAAATAATCAACGGGAACATTAAAGTGTTCCGAAAGCTTAGCAAGTATATCCGAATTAACGGTAGAGCCGTTCTGCCATCTTTTCAGATTTGTTGCACTTAGTCCAAGCGATTTAAGTAAAGGCGTCGGCTTCTCATTATGTTCTTCGCATAGCTTAATAAGTTGGTTATAAAACACAGAAAACCTCCTGAGTTGTTGTAAATAATATATAAAAATCACTTTTGAGTTATCTGTAATCACTCAAAAGTATTGACAAGTCACTCAAAGTGGATTATAATAAACACGGTAGATAACACACCAAAAGTTATTCTTAACTGATTATAGTGTTATTATATCACACATTTACAGAAAAAGCAAGGAGGAAAACCATGACTTACACCAATCATCCCAAGTTCACCGGGCGCAACGTTCCCATCATGGAAATAGCCCGTGCGACAGGCAAGAACCCGCAGTTTATCCGTATCGGCTTGCAGAGAGGAATCCTGCCGTTCGGTGTTGCTATGAAGAGCGAAGGCTCCACCGAGTACACCTACTACTGCTCGGACAAGCTGGTGTGGGAAGCAACGGGGTATTTCAAGGAGGAACAGGCATGACCGAACCGGAAATCGACCCTATCGCAGACTACCAAAAGCAGCTCATGCGAATGATGGACCCGTCGTATTTACATACCGTATCCATGGACGAGCTGTACGAAACCGTTTACCGTAGCAGCAAGCCAATCATAGAGGGTCTGCTATATCCCTGCACCTACCTTTTCGTTGGCGCTCCGAAACTCGGCAAAAGCTTCATGATGGCGCAGTTTGCATACCACGTCAGCACGGGAACACCGCTCTGGAACTTCTCGGTTCAGCAGGGTGATGTGCTTTACCTCGCCCTCGAAGATGACTACCGCCGATTGCAGAATCGTCTGTACCGTATGTTCGGGGCGGAAAGCACCGAAAAGCTGCATTTCGCCGTGACCTCAAATCAGCTCAACAGCGGTCTGGACAAGCAGCTTGAGGGTTTCCTGCTGGAGCACCCCGACACTAAGCTGATAATAATTGATACGCTCCAGAAAGTGCGTGAAGTCGGTGGCGCAGATTACAGCTACTCCAACGATTATCAGGTGATCACACGGCTGAAACAGTTCTCGGATAATCACGGAATCTGCCTGCTTCTTGTCCATCATACCAGAAAGCAGAAATCCGATGATAACTTCGACATGATTTCCGGCACAAACGGCTTGCTTGGCGCAGCGGACGGAGCTTTCCTCCTGCAAAAGGACAAGCGCACAAGCAACACGGCGACCCTTGAAATCTCGGGGCGTGACCAGCAGGACCAGAAACTCATGCTCAGAAGAAATCCAGAAACGCTCCTCTGGGAACTGGAGCGTTCAGAAACGGAATTGTGGAAAGAGCCGCCAGACCCTATATTAACAAGAATATCGGAAATCGTAACAGCGGATAATCCCGAATGGCAAGGCTCGCCGACTGATTTGGTGAACCTGCTGTCGCTTGACATACAGCCGAACACCTTGACGAAAAAGCTCAACATCAATGCCGCAAAGCTGCTCAATGATTTCGGCATACAGTACGAAAGCAGGCGCACTCACGATGGGAGAATAGTCGCATTTCACCGCGGCGATTCACTTTAGCGTGACGATGGTGACGGTCGTGACGGTGATTTTGGGAGTGGGTGCGGTGTCAAAAACACCGTCACCATCGACACGACCGTCACGCTTTCAATATCTGGAAGGAGAAATACAATGTCAGAGGATAAATCAATCGGTCGCTGGGGCACGGAATGGCAGAAATTCATGCGTGAGAATTACTCCGATATTATTGCTGCCGAACTTGTCGGTGATAAATTCGATGAGCTTGCAGGGAAAATCGACAGCGAAGCGTGGGAAATGTGGGAGCTTCTCCGCAGGCAGTACGCAGCGAAAAATCCCCGACCAAAGACTTTCGCTGAAATCGCCGCCTGGGAGAAAACACGCAGCCTGTACGTTGAGCATGAGGTCATGGAGCAGATTGTTCTGTGCTGCCGCAGCCGCTGAATTTCTTTCAGAAATGCTTTTCCATTCTGGCAAAAGCAATAATTTTTCGGCAGCAAAAGCACTCCCGCCCCTCGGAGAGCCCCATACCTGTGATGGCTTGCTGTCGCAGGTATTAAGGGGTTACCAACGGCAAGCCGATGGTAAAACTACCGCCGCAGCGTAATCGAAAGGAGAAAATTAGTGGAAGCGAAAACCATATCGCATTGTCAGGGCAAGGGCAGTCTGTCACACAATAACCGTACTTTCAAGCCAAAAAATGTAGACAGCTCCCGAACTCCGCACAACATCTCATTCGTGAAAATTCCTATCGCCGAAGCGTATGACAAATGCTTTGCCGAAGCAGTCGAGCGCTACAACGCAAGGCAGAAACGCTCCGACCGCCGTATCAGGGACGGATATTTCCGTTATGCGTTTTCACACGCACCCTGCAACAATGTCATTGTTGCTTCTGACAAGAGAAAGAGTTTTTATGAGGACATCGTGCAGATAGGCTGCAAGGACGATACTGGAGTTGGAACACCTGACGCACAGCTTGCCGCTGAATGCCTCAGCGAATATATGAAAGGCTTCTCGGAGCGCAATCCGAATTTCTTTGTTTTCAATGCGGTTCTTCACATGGACGAAGCAACTCCGCACCTGCACATAGACTACATTCCCATCGGGCACTACAAGCGTGGAGTTGACACACAGAACGGCTTGGCGCAGGCTCTAAAAGAAATGGGTTACGGCGATGGCGAAAACACAATAAGCCGCTGGCGAACAGCCGAATGTAATGTTCTGACCGAAATCTGCCGCAGTCACGGAATTGAAATCAGCGAGCCGACAAAGGGCAGAGGGTACACCTATACAGTCGAGCAATACAAGCAGCACAAGGACACGATAGCCGAGCTTGAACAGCAGAAATCCGAGCTTTCCGATGAACTGGACGAACTGAAGCAGCTCAGCGAAGCCGCCGAAAGCGAGGGCATAGACAGCACCAAACTACCATTCAACCGCAGGGTAGTAGCCGAGGACGAGTTTCAGAAGCTGGAAGCTGCAAAAAAGTCGGCTGCCGTGAGAGAAACTACTCTTGACCGCCGAGAAAAGGGCATAGCTGAAAAAGAAACCGTGCTATCCCGAAAAGAAACGGAACTCTCCGAGATGATGTCGAGTGCGGAAAACACATACGATAAATACAGCAGACTTGCGGACAAGCTGCTTGACGACAGTCGCGCATACCGTAAACTACTGCCAGAGCACAAGGCTCTTGAAGAACGCTGCCGAAAAGCGGAATGCGAACTCAGCAAAGCCAAGGAGAACGTAACAGCCGCCGTAAGGCACATAACCGACATTGTTAAACTGAGCAACTGTATTCTCGTTCCATTCAGCGGATATGAGGATCTGGCAAAGGAAGCTGCTCCCGTGCACAAAGCCCTTGCTAATGTAATACGGTGGCTTTGCAGCAAATTTGTGAGATCGCTTGGCTTTGATAAAGAGGCAGATTATTTTTATCGAAAAGCCGGAATTTCGGAAGAAGCCAAATCAGAGTTCAGGAGCATTGAAGAATCTAAACAGAAAAAAGGAGTGAAGCGATGAGATTAGCAAACGGCATAGGCTCTGTCTACAAGCTGTCCGGAAACCGCCGGAATCCGTACATAGTCCGGAAAACCGCAGGCTGGGAAATCGACGGGGAAACAGGCAAGGCAAAGCAGAAATACATCACGATAGGATACGCTCCCACAAGGGCAAAGGGACTTGAAATGCTCATGGATTACAACAAGAACCCCTACGATGTGGAGGCTTCAAGAATCACGTTTGCGGAGATTTTCAGCAAGTGGTCTGCCGAGAAATTCCCTACCATTTCTGATTCCAACGTAAAGGGGTACTGCGCTTCGTACAGCTGCTGTTCCGCAATCCACGACAGGGTTTTCAAGGATTTAAGGCTGATTGACCTGCAAAATGTGATTGATTCCTGCGGAAAGAATTACCCCACGCTCCGAAAGCTGAAAGTGCTGCTGAATCAGCTTTACGAATACGCTATGAAATACGAACTCTGCAACAAGGACTACTCGCAGTTTGTCGATATTCTGAAATACAAGGACAGGAATCCGAACAGCACCGAACGCAGTCCGTTCACCGCCGGAGAAATCGAAGCGCTATGGGTGCAGCGGAACAACCTCTACGTCCAAATCGTACTTATGCTGATATACAGCGGAGTTCGTGTGTCAGAGCTGCTCGACCTCAAACGCGAGAACGTCCATATAGACGAGCACTACTTTAACGTAGTGGCAAGCAAGACCGAGAACGGAATCCGCATAGTTCCCATTGCAGACAAGACCTACCTGTTCTTCAGAAAATGGTACGAGGACGGCTGCGAATATCTGCTGCACACTCCCGATGGCAAACACTTTGACTACCGCAACTACTATGATTCCTACTGGACGCCCGTCATGGAGCTGATCAGCTGCTCCCACAAGCCGCACGATACCCGTCACACCTGCATTTCCATGCTTACTGAAAAGGAAGTTTCCCCCACGATGATAAAGAAGATAGTCGGACATTCCGGGGCTATGTCGCTGACGGAGAGGGTCTATACTCATGTCAATGTGCAGGAGCTGCTGAGGGCTATAAATAGAATATAATACAGAAAAGGCACTCATCTTTCGATAAGTGCCTTAAACTTTGTTAGTTGCTCGTTAGTTATGTGTTAGTTACGGCTGTGATTTTGCTGTGTTTCAAGCAGTCCCACAGCGCCGCAAACCGCATAACCAAGCGATTTGAATGCTCCCGTAAGGGATAAAGATTATCTCTTGGAGAACTGCGGAGCGCGACGTGCAGCCTTTAAGCCGTACTTCTTTCTCTCCTTCATTCTCGGGTCACGAGTGAGGAAGCCAGCCTTCTTGAGGACGGGGCGCAGCTCATCGGAGTACTGGAGAAGTGCTCTGGAGAGGCCGTGGCGGATTGCGCCTGCCTGACCGGTAACGCCGCCGCCTGCAACGGTAGCAACGATGTCGAACTTCTCAACGGTGTCTGTGAGGGTCAGGGGCTGACGAACGATCAGCTTGAGGGTCTCCAGACCGAAATAATCATCAATGGAACGGCCGTTTACAGTGATGGTGCCGCTTCCGGGATATACTCTAACTCTTGCGACAGAGTGCTTTCTTCTGCCGGTGCCATAGTAATAAGGCTTAGAATCGTACATTGTTCAGGCCCTCCTTATATTTTGTATTCAACGGGCTTCTGAGCCGCATTGTTGTGCTCTGCACCTGCGTAGCAGCGCAGTCTTGTGAGAGCCTTTCTGCCGAGTGTGGTGTTGGGCAGCATGCCGTTTACGGCGATGGTCATTGCCTTCTCGGGGTTCTCCTTCATCAGCTTGTCGTAGCTTACTTCCTTCAGGTGGCCGATCCAGCCGGTGTGCCATCTGTAGACCTTCTTCTCCAGCTTCTTGCCGGTGAGGACTGCCTTGGAGCAGTTGATGATGATTACGTGATCGCCGCAGTCGCAGTGGGGAGCGAATGTCGGCTTGTGCTTGCCTCTCAGAAGATGAGCGGCGGTTGCAGCTACACGGCCGAGGGGCTTGTCAGCTGCGTCGAGAATATACCAGCTGCGCTCAACTTCGGCAGCCTTAGGCATATAAGTTGACATATTTGTTTCCTCCTTATTTAAAGTATCCGGCATTATTTTTTCGCATAATGCCGCTATGCAACATTTGATATTATACTCGCTTTTCCCGGCTTTGTCAAGGGTTTTTTCGGATATATTTTAAATATACCGGGTTTTCTTGCGTTTTCTCTGCGAATCTCTCGGTTTTTCTCGCTTTCTCTGGTTTCGTTTCGTTTTCGGAGCACATAGAGTATATGCGAGATGGAGTGAGAAAATACGATGATACGCAAGCATATAGGCGGTATTTGCGCAATAATAAAAGCGCCGCTTCCGGCGCCGATTCATCTGTTTATTTCCTGGCGGTCGGTCCTGCCGAAAAGGTAGTCCAGGGACACGTCAAAATAGTCCGCGATCGCCAGCAGCGTCTTGTAGTCCGCTTCCCGGGCGCCGCTTTCGTAGCGGCTGATGGAATTCTGGTTAAGGTCAAGTTCGATGGCAAGGCGCACCTGGGATATTCCGCGGCTTTCGCGCAGTTCTTTCAGTCGAAACACAACCATCACCTCTTGACAAAAGTATACCATAGTGGTATAATAAAAATATCCCGTTTTGGTATATTTCATACCAGACGGAGAAATAAATTTTAAAGGTAGGTAAAAAGTATGAAGATTTTCAGACAAATCGCGGCAGTTCTTTCGGCGGCGGTCATCGCGGTGTCAGCATGCGCTTCCATGGCGGTAACGGCGGGGGCAGATAGTATTGCGGATACGGCTAAGGCTATTTCAAGTGGAAAATCTGTAACTACATATCTTCCAGGAACTAGTGATGTAAGTGATTATTCAATTTCTGTTAAAGATACAGGAATGTTAAAGCTGTCGCTAGAATCTCATATAAAAGAAGTAAATGTTGTTGTATACAATTCTGATGGCGATCAAATAAAACCCACTTTATATGAAGCGTCATCTGGCTGGGCTGACTGGAATTTCATGGGCACACAAGGCGAGTGGAATGAAACAATTGAAAAATTTAAAGGTTCAATGTCCTATTCTGTGAAAAAGGGAACATATTATATTAGACTCTCTAATTATAGTTCCTGGGCATATAATTCCTACAATCAAAATGGAAAAGTGACCTTCACCGCAACATACCCCACAGGTTCCAGCAGCAAAGCTAAGATCAACTACATTACGCTGAACCTCAGCAAGGGCGACACGCTTTCCCTCGGCGCTGACATTACCGGCTCCGGGGACGTCACATGGAAGAGCTCCAAGTCCTCGGTGGCTTCCGTAAGCTCCGCAGGGAAGGTGACGGCGAAATCCAAAGGCTCCGCCATCATCACCGCCAAGGTCGGCAAGACCACGAAGAAGATCAAGATCGTGGTATCCTGACCGGACTACTATATAATATTCTCCGCCGCCGGAATTCCCTCCGCGGCGGATTTTTTTTGCGCCGGGGTGTAACGTTTCCGCAGTTGACGTGTATTGACATTATGAAAGGATTGTGATAAAATAATCCAGGTGATTTAAATCAATAACTTATATGAAAAGGAGATTTTGTATGAACAGTAAAACTATCTCTATCCTGGCTGTGGTTTGCCGGATCGGTAAACTCATCGGTGCTTTGTTCACCATCATCGGAATGCTCGTTCTTATCGGAACGCTGACCGGGCTTTTCAAGCCGGAGCAGTCCAACTCGTCCTATGGCTATGACGACTACTACGGCTATAACTACGGGTGGAACTCCATGGAATTCCCCGACGGCGGCGATATCAGCAGCAGCCGTGAATTCCTGAGCGACCGCTCCATGGTTTCCTGGGGGAGCAGCTCGTACGAGCAGATGTCCGCGCTCAACTCCATCACAGGCGCCCTTAACTTCATGTGCGCAGGCGCGTTCGTGATGTTCTTCAGCTCCATCGGCGCGTTCATCTTCGACCTGCTCTCCAAGAAGAACATGGTCGGCGGATTCATCGACGTGTGCGTTGGTCTGATGGCGTTCATCACCAACTTCATGGTGACCCCCAGCACCAGCAATATGATGTCTATCTACAGCAGGGTGAGTGACAAGGATTACACCGCTGTCACCGGGTATTTCGCGGCTCTGCTCCTGCTCATCATGGCGGCTTTCCTGATGTTCCGCTCTGCGTTCCCGTGCAGCGCCCTCACTACAAAGAAGACTAATGGCAGCGCTCCCAAGCAGCCGGTTTATCAGAACCCCGTATACGCGCAGAATCCGTATCAGAACCAGTATCAGAATCAGTATCAGAACGGCGCGCAGAGCCAGTACCCGACCGGCGGCTACAACAACGGCAACCCCGGCGGCAGAGTGTAAAAGGGAGGTAAGACAATGAACAATAATTCGTTTTCTATTCTCGCGGTAGCCTCCAGATTCGGAAAGCTTATCGGCGCGCTTCTTTCCATCATCGGATATTTCATCTTTACAGGCACCCTCACCGGACTGATCAACGATTTCGCCAGCGGTTACTACAGCAGTATGGGCGGCTCCCAGATCACGGACATCGTTGCTGAGCAGATCCAGCTGATGAGCGATGTCCTCGGTCTTATCCGCGCCGGCGCGATAGTGCTCTTCATCTTCGCGATGGCGGCTGTCCTCTTCAGCCTGCTGGCAAGGGACGGTATCGTGGCTTCACTCGTGGACGGCTGCTTCGCGGTATTCTCCTTCATCGTAAGCTTCAACTTCAACCTGCCTGCCGAGTTAAGGGGCATGGATCTTTCCGACTATTCCTTATCCAGCATAAACAGGATCATGAACCTTATCTCCTCCATGGGCTCCTATGTGGTGGGTATCGTTGTCGCTATCATCGTTATCTTCGTTATCGCCGTCGTCAATGTCCGCGCGGTATTCCCCACCGATTTCATCGAGATCCGCATTCCCACCAGACCCGTCTACAGACCGGCGTACAACCCGAATGTGAATGCAGGATTCCAGCAGGTAAATGCGCAGGCTCCGAACATGGCTTACGGACAGGGCGCAGGCTACCAGCATGTCAATGCGCAGGCTCCGAATGCGGCTTACGGACAGAATGCAGGCTACCAGCATGTCAATGCGCAGGCTCCGAATGCGGCTTACGGACAGAACGCAGGCTACCAGCATGTCAATGCGCAGGCTCCGAACGCGGCTTACGGACAGAGCGCAGGCTACCAGCAGTATGCTCCTAATGCGCAGGCTCAGAATCCTGCCTACGGACAGAATCCCGACTACAACCAGAACAACAGGGTATGATAGAATTGCCGCCGTGGTCAGTCTGCGGCGGTTTTTTCTGCCCTGCCTTGACACGGCGGCTGTTTTATGGTACAATAAATAATACGATAATTTAATGTCGTACACCCGTATTTATATGAAAAGGAGAACCCCATGAACAAACAACTCGCTTCCGTAATCGCGTTCTGGTCGCGCGTAGGCGTGGCAGTGAGCGCACTGCTGACTATCCTTGCCGACCTCATCACCAGCGCTTCCATGGCTTCCCTGAACATCACCGCAGTCCCCGGCGCGGCGGTATTCACCCGTATCTGCATTTTCCTCATGGTTGCCTGCGTAATTTCCCAGGCTGTGTTCAGCAAGCTCGCGACCGACCGCTTCGATATCCCGACCTACATCAACCTTGTTCCGGCGCTGCTCGCGTTCATCATGAACTTCCTGCTGCACCCCATATGCTCCCTTATGGGCAGCGGCGACGCTACTTCAGTGTTCGTGGCTCTGCCGCTTATAATGCTTTCCGCAGGATACCTTCTCCGCACCGCTACTCCCAGCGAAAGCCCCCTCACCGTGGCTTCCTTCAAGCAGGCTATCGCCACCGGTAAGAGTCTGAGCGCCGCACGCGCAGCAAATCCCTATGGCTACCCTCAGCAGGGCTACCCTCAGCAGGGTTATCCTCAGCAGGGTTACCCTCAGCAGGGCTATCCTCAGCAGGGCTACCCTCAGCAGGGCTATCCTCAGCAGGGCTATCCTCAGCAGGGCTATCCTCAGCAGGGCTACCCTCAGCAGGGTTATCCTCAGCAGGGCTATCCTCAGCAGGGCTATCCTCAGCAGGGCTATTCTCAGCAGGGTTATCCTCAGCAGGGCTATCCTCAGCAGGGTGTTCCCCAGCAGGTAAATCCCCAGCAGGTAAATCCCCAGCAGGGCTATCAGAATCAGAACAACAGATGATACATAAAAAGGGCTGTCGGAAGACAGCCCTTTTTTAATGCGGAATTCGTAATTCGGAATGCGGAATTGCGGTGTCCGGCTCCGCCGGACAGATTTCAATAATATGCGGATTTATGGGAGCCGCGCTATTGTTCGGGTGAAAACGTATTTCTTTTGTGGCTCATTCCCCCGAATGCTTGCCGGGGCTACCAGGCTCGGGTGAAAACGTATTTCTCTTGTGGCTCATTTCCCCGTATTGCCAGCCGCGGCTTCGCGGCCGGGGAAGGATTCCATGGTGCGTATGAAGATGTCGGAGTATTGGCTGACGTCGCCGCGCGGGGCGGTGTTCACATCGTAGATCCCCACCACGAAGAATCCGGCGTTGTGGGCTGTTTTCGCGCAGTAGGCGCTGTCCTCCACAACGACGCATTCCTCCGGGGATGCGCCCAGCCGCGCCGCCGCCTGGAGGTAGATATCCGGCTTGTCCTTGTGCGCGCCGGCGGTGGTGCAGTCCAGGTAGAACCGGAAGCAGCGGTCGATGTCGTATTTCTCGGTGAACGGCTGGGATACCCACCGGTCGGTCGCGCTGGCAATGCACATCTCCGCGCCCTGCTGCCGGAGCCTTTCCAGGACCTCCAGCGCGCCCGGCCGCGGCTTGATGATGGTCGCGTATTTCTCCTTCATTCCGCGGCGGACCTCCTCCATGCGCTCCTCGCTGCCGAGGTCCTCCGGGGTGAAGCTCCCGTACCAGTAGCCCATGCTGTCCGCGATGGTGCCGTCCAGGTCGAATATGTAGTACTTCCTCATGCTCATTCCTCTATTATTCCGTATTCCAGTTTCATGTTAAGTATCCGCAGCACGGATTCGTCCAGCCGCTCCTGCGTTATCTCGCCGGATACCACCGCCGCGTTCAGCGCAGTTATCGCGCTCTCGTAGTCCGAGCTGCACAGCAGGTCAGCCCCGGCAAGGAAAGCCTGCACCGCCGCCCGGTTCTCGCCGCAGTATTCTCCCACAGCCTGCATCGACAGGTCGTCCGTCATTATCACCCCGTCGAAGCCCAGGCTGCGCACCAGGGAGTACATCTCCGGCGACAGCGAGCCGGGAAGCTCCGCGTTGACGCATTCCACGATGTTGTGCGACACCATCACCACCGGCGCTCCGGCGTCTATCCCGGCGCGGAAGGGCAGCAGGTCGAGGGATTCCAGCTCCGTCAGGGGACGGCTGTCGATGGATATCCCCGTGTGGGTGTCGAGATTGTTCCCGTAGCCCGGGAAATGCTTAAGGGCGCATATCGTGCCGTTATCAGCGTAGCTGCGCACGGCGCTCGCCACCGCTGCGGAAACGGAATCCGCGTCCGTGCCGAACGCCCGGTCGTAGATGTAGTCATCCGCGGAGCGCGGCAGGTCGCACACTGGAGCGAGATTCATGTTCAACCCCAGGGACTTCAGCAGCGCGGATTTCTCCGCCGCGTCGGAATACACCCCGTCCGTGCCGCCGGAAGCCAGCACCTCCGACTGCGCCGGGAATTTTTCAGCCCGGTACTGGGAGTATTTCGACACGCGCACCACGGTGCCGCCCTCCTCGTCCACGGCGAACAGCAGCGGAATTCCAGAATCCTGCTGTAGCTGCGCCAGCTCCGCGGCTATCACCTCCGGGGTGCCGTCCTGGAAATCCGCCGCGAACAGCGTAAAGCCCCCCGGGTGGAATTCCTCCAGCACCTCCGCCGCGATGGACGCCCCGGGATAGCGCGCCAGCACAAGCTGCCCGGCTTTCTCCTCCGGGGACATTCCGGCAAGTATGCGGTGGGCGGCGTCCTGCGGCTCCGTGGTCGGGGTGGATTCTGTGGTCGGGTCGGATTCCCCGGATTCCGCACCGGGGGTGGATTCCGCCGTCCCGGGGGATTCCCCGGTGGGCTGCGCCGGCTCCGCAGAAGTGCCGGCGGTGGATTCCACGGACGGGAAGTCCGGCTCCGGGATCTCGCGCTGTGTGCTCATGCACCCGGCGAGGGTGAGCGCGAGCAGGGGGGAGAGAATATGTCTGAGTTTCATGGCTGCCTCCAAGGTCAATTCGGAATTCGTAATTCGGAATGCGGAATTATTGTGCCGCTGCCGCGGCGGAATTCCGATTGTATGCATTATTATAATCGTCCGCGAAGCGGACACCGAAATTCCGAATTATGAATTCCGAATTCCGCATTAACCTAAGTATACCACATTCTTCCCGATTGCGCAACCCGTCCACGGATTCTCCCATGATTGACAAAACCGGCATGTTGGTGTATAATAAAAAAGTATGGTTTTATTCCAATAAGCTGCCACATTATGGCTTTTGGGGTAAATTGTTGCTCAGATTGTGTGAATCGGCAAAAATCATGCATAAAATTTTGCTGAAATGCTGAAACTTTTTTCATCTGTGGCGTGACTTCAGTATTGCAGGCGGTGGAGTGAGGTGAGTTCTGCGTGGGTAATCCCGACTTAGACAGCTATTTTGACGCCGTTTACGCCGAAACTATCGGCTCGGTTTCCCGTTTCGTTGTGAGCCACGCAGCACGCTTTCAGGACACCGAGGATATTGTGCAGAATGTCTACACCCGGTTCTATAAGCGTATCTCCGAAAAGGGCTACGCCGATATAGAGTCCACCGAGGCATTCCTCATCAACATTGCAAAGTTCGAGTGCCGCAGCATGTTCGCAGGGTTCAGGCGCCGCAAGGACCGCGACATTATCCTTTCCGACATCGACGAGGAGCAGTCCGCGGCGATAGAGGCGGAGATGTCCCGGGACCAGAAGCTGCTTGAGGATATCATGGCAGACAAGATTCTCGCCAGGCAGATATTCGACGACATCATGTCCGGCGACGAGATGACCGGCAGGATCTTCTACCTGCACTTTGTCTGCGACATGAAGCTTGAGGAGGTCGCGAACCGGCTGGATATCAAGCTTTCCACCGTCAAGACAAAGCTCTACCGCACCATAGAAAAGCAGAAAAAGAAATACGGTATCTGATCCATATGCATATCATATAGTAAATACAACGAAAGGAGGTCTGCCGCATTTATGAACAGGAACGAGTTCTACAAACAGCTTATGAGCGAATACACGTTCGACGCCGATAAGGTCCGCGAGAACGCAAAGCGCGGTAAGAAGCGGCAGAAGCTCACTCCGTTGTATGTCGGCATGTCCGCTGCCGCCGCCGCAATGGTGGTGACTGTCGGCACCATCGCCATGACAAACCTCGGCAGGAACGACGGCGTGAGCCTTACCGACACCGGGCTTACCACGCTTTCCGCCAGCGACAGGCTCAGCCACGCCCTCCAGCAGCTGGAGCAGGAGCGTGAGAGCAGCGAATCCAAGGATTTCCTCGTGACATTCGCACAGCCGCTTACTCCGGCGCAGGCGCAGAGCGTCCTCACCGCAGGCGGCAATATTCCCGTGAAGCAGCTATATCTCTCCGACGGCAGCCGCGTTTCCGACGCAGATTCCATCGGCGGCATATTCACCGGAGGGGGCGACCAGCGCATTACCGGCGCGGCGGTCTACTGTTCCGGCAGCTTTGCGGCGGAATTACAGGATAACCCGGAGGTGTTCCTCATCGAGGTGATGGAGGCTTCCGACTTTGAGAACGCGGCGCCCGTGGACATCGCGGAGATATCCACCGGCGAAGTGACGCTTCCTCCCACGGTAGTTACGGAGCCTGGCGCGGTCAATCCCGTGCCCGTGACCGATGTTTCCGGCAGTTCCGAGGACGGCACCGTGGAGCCTACGGAGGATTCCGCCGAGATGGACGGCACCGCCGAGCCGGAGCCGACCTCCGAGCCCACCGAGGAGGACGAGGGACTCCCCACCGAGGAGCAGACCACGATCCCCGAGGAATCCACGACGGTTCCTACCACTCCGGACAGCACGGCTTCCTCTCCGGAGAACTCCGCCGAGCCTGAGGAGCATGTTCCTTCCGTGCCGGCAGGGGTGACTCTCCCGGCGGATATTCCGACCGAGAGCTACAACAGTTATATCAGCGCGGACAGCGCGTTCTTCATCAGCAGCGATGTGTTCCTGGTGAAGGACAGCCAGGGAATTTCCCTGTACCGCTACGAGGGGCAGAGCGAAACGCTCATCTGCTCCGAGCCGCTTGAGGACGCGAAGATCGCCTGGGTATCCGAGGACCGGCGCCATCTGATGATGACCGGAATCGGCGATTTCGGCAGCAGGAGCCGCACGCTGCTTATCAGCGCGGACAGCGAGAGTATTATCGACCTCTCCACCGAGGACATCATAATGAGCGGCGCGCTCACCGGATTCGGCTATAACGAGAGCAGCAGGCTGCTTTCCCTCTGCTACAAGGAGGACGGAGTCTACTACATCTCCGCGGCGCGGCTGGATACCGACAACACGCTGGAGTACATCGGCACGCCGGTGGAATCCGAGGATAAACTGGCGCTGGTGGCTTCCTACGGCGAAACTATCTACTACACCGAAACCTCCTCCGGAAAGACGCAGATATACTGCGCGGACGCGACCTCCGGCAGCGGCAGGCTGGTACACAGCTTCTCGTCCGCTCCGAAGCTGACGAGGAATCTTGCGTTCACCCACGCAGTTTTCACCCCGGACGACAGTTCCGTTATCGGCTTTACCGAGATATTTGACCCCGAGTCCGGGCTTCTTATTCCCGTGACCGGCAGCAGCGTAAGCTTCGGCGCGAGCCGCCACAGCTTCCTTGACGGGGACAGCTGCTATGTTATCTCCGGCGGCAGGGCTTCCGCGGACGGCGCGATACAGTCCCTGGCGCAGATAGAGTACCGCCGCAGCGGCTCAGATAAGTGGTGCGCGTATGTTTCCGGCGGCACTGTCCGGGTGACCGGCAGCACTTACAGCGCCGCGAACATCGGCGGACTGCTGACTTTCAGCGATATCACTGCGAATGCTCCTGCGGAGCTGAACTCCGCGCTCCGGGGCGCAATCGGCGTGAACAACGCGCTGGCGCTCGGAGAGTGCGTGGACAGCGGCATTACGGACAACAAGTCCCTGATAGACTGCATTGGCGCGTTCTATTCCGCGAACGCCTCCCAGAAGCTCATGACGAAGTGCGGCGTTTCGCCGTACGGGGCGCTGAGCTACTCCACCGGCGGACTCTCCGGCATTGACGCGGCGAGCGTCCAGCTCGTTATCAGCGAGCGCACCGAGGATTCCGCTTCCGGAATGATGTATGTTGAGTGCGGCACCTTCGGCGGCAGGATCGGTTACAGGTCCACGGCAGTTACCTTCGTAAAGGAGAACGGCTCCTGGAAACTGGACTGCATCGCCGGGTAGCCCCGGCTGGCATTCGGGGAAAGGAGCCACAAAACAAATTCGTTTTCACCCGAGCAATAGCGCGGCTCCCATAAATCCGCATATCATTGAAATTCGTCCGGCGGAGCCGGACACCATGATTCCGCATTCCGAATTACGAATTCCGAATTATGAATTATGAATCTTCCCAGCACAAACGAACAATGGCGTGGCGCGCAATGTTCCTTTCCCGGCGAATCCACAATTAAATCCACACATGCAAGGGCGACCATCGGTCGCCCTTTTTTATATCCGCTTCGTGTACCCTCCGCCGTATTATTTGCACGCATTTGCAGTATTCACCTCCCTAAAATAAGAATGGAAGCGCAGCAGGCGCTCCGGGGAGGTGAAGTAATGGACAGCGAAATACTGGTTGCGCTTATCTCGCTCATCGGCACGCTGGGAGGTTCCCTGGGGGGAATCCTGGTCAGCTCCAAAATGACCGCGTACCGGCTCCAGCAGCTGGAATCCCGGGTGGCGGAGCACAATAATTTCGCACGCAGAATGCCGGTGATAGAGGAACAGATCAAGGTCATAAATCATAGAATAGAGGACCTGGAACAGGAGGAGAAACATCATGAAAATTGACTGGAAGAGAAAGCTTACGAGCCGCAAGCTGTGGGTGGCTATAGCAGGATTCACTGCCGGACTTATCGTGGCTTTCGGCGGAAGTGCGGAAACCGCGGACACCGTGTCCGGCTGCATACTCAGTGGAGCCGCAGTGGTGGGATACATCATCGGCGAGGGGCTTGCGGACGGCTCCCATAAGGAGGGATGACATGGCTCTGACATTCAAGGCGTATGCGCGGAATAACGGCGCGTTCCGCGCGGCGCGCCCTATGCCGTCCGGCAGTCCGGAGGGAATAATCATACACAGCACCGGCGTCAATAATCCCAATCTGCGGCGCTACGTCAACGCGCCGGAGGTATGCGGCGAGAATCCCTACAAGAACTACTTCGACCGCGGTGATTCCGACGTGTGTCCGCATGCGGTCATCGGGCTGGATAAGTCCGGGGAAGTCCGCGCGGCGAAGCTGCTGCCGTGGAATATCTGCTGCTGGGGCTGTGGCTCCGGCTCAAGTGGGAGTTACAACTACAGCCCGGCTTACGTTCAGATTGAGGTCTGCGAGGACGAGCTGAACGACCGCGAATATTTCGACAGGGCGTTCGGGCTGGCGGCGGAATTGTGCCAGCGGCTTCTGCGGAATTACCCCACGATACGTCCCGAGAACATCATCAGCCACCACGAAGCGCACCTGCGCGGCTACGCCAGCAACCACGCCGACTGCGACCACTGGCTCAAGAGGTTCGGACTGAATATGGACTGGTTCCGCGCGCTGGTTTCCGGCGAGAAGCAGGTGAAAATCACTGCTGAAGTCACGGTCGCTGAGAGCATGGTTGACGGAATCACCAAGCAGCTCCAGGCGCTGGGGTGCAGCGTAACGACCGAATAAAGGAATCCCCGGGGCTTCTGCTCCGGGGATTTTCAGCTTGTCGACAAAGTAGCTTTTGCCTGCGAAGCAGGCGTTTGTAATCCGTTTTTTGCCACGGGTTTCCCGGGGCGAAAAACACCTCTATCTCAGCAAGTGTGCGGTTTTGCGGCAAAGCCGCTAAACCGTGCGCGCAGCTGAGATGTTTCGGCGGAAAAGCCCCTTTAGGGGATTTTTCGACGCTATAAGAATCCCCGGGGCTTCTGCTCCGGGGATCCTGTGGTTATGTGAGTTTCTCACCCTGCCTGGGTCATCTTTTCGATGAAGTCCTTGTCCCGGAGGGGTCTGCCGTTGAATATTCCCTCAATGAGATCAATGTCGAATCCGCCGAGGGCGGTGAGGTCCTGGGGATTATCCACGTCCCGGGCGCAGACGGCGATCTTCTTTTCCCGGGCGAGCTTAATCACGGAGCGCACGAAGGAGGTCGAGATGGCGTCCCCGGAAAGCCGCGAAGCCTTTATTTTCACCGTCCTGACGGCGGAGTTCTCAAGCAGTTCCGCGGTGAAGTATCCGGTGCCGGTGTCGTCCGCGATGATGTTCACGCCCATGTCGGATAGCTGCTGTAAATAAGCGCTGGCGGTCAGCGTGCCCTCGCTCTCGGATACAGCTATGCTGACCGCGGAGGGCGGCAGGGAGTACTTTTGCAGGCTTCCCTGTAACATCTCCACGGAGGTTTCAGTGCTGATTATGTTCTCCGGAATGGCGAAGCTGACCCGGAATCCCGGGAAGCCCTTTGCGCGCACCTCGGCGCAGAATCCGCAGGTCATGTCGCAGATGAATCCGTAGAACTGCCGCGACAGCCCCAGCTGGTCGATTATCGGCATGAAGCGTTCCCGGGGTATCGTCATGTCCTCGTTCCCCCAGAACACTGTCGCCTCGCAGCAGTGCAGCGCCCCGGTGCGCATTTCCAGTACCGGCTGGTACAGGCAGTAGAATCCCCGGAAGCCGTTCTCGGCGGCGTCGGTGATGAGCTTCTTCACCATGCGGTTGTCGGTGAGGGCGTCCTCCAGCCCCTCGGAGTAGCACACGGCGTCCTCCAGGCGGCGGTCTTTCGCCAGGCGCAGGGTGTGGGTCGCAGCGCTCACGCAGGCACGGACGCTTTCGGCGTCCGTGGGATACATCGCGAACCCGGCGTAGACGCGCATGTGGTGCTCGTTATCGTGGAGATACCACGGTGAGCGGAATTTCGTCAGGATAGCCTGGGCGAACTGCCGCGCCTCCTCCCGGTCAACGCCGCGCAGCGCCACAAAGAGTATGTCGCTTGAGAACCGGAACACCTTCTTCGCTGCGCCGCAGGGGATTGCGGTGATGTATTCCGCGCAGCTGCGCAGGATATCGTCCGCGTATTCGAACCCGTATATCTCGGAGATGTTCTTGAGGTTGGAGAACTCCACCGCGATGACCGACCCGGAGTGCCCCCGGGCGATACCGGCGGTGAACTCATGCTCGAAGCAGCTGCGGTTCGGGATATTGGTGGCGGCGTCGTAGTACGCGAGCCTTTCCAGGCGCACCCGGGAGGTGCTCAGCTCCTCCTCCAGGAACAGCTTGTAGATGACGGTGGAGAGCAGCTGGGTGAGGCTCTTCATGAGGGTGCGCTCCCGGGGAGTCCACTCCCTGCCGGCGGAGCGCGAGATGTACAGCAGCACGCCGCGGTTGCTTCCCTGGTCGTAGGTGCGCGCCACCACGCAGCTGCAATTCTTCCCGGACTTCATGCCGATGGAGTGGAGGTCGGTGCAGGCGAGTCCGCTGTAGTCCATCTCGGCGCGGAGTTCCGGCGTGAGGGTGAAGTTGCCCACGGTGGGCACCACCACGCCGGCGCGCTCCAGGCGGTACGCCTTGACGGGGTTGTTTTCATCGCTGCAGAACTGTATCTCGGACAGGCCGAAATGTTCGTTAACAAGCATGGTGATGTTCTTGATAGCGGTCTTGGTGTCGGGGCTTTGCAGGAATATGGAGTAGACTCCGTTGACGAGTATCTGGTCCTCGAAGTTCTGTCCCAGCAGCTTGTTGGCGTTCTGGGAGGTTTCCATCTCGTCCACCAGTGCGACGTAGGAATTCGCGACCCCGGAAACGGTGTGCGCCATGGTTTCGAGCAGCGTTGCGCTGCCGTCCACTGTCTCCTCGCTCTCGCCGGTGATTAGCCAGCTTCCGATGGGCTGATGGCGCACGCGGATATTCTTCCGGCGCTGGTAGTCCATCTTGTTGAGGTTCATCTTCGTATCCTGCCCCTTGGGGAGAATAACGGTGCCGTCGCTGTCGATTATGGCGGAGTACAGCCCCTCCGACTGGGAGAACGGCTGCTGTATACGCACGAGGTAGTCCTCCCCGAGGATATCCCGGAGGGTGTAGTTTGCCTGCGCCAGCTGCACGGAGTGCTTGCTGCGGAAGCGGCGCATCACGCTGTCCTCGCCGTCCGCATCAAGGTACTCGGTGACGTTGAACATCATTCCGTCGATGAAGTCCATGCAGTCGGAGTTACGGCATGCCTTTCCGGTTATGTAGAACCACTGGTGGTCGCCGCCGCATTCCATACGCGCGTGTACTTTTATCTCGTCCGTCGTCCCGCTGATGACGTGGCTTATCACCTCGCAGAACGGCTGGTAGTCGTCCGGGTGTATCGTTTCGCCCATCACCACGGTATCCCCGGCGCTGCCGAACGCGCAGCTCCCTGCCAGTATCTTCACCGGAAATCCCTGGTGAAAGCTCATCGTATATGCTATGTTTCCGCTGTTGTTCACTGCATTGAACAGCTGCGTACTGTCAGCGGTGGTCTGATCATGTGATTTACTCAATTATGATCACCTCAGATTTTGATAATATTTTAACAAACGAATGCCGGTTGTATAACGCTTGTTTTATTTCATATTCATTTTACCATAAAATTTTCAACATTTCAAGTAGTTTTTGTAGAAAATTTGCATTTTCACACAACTTTCAGCCGGGGTCGGGCACGCCCGACGGCGATTCGGGGAAATGAGCCACAAAAGAAATACGTTTTCACCCGAACAATAGCGCGGCTCCGATAATTCCGCAGAGTGGGTCGGGCACGCCCGAGCCGGGTAGCCCCGGCAGGGTCGGGCACGCCCGACGGCGAATACGGGGAAGTGAACCACAAATCGGATTCGTTTTCACCCGAACAATAGCGTGGCTCTTATAAATAGCCATATTATTGAAATCCGTCCGGCGGAGCCGGACACCACAATTCCGCATTCCGAATTACGAATTCCGAATTATGAATTATGGATCCCCGTTCCGAAATGAATTATGAGTCACGCCTTCCGCCCATCGCCTCATTATATTCTCCCGCCGCCCCCGATATTCCCTCAGCGTAGCTTTCTGAGCGCGGCGATAATTACCGGCTCGGGATCCTCCTTCAGGGAGCGTATCCGCACCAGGCGGTCGCCGAAGATGGCGTTCTTCAGTGCGTCGTTCTTCCGGGCGCGTTCAGTTTCGTGGCTGCGGTCGTCCAGCTCTATCATCAGCACGATGTTCATGTCGTAGTCGCACAGCAGGAAATCCACATGCTTGGAGCGGATCTTGTTGAACCACTTCTGCCAGTCCCGGGTGCCCTTTTTGATGGACACTATGTCCGCCACCCGGACTTTCGGGCATATCTGGAGTTCCAGCCTGTCCGCAATGGGGCGCAGAATGCGGTAGAATGCTCTCTCTCGCTCGGTCAGTATTGTTTCGTTAAGCTCGTACGGCAGCTTCTCGTGCAGCCGTATTATTATCCATATCAGTATCGCCAGGGCTATCAGCGCCAGTCCCAGCCAGGGCAGGTAATCCAATTCCGGACCTCCGTTCATTCTTTGTCACGAATATTGATTATATCACATCGTTCCTTTTTTGTCAAGGGTATGAACGTTCCGGGCTGCGATACAATAATGCCGATTTGTGTGAATTAACGCGAACTGCGTCTTTGGCGGCTGCGATAGCGCTGACCTGTGTTCCGTTCACCGCCGCTTCCGCGCAGGAGGTCCCGGAGGAATACGCGGCTGAAAGGGAGCTGGGCTGGTATGACGATGACGAGTACATCTCCTGGGAAGCGGTGGACGATTCCGAGGAAGCCTACGAAACCGTTGAAGCGGAGGAACCGGAGATATACGCGTGGGAATCCGGCGCGACCACATACAATTCCACTGAGCTGGGCTGGAGTTACGTTGACGGTGCGGCGAAGTACCGCGTGTACAAGTACAGCCCCTCCAAGGGGAAGTACGTCAAGTACAAGGACGTCACCAAGACCACCCTCAAGGTCACCGGGCTGAAGGCAGGCACCAGTTACAAGTTCATGGTGGCTTCGCTGGTGAAGAAGAACGGCAAGTACGTTGTTCAGAACAAGTCCGCGGAATACACCGTGGCGACTTCCGCAAAGTCCTCGGGAAGCAACAGCAATGCCAATAATACCATTGATGGATCACAAGTGAAGCCAGGTAAATGGATTGATCCCACTCTGGGAAATAGCAGGACAAAGGTTCTGAAAAGCTGTGGAATAGGAAAATATACGATTGAAAAAGATACGCATACTGCCCATGGCAAGGTATATTATGGCAGGACATTATATTCTGACGCTGAACTAGAGTGCTCAGTGGCGCTTGCATTCAACTCTGATGATAATTTATATCAGTACATTTTGCAGATACCTTGTACATACTTAATATACTTAGATGTTATTGATACTGTTAAGTCAAAATTCGACTATGACTATAGATACTATGATGGTTATTATTTCTTTGGTTCTAGTTTATATCAGATGTCGATGACTTATGACAATGGTTATTGTTACATTTTTGTTGACAGTTCTTTGTACAAATACTGATGTGATTAAAAAATCCCCCTCGCCGAGGGGGATTTTTTATATGATATTTTTAATCGCTGCCACAAAATAGAAGCTCCCTCCGCAGTAGACCAGGTCGCAGGGAGTGCTCCGCGCGTATTCCAGCGCCTGCGCCGGGTCGTGGAATACCTCCGCCGGAAGCCCGGAGGCGGCGCGGAGGGATTCCGCCGGGACGTCGGAATCCGAGAACCCGTCGCAGAATACCACGCGCTCCAGGCAGGGGAGTATCTCGCGCAGGAACTCCGCGTAGTCCTTGGTGTTCATCATGCCGATGACGCCGGTGATGTGCCGCAGTCCGGAGGATTCCAGCGCCGCCCGTACTGCGCGCGCCGCCTGCGGATTGTGCCCCCCGTCCAGCAGCACCGACGGGCGCCCCGGGGAGTTCGACCGGAAAAGCTCCATTCGCGCCGGGATCTGCGCCCGGCTCAGCCCCATGGATATCGACGCCGGGGAAATCCCCATGCCGATGAGCACCTCGATGGCGGTCATGGCGTTGCGTATCTGGTATTCTCCCCCCATGCGCAGGCGGTATTCCTGCCCACGGTAGGCGAAGCTGCTCCCCTCCAGCCCGGTGGAGTGCACGGAAAGCTCCGCGCTGTCCGGGACGATGAGCCGCGCGCCGACCTCCGCGCAGCGCTCCCGGAGCACCTCCATCGCGGAAGCCGGGATATCCTCCCCGGCAACGGCGTTTCCGCCCTTTATCACGCCGCACTTGCTGCGCGCTATCTTCTCCACGGTGTCCCCGAGTATCTTCGTGTGGTCCAGTCCGATGGAGGTGATGACGGCGCATTCCGGCTGCCTGATGATGTTGGTGGAATCCAGCGTGCCGCCTATCCCTGCCTCCAGGACCACATAGTCCACGCGCTTCTCCGCGTAGTAGAGGAATGCCGCCGCGTTCATTATCTCGAACTGGGAGAATTCCAGCTCCGGGAACTTTGCCGCCGCGTCCGCCGCTGTGTACAGCAGCCGGGAGAAATCCCCGGCGCTTATCTCGTACAGCCCGTCCGGGTACGCCACGGCAATACGCTCGCATATGCTGCTGACGTAGGGAGAGGTGAATCTTCCCACGGCGAAGCCTGCCGCCGCCAGGGCGGAGGTGCAGAATTCCGCTGTGGAGCCTTTCCCGTTCGTTCCGACGATGTGGATATACCGCAGGCTGTCCTGTGGGTTCCCGAGTTCGTTCATGAGGACAGAAAACCGGGACAGATCCTTCACCGGCGCGCCGAAGTGAGAATACTGCCCCAGGAACTTTTCTATTTCCTCGCTGCTGTTCAGTGCAGACCGCATTCGTCGTAGTCCTTCCACTTCTCGTTGTAGCGCATTTCGTCCGCCAGCTTCAGGCAGATATACGCAACAGCGCCGGCAACGACTACTACCGCGCTGATTATCGGAATGACCACCTTCGCGGTGGGACCTATCTTCTTCTCTACTCTCTGCTTGATAATGCTCATGGTATTCTTCCTTTCTGTATTGCACGGGTGATACCCGTTGGTTACTCACCGGAAAGCAGCCTGTAAAGCTCCTTGCGCGGTACTCCTGCCTGCTGGGAAACAGTCTTGCATGCCTCGGAAAGCTTCATTCCCCCGGCGATGAATCCCCGGGCGAGTTCCGCCGCCTGCTCAAGGGTCATGGATTCCTGCTGCCGGGGGGCGGCGCCCTCCACCACGATGACGTACTCTCCGCGCGGCTCCGTGGTTTCGTACAGGGAGTTCAGCTCTCCAAGCGTGCCGCGTATCACCTCTTCGTGGAGCTTCGTCAGCTCCCGGCAGAGGGCGGCGCTGCGGCTCTCTCCACAGGCGGCGGAGAGGTCCGCGAGGGTCTGCCGCAGCTTGTGCGGTGCTTCGTAGTATATCAGCGTGTGCGGCAGGGCGGAGGTTTCCTCCAGCCGCTGGCGGCGCTCCTTTTTGTCCACCGGGAGGAATCCCTCAAAGGCAAACCGCGCGGTGTCTATTCCACTTATCGCCACGGCGGCGATGGCGGCGTTGCAGCAGGGCACGGATTCCACCGGGATCCCCTGCTCATAGCAGCGCTGCACCAGATACACCCCCGGGTCGGAGATACAGGGCATACCGGCGTCGCTTACCAGCGCGACGGAATTCCCGTCGTGCAGCAGCTCCAGTATCTTCGCGCTTTTCTCCGCCTCGTGGGGCTTGTAGTAGCTCAGCAGCGGCTTCTTTATCCCGAAGTGGGTGAGCAGTCGCAGCGTGACCCGGGTGTCCTCCGCCGCGATGTAGTCCACGGCGGACAGCGTTTCAATGCCGCGCGGCGAGAAATCCGACAGGTTGCCGATGGGGGTGCCCACAACGTAAAGCTTTCCTGTGTCAGTCATAAAGTCTTGTGTATTCCTCCGTGTAGGATTTGTCGTCGTTCCGCAGTATCATGGGCTTCTCGACGATCATTCCGGATTTCGCGCCCTTCTTTCCGGTGATGAGGAACAGCCATGGCTTGTCGAGAACGCTGTTGAACACGAAAGTAATGCTCTTCGGCTCGATCTTGTTCTCGCGCATGGAGTTCAGCACGTCCGAAAGGCGCTCCGGGCGGTGGCACATCTTGAGCAGTCCGCCGTACTTCAGCAGCTTCCCGGCGGCGCGGCACACGTCGTCCACGGTGCACATCAGTTCGTGCCGTGCGATGGCCTGGGGGCGCGCCAGCTTCTCGAATCCGGAGCCGCTGGTCATGTAGGGCGGATTCGCCGTGACGATGTCCATGGTTTCGAAGCCTATCTGGGACTGGTCAAGTTCGCGCAGGTCGGCGAGTATCGGCTGGAGGGTGTTCTCCAGGTGGTTGGTTTTCACGGATTTCTTCAGCAGCTCGATGGCTTCCTCCTGGATATCCACCGCATAGATGAGGTGGGGCTTCACATTCTTGCAGAATATCAGGGGGATTATTCCGCAGCCGGTACAGAGGTCGCAAACCACGCTGTCCGGCTTTACGTTGGCGTAGTACGCCAGCAGGAATGCGTCCGTGCCGAAGCGGTGGTCGTCGGACACATACATCGTCAGCGGTCCGAGGGAGAAGGTTTCGGTTTCCATTTCAAGTCAGTTCCTTTCGTGATAATTCGGAATTCGGAATGCGTAATTCGGAATTATGGTGTCCGGCTTCGCCGGACGGATTTGAATAATGTGCGGATTTTTACGGGCGTGCCCGGCTCGGGTGACAGCGCTTCCATTCGAAGGTTCTTTTCCCCGTATTCGCCGCCGGGCGTGCCCGGCTTCAAGGCACCTAAATCAGCATGCAGGCCCACTATTGGTCGTGTGACAAGGCTTCCATTTGAAGGCACCTGTGGCCGTATTCGCCGCCGGGCGTGCCCGGCTAGCCGACGATGATTTGACCTTCGGGGAGGACGATGTTTTTGCGGCGCGAGTTCATGAGCATGGAGAGGACCAGGGATACCGGACCTACACGGCCGATGTACATTGATATCATCAGCAGGATCCTGCCGGGGGTGCCTGCGGCGGCTGTTGGTCCGGCGGACAGCCCGGTGGTGGAGAACGCGGATATCGCCTCGAAGAGGCAGTCCACGCCGCTGACGTCCTCCGGGAGCGTGAAATACAGCACCGAGAAGCACAGTATTACCGCCAGGAGCGACAGCAGAGTGACCGTCAGCGTGCGGTAGACCGCCAGCTTGTCGATCTTGTGCCCCAGAAGCTCCACGTCGTTCCTGCCGCGGAGGTAGGATACCACCGTCATGATGAGCACAAGGATCGTGGTGGTCTTGATTCCGCCGCCGGTGGAGGCAGGCGACGCGCCTATGAACATGAATATGCAGCTGCCCAGCTTCGAGAAGTCCGACATGCCCTCCACCGAGATGGAGTTGTACCCGGCTGTGCGCGCGGTCACGCCCGAGAAGAAGGAGTTCATCAGCTTGCCGCCGAAGTCCATTCCGCCAAGCGTCGCCGGATTGTCCCACTCCGCCAGGAGGTAGAACAGCGTGCTCCCCACCAGGAGCGCCCCGGTGGAGATAAGCAGCGCTTTCGTGTGAAGGCTCAGCTTCTTCACCGTGCGGATATTCAGGAAGTTCTCCCACACGATGAATCCCAGTCCGCCCAGGATTATCAGCAGCGCCACCGTCATTATCACAAGCGGATCCCCCGAGTAGTGCGTCAGGCTGGAGTATTCTCCGCCGATTCCGCACAGGTCGAATCCGGCGTTGCAGAACGCCGTCACGCTTGTGAATACCCCCATGAATATTCCGTAGGCACCGTAATCCCGGGAGAATGCGATACTCAGCAGCACCGCCCCGGCGCCCTCAAATATCATGGAGTATTTCATTATGCTGATGAAAATGCGCCGTCCCCCCTGGAAGGTGCTTTCGGTCAGTCCGTCCGAGGCGTTCGCCAGCGTGCGGAATCCCAGCTTCCTCCCGGCGGCGACGTTGAAGAACGTGATTATCGTCACGAACCCCAGTCCGCCTATCTGGATAAGCAGCATTATCACCACCTGCCCGAACACCGTCCAGTTGGCGAAGGTGTCCGCGACTATCAGCCCCGTCACGCAGGTGGCGGATACCGCGGTGAACAGGCAGTCAAAGAACGGCGTACCGCCGCTTTTCGATGAGAACGGGAGCCACAGCAGCAGCGCCCCCGTCAGTATTATTGCCAGGAACCCTATGCACAGGGTCTGCGCCGGGCGCAGCTGCTTCGTGTTCTTTTTTATTATCGGCATGGCTTATGAGATTACCACGCTCACGCCTGCAGTCTTGGGCAGGGTGGCTATCTTCTGCGCCGTGCGGCGGATATACCCGACGGCGTACACCGTGGATTCCTCCGCAGTGTTGTTGGTCAGTATCAGCTTGAGGTCGCCGGTTTCCTCGGGGAGGGTGAAGTTCAGCGTGAATCCCTCGGAATCCGCAATGCGCTCGTAGGGCAGGTCAGCCCCGTTCGCCGTCAGCGTCACGGAGAGTGCCTCCGTGTTCTCGCCCCGTATCCGGAATCCCAGGTCGCCCGGCTCGCGGATTATCAGGTCGCTGGTCAGCAGCCGTGCGCCCTCCGGAAGCACCACCGCAGTGCCGTTCAGCCCTGCGCCGTTTTCCCTGAACAGGGAGGTGCCGTTGTATTCCTTCACCAGCCGGTCGGACATCTCTATGGACAGCCGGCTCACGGATACCGCGGCGCCGCTGCTCTTGTTGGTCAGCTTGAACTGCACGTTCTCGGTCTTTCCGGTGACGCTGAACTGTACTGTCAGCGTATCCGGGGTGCCCTCAAGCACCTTGTACTTGAGGTCCTTCGCCTTCTTGTCGGAGGTGAGGGCTATCGTCAGGTCGGCGATGTTGGAGCCTTCCACGGACACGGTATAGGTGCCCTTGTTGAACAGCGTGAAGTAGTTGGTGTAGACCGCGGAGCCTTCCGGCAGCATTGCGGAATCGCTGCTGCGGCTGACGG
>OGUO01000233.1_pt1 | contig 43131 bp, 33 predicted proteins | sample 1553641 | NCBI WGS metagenome assembly OGUO01 (sample SAMEA2579980, study PRJEB22360) | human gut metagenome | biome: human gut; feature: human-associated habitat; material: faeces | place: Denmark | collected 2008/2010 | reverse complement strand
CGCAGTTTTCGCCCGATGCACGGTAACAGACATAACGACCGTTTCGGTTACCGATCTCGCCGCCGCGTTCAAAGCAGCCGTCTGTGCGATACCGGCAAACGTAACCGTCTGAACGCACGGTAATTGTCTGCGCAGATGCCGTGATTTCGGTTTCGGTCTGCCCGTCAAAGCGAAATACCGGAAACAGGATCGCAACCGGGGAATCTGCCGATACGGTCACGGTTACCCCCTCCTCTGTTACAGTGTACGTTTCGGTCACGGATGTATCGCCGATACGGCAAAGCAGCCGGACGCCATCTTTTGTCGCACTTTGCAGGCTGTACACGCCATATGCCGCGCCGGAAAGCAGCTGTTTCTCGCCGTTTTCATGCACGACCCGCGCACCGCCGATTGCAAACGGTTCTGCATTCGGCGGTTCAATGCCGTAGTGCGCATCCGCCCCCGGAAACGGGCAGGACAGAATCAGCGGCGACGGAATACCGCGCCGATGGATGCGTCCGAGTCCCGAACCGTCATACTGCGGGTCGGCATGCAGATCAAATTCGAGAAAGTAACCGTCACGGTTCAGAAACACCTTATGAAAATGCGGCGATGTCTCGGCGGCATATCCGCCCTGCGAAGCCGGTGCCGCAGTCGGAACAATATCTTCATCCGCAAAAAGCCAGGCAAGATACAGATTGGAGGCAAGCGTCACCATATACTTATCAAAGTAGGCATATTTCTCGCACCCGATGCCGGAGCGTGCCGGGTATTGATTCTTCACATGTGTACGAACGGCGCGTTCCAGCATACGTTCGACCTCGCGGACAGCCAGCTGCGCTGCCGCTTTGCACTGCCCCGCACCGTCCGTATCGCCGGTCGCTGCAAGCTCCGCCGCACTCCATTCAAAATAGGCGGCAAGTGCCGCTTCGTTGTACAGGAACTGATTGCTTCGCCCTCCGTAAGGCAGCTCACCCGTGACCGACTGCATCCGCAGCGTCAGCGGTATGCTGCGGCGCAGCACCTGCCTGAGGGCATCCGCATGTCTGCCGTGATAGCCGAAATGCAGCAGTACCGCCAGCTGCACGCGCGCCATCACATCATACAGCATCGGCTCATGCGGATCGCGGTACATGCCGTTTGCGTCAAAGGACAACAGCTGCGATGCCAGCTGAAGGTTCAGAAAATCCGTCGCATCACACAGCCCCGCGTATTGCCGCATCCACTCGCCGGCGGCATTGAAGGCAGCCCAGTTGCCGACGCGTTTGTCCGGTGCAGGCGCGATCACCTGATAGCACGCATACGGATTAATTCCGGCAAGGCTCTGACGCCAAGCCTCCGTCTGCGCGCGTGGGAGCAGTTTTGCGCGCTCAAGCTCCAGCAGCGCAAAAACAATTTCTTTCACGGAAAAATCATTGCCTGCACGCGAGGTGCGCGGAATTTCACGACAGCAGAAATCCATCATTTCAACCATCAATGAAAAGAGAGACGTGCGATAGCCGTGCGCAATCAGGATTGCAAGATTGGCACTGACGCGCGGGAATCCATGCTCCCGCAGTCCCGTCTCACGCACCCGATCAAAGAATCGGCGAATGCCGGCCTCGCCGTAGGCATCGAATGTGCGGTCCATTAAGGCAAGATACTGTTCTCTCATGATGCTGCTCTTTCTTTCATATATCGTTACGCTCGACCGGATCCTGCAAAAAACGGGAGATGCGATGCATCTCCCGTTTTTTTGGAGCGGATGACGGGAATCGAACCCGCGTATTCAGCTTGGGAAGCTGATGTTCTACCATTGAACTACATCCGCAGAACAATGGTATTATACCGCGCCGCTTTCGATTTGTCAAGTAAAGATTTACTTTTTTACCGCCGCGCACGGAATCTGCGTCGCCTCTTGCCTTTCGGCACGAATATATGCTATACTGATAGCTGAAATGTACATACTATTTTTGCAGATTCTGCAATTTTCAAAATTTTTTTATTTTTCATGCAACCAAACCGAAAAGAAGTTGTCATTATAGGCAGATGGCACTTTGAAGAAAGGAGCTTTGACATGGACGATATCAAGATCGTCGAATTGTATTGGCAGCGCGATGAAAGAGCCATCCATGAAACCGCCTGCAAATACGGCGCATACTGTATGAAGATCTCCATGAATATTCTGGCGGACAAGTCCGACAGTGCGGAAAATGTCAACGATACATACCTCGGGGCATGGAACGCAATGCCGCCGCACCGCCCCACTCTGCTGCAATCCTTTCTCGGCAGGATCGCGCGCAACCTTGCCATCAACAAGTACAAGGCGCGCCATGCCGAAAAGCGTGCACACGACGAATTTGCCTTGTCGCTGGACGAGCTGGACATCTGCACCCCCTCCGGACTTTCGGTAGAGGATGACGCTGCAGCCGCTGCGTTGACGGCGCAGATCAACACCTTTCTGCGCGGGCTGCCCACCGAAATGCGACGCGTGTTCATCTGCCGCTATTTTTATGCGGAGAGTGTCGGGGAGATCGCCGCAAGACAGGGTGCGACCGAAAGTAAAATTAAATCCATGCTGCTCCGCAGCCGCCTGCGGCTGAAAGCGCAGCTTGAAAAGGAGGGATATTCGCTGTGAAAAACGAAATCCTGGCACGCGCCATCGGCGAAATCGACGATGATCTGATTGCCGACGCCCACACCGTGTCTGGGCGCGTGTGGCTTCCGCTCCGCCGGCTTTGCGCAATGGCAGCGTGCATGCTCCTGTTCTTCGGCACACTGCTTTATGTCAGGCTGCCCGGAGATGCGATCCGCTTCGGCGGGAATGCCCTCTCCGACACACCCATCGTTGTACAGGGTGCGGCGTCTGCCGTCCACACAGCGGACCCGGACATGCGTGACGGGAACGTACTGACCGTGTCGCTTGAGCTTTCCCTGCGGGACGCCACCCGCATCGCCGCTGCCGACGGCACGTTTGAATTGCTGCGCGGCGAGACGGCGCTCTATACCGGCAATACCTATACAACAAGTGGTCGCCTGACGCTCAACTGGTCCGTCCGCACCCCGAATCCGACCCTGACCTACCGACTGACCGTCGGCGACACAGAGCTTCTGCTCTCCCTGGATCCCGCAACCGAATGCTGGATCCTCACCAAAAGCTGAAAATCCATATTTAAGCTGAAAATCCATATTTCACATTTCGGAGGAACAAAAAATGAAGAAAATCGTAACCATGATCACCGCCCTTGCCCTCGTGCTCGGGCTCGCCGCCTGCGGCAAGAACAACCCGAATCCGGACAGCACGTCCGGCACGACACCCGGCGAAAGCACAACGGTATCGACCGAGCAGACCACCGACACAAATCCACCCGCGACGGATGCGGCGGACAGCCCGAAGGCGCTGCTTGAAGCCATTTGGAATCAATACAAAGAAGATGACAAGTTTCCCGCCGCCGGCGGCGACTACGATGAAGCAAACATGGTCGACGGAGCGCCCGGCAATGTCGGACTTGACAATGCAGACGATGTTGAACGCCTGGTCGGCTTCCCCGCTGCCTCGATCGGCGAGATTGACGCTGCGGCATCCCTCTTCCACATGATGAACGGCAACACCTTCACCTGCGGCGCATACCGCGTGAAGGAAGGCACCGATGTGGACGCGCTGGCGCAGTCCATCCGTGACGCAATTCAGGGCAGGCGCTGGATGTGCGGATTCCCGGACAAGGTCATTGTGGCAACGGTGGACAACTATATCGTTTCTGTCTTCGGTCTTGAAGACCTTGTAGACAACTTCCGTGACACGATGGTTTCGGTCTACCCCGCAACCTCCGTCGTCTTTGACGAACCGATCGAATAAACCCGACAATTTCAAAAAGTTTAACACCTGAGAGAATCATCATGAAAAAGCTGCTTGTAACCCTTTCCGCGCTCACACTTGTCCTATCCTTCGCCGCCTGCGGCAAACAGGATGTCCCCCCTGTAACGACGGATGATACGACCGTCTCTTCTGCGGACACCACAACCGACACAACCGAGGCAAGTAAAGAAACGACCGTTTCTTCGGATACCGACGCAGCGGTGACCGAGGGCGCCGCTACAAGCGCGCCCGAAACGAACGCAGCGGAAGAGACCACCAAAGCCACCGAGGCAACCGCGACGGAAGCGCCGGTGACGTCGGAAACCACAAAAGCGCCCGCTGAGACCACGGAAACCACGCCGGCGGCAACCACGGAAACGACCCCTTCTGCAACCGAAGCCACAACCGAGGCTACGACCGAAGCAACCACCGAAGCGACCACCGCGCCCGAAACGCCCGATGCAGGCACAAACGCAGCACTTGAGGTGCTGAACAAGATCTGGGATGCATATCCCGCAGACAACAAGTTTTCATCTTTCGGCGGCGACATGGAAAGTGCCGTTATGGACGCCCCCGGCGCCGTAACGCTGGATGCGGAAACACTGGATCGTTCGCTCGGCTTCCCGCAGGACTCGATCGACAAGATCAGCGCGGGTGCATCCCTCATCCACATGCTGAACACCAACACCTTCACCTGCGGCGCATACCAGGTCAAGGGCGGCGAGGACACGGCAGTGCTTGCCGAAGCGATCCGCACAAACGTTCAGGCGCGCCACTGGATGTGCGGTTATCCCGAGACCCTTCGCATTCTGACCGTCGGCGACACGATGATCTCGATGTTCGGCAACAGCAACCTGATCGATGCGTTTGTCGAGGCGGCGCAGTCGGTATATACCGATCTTGAAATCGTCGTAAACGAACCTATTCAATAAACAAAGGGATTCAAAATGCTGTTTTCAAGTATACCGTTTCTTTATTATTTCCTGCCGTGCGTACTGCTGCTTTACGCCATCGCACCGCGAAAACTGAAGAACAGCGTACTTCTGTTTTCCAGTCTGTTTTTCTACGGCTGGGGTGAGCCGAAATATCTCATCCTGATGCTGATCTCCATCACGCAGGGTTATATCTTCGGCAGGCTGGTTGAGAAATACCGCGGCAAAGGGCTTGCAAAGCTGTTCCTGACGCTCTCCGTTGTGTTCAGCTTTGCCATGCTCGGCTATTGCAAATACGCTGACTTCTTCATCTCCAGCTTCAATGCCGTCACCGGGCTGTCGATCCCGCTTCTGAAGATCGCGTTGCCGATCGGCATCAGCTTCTATACCTTCCAGATCGTCAGCTATGTCATCGACGTCTATCGCGGCGATGTGGCGGCGCAGCGCAACTACATCAACCTCGCCGCCTACATCTCCATGTTCCCGCAGCTGATCGCAGGTCCGATCGTGCGCTACGCAGATATTGCCGCTCAGCTCGAGACCCGCACGCACAGCACCGCCAAAACCGCACTCGGCGTCCGCCGCTTTATCATCGGTCTCTCCAAAAAGATCCTGCTTGCCAATGTGCTCGGCGAGTTCGTGGACGTCTTCAAGAATACGAATGACCAATCCGTGCTGTTCTACTGGCTCTATGCCGTCGCCTATACCCTGCACATTTACTTTGATTTCTCGGGTTACAGCGACATGGCAATCGGGCTCGGTCATATATTCGGCTTCGACTTTCTCGAGAACTTCAATTATCCGTTCATCTCCCGCAGCATCACCGAGTTCTGGCGCAGGTGGCATATGTCGCTCGGCAGCTGGTTCCGCGACTATCTGTACATCCCCCTCGGCGGCAATCGCGTGTCCGCCGGACGCTGGATCTTCAACATTGCCATCGTTTGGGCGGCAACCGGACTGTGGCACGGCGCTGCATGGAACTTTGTCGCCTGGGGCGTGTATTTCGCCGTCCTGCTCGTGCTCGAAAAACTGTTTCTCAAAAAGTGGCTGGAACGCTCTCCCGCGCGCGGACATATCTATGTCATGCTGCTTGTCATCATCAGCTTTGTGCTCTTTGATGCAGCCACGCTCCGCGGCGCGGGCGAAACGATCGGCGCGATGTTCGGCGCAGGCGGACTTCCTGCTGCGTCCTTTGAGGCACTGTACAATCTCCGCAGCTATGGCGTTGTGTTGATCCTCGGCATCATCGGTTCAACGCCGCTGCCCAAGCTGGCGGTCGAGCGCATCCGTAAGACGTCCGGCGGCAGCGCACTCATCAACGCTGTCGAACCGATTGTATTAATTGCACTGCTTGCGGTCTCCACCGCGTTTCTGATCGACGGCTCGTTCAACCCGTTCCTGTATTTCCGTTTTTGAGGAGGTCAACATGTCTGATAAAATCAAAAATATCGTCACCGTCCTCCTTGCTGCGGTCTTTCTCTTCGGCTTTTCGGCATGGAGCCTTCTGCTCCCCGACGCCAAAGAATCCACAAGTGAGCGGCGGTACCTCGCGCAGTTCCCCGCCGTCAGCAAAGACAGCATTCTCTCCGGTAAGTTCATGACCGGGTTTGAGGACTGGTCCCTCGATCAGTTCCCCCTGCGCGACAACTTCCGCACGCTCAAGGCGTTTACCGCGTTCTATCTGCTCCGACAGAAAGACAACAACGACATTTATGTGGTCGGCGGGCAGGCGGCGAAGCTGGACTACCCGATGCACGCGGATTCGCTTGACTATGCGGCAAGCCGATTTGCATGGATCTATGAAAACCTGTTAAAGGATGCCGATACGCGGGTGTGGATGTCGATTGTTCCGGACAAGAACTATTTTCTCGCAGAGGCAAACGGCTACCCGTCCATGGACTATGCCGCATTTATTGCCGCGCTGCGTGAGAAGATGCCCTATGCGGACTATGTGGACATTCTGGATGCGCTGACAATCGACGACTACTACACCACCGATGCGCACTGGCGGCAGGAAAAGCTGTCCGCCGTCGCCGAAAAGCTTGCAGACGCGCTCGGCATCACGCTCGACAAGGATTACAGCAGTGTCACCTCGGACGTTCCCTTCTACGGCGTTTATTACGGGCAGTCGGCGCTGCCGCTCCCCGCGGATACGCTGATCTACCTCACAAATGAGACACTTGCAGGCTGCCGCGTGTACGATTACGAAACGGACAGCTACATCCCGGTCTACGATACCGATCTGCTCGGCGGCAAGGACCCGTACCAGGCGTTTCTCTCCGGCTCCAAATCGCTGCTTCGAATCGAGAATCCCGCAGCGACAAACGACCGCGAGCTGATCCTCTTCCGGGATTCGTTCGGCAGCAGCCTTGCCCCCCTGCTCGCCTCCGGCTATGCGAAGATCACCCTTGTGGACATCCGCTATATCTCCCCGAATCTGCTCGGCAGATTCGTCGACTTCGGCGGAAAAGATGTGCTGTTCCTTTACAGCACGTCGGTGCTGAACAGCAGCGAGCTGTTGAAATAAGAAAAAGCAGAGACTTTTTGAAAGTCTCTGCTTTTTACGTTTCAACCGTCAGTTTGCGCATATAGAATGTACCGTCCGCGCGCTTCATCAGGAGCAGGCGGTAGGTGTCCGAGGTCTCACCGTTCATAGCGGCGAAAAACCGACAGACATAGGTGTTCTCGGTTTCGTACAGCTCGGTGATCGTCACGGCAGCCGTGTTATCTACGCCGATGCCCGACGAAATGTAGGCATCCACACGATCAAGATAGGTAAACAGCGGCGTCGACGCATTGGACACGCTTGCCGTGCCGCCGAAGTAGCGGTACACCGTGCTTTCAAAGTCCACGGCGGGAATCACCGTGGTGATCTCCAGCGTCGGATACAGGCGGCGTGCCTCGCCGATCAGATCGTTGTTTGCATTATACTTTGGGTAATTACTGCCGAGCACGGCGCAAAGAATCCCGTTGCGGTACAGCTTTGCCGCCGCAGACGGCGAATCAAACGACGTGAGGTACGGCGTGTTCTGAAACAACATCGAGAGCATGTCGCAGATTTCTATCGCCGTCTCACCGTCGGCAGGCAGTGTATTCAGGCGCGGTTCGCTCTCATAGTCATGCGTGTCGATGCCGAGCAGCTCATACAGTCCGCAGCCGGACAACGACGCGCAGACAAGCAGGAGCAGGAGAACGATCGCCGCCGCACGCGCGGTGCGCCGATTCATACACGCTCGATGGACGCAACGGTAAAGCCCGCTTCCGTCACCGCGTCGGCAAGCTGCTTTTCGTCCAGCGCCGCCGGGCACTTGACATGCGCGAGCTTCTCATCCAGTTCCACGCTGGCGCTGACACCGCGGATGGATTCGAGTGCGGTTTTCACATGCGCCGCACAGTGTGAGCAGGACATCCCCTCCACGTGGATTGTATAGTTTACTTTTCCGAACATAGCTTTTCTCTCCTCATCAATATGAATTTCAGGCGGCTGCGTATACCGCACAAACAACGACAAGAGCAGGACGGATACCATCGCCGCCAACCGTACCGCCGCCGCAGCGGCAAGCACCGTCGCACGGGATGCTGCAAACGCGCCGACAGAAGCAGGCAGACAAAATAGGATTGCCGCCGCAGTCAGACCGACAGCCGCACGAAGCGCCGCCGTCACACGCTGCCCGAGCAGAATTGCCGATGCAAGCGCAGTCGGTGTTCCTTCGGCAAGCGTGATCGGGGCACCGTCCGCATCCGTCAGCCTTATTGTACCACCATCCCGCGCCGCATGCAAGACTTTTTCGCGTCGCCGCGGCAAAAAAGCGGTCGATGCTCTGCGCTCATCTTCAAAATTCGGCAGCGCAAGACCTGCATCGTGCAGTCGCCGCATTGCCGCATCGGCGTCCGGACAGGTCTGCCGCGCAAACAGCAGCACGCCGCGAAAATTGCCGTCCGAAAAGGCATACAGCATCTGTCTGTCGCCGAAATCGGTGCGGCGAATCAGCTCCGGTACGCTTCTACTGTCGGCGGAGAAGCGCCATGTGCGGCGATGCACCGTCCCGCAAAATCCGTCAGCCGTGCACCGTACCGCTGTGCTGCGCGGCAGGCGCAGACCGAGCGAGGCGGCTGCATCCGCAAGCGCTTCGGCATGCGGGTCTGCCGTGCCGCAGGCAAGCGCCGCCGCCGTCGCAAGGAGTGCCGGTTTGTTGCCGGTTACCGTATAGAGGTCATCGAGCGACGGCGTCTCTTGCAAAAGAACATCCTCCTCCGGGTAAACCGCAGTCACCGTACCGAGCCGCTCCAGCTCCGTGCAGGAGAGCGAAAGCGAAGCGCACTTCTCTGCTGCAAAACCGAAGAGCGGCGCTGCGCACAGAAGAGACGCCGGTGCGCCGAGGGAAAGAAACAGCAGAGCGACATGCGATGCCTCGGCAAAACCCGCACCGCGGGACAACGCCGCACCGCATACCGCCACGGCGACGAGCGTCTCGCATACAAAAAGAATACGGCTGGCCTTGGCGATGATGCCCGTCTTCGGCAACTCATATAGCTGCTCACAGAATACCGTGCAAACAAACGCTGCACCGAGAATCGCCAGCGGCAATTCCGATGCAAGACTGCTTGCTGCTGCAACTGCCCCCTGCCCGGCGGCGATCGCGATACGGAATAGATTCAGCACGCCGTCGGCAAGCGACGCCGCGGCGGACAGAAACAGGAGCGCGGCAGCATCAGGCTTGAAAGCTGCAACCGCTTTTCCCCCGCGCACGAGCAGGTTTGCCGCGGCGGGCAGGATCAGCAGAAACAAGAGCAGCTGCGCCGCCGCGTGTCCCGACGGGTTCACACGCGGGTCGACCCCCGTCGGCAGCGGCAAACCGCAGATGCCGGAGAGCCACAGCAGCATGAGCAAAGCGGCGCTCCCCGCCGCAAGATGCCGCCGTGCCGCAAATGTGCGCCGCATTGCCGCCGCAGTCAGATTTGTCAAGTTCCCCGCCCCCAATGCCTGTTTTCTGCTATTATGCCCACTTCCTGTCGCTTTATTTCCGCGCCGCCGCTTGACTTTTCCGTCGTCTTCTGCTATACTGTTATGGTATCGTCTCGGGGTGTGGCGCAGTTGGTAGCGCGCTTGCTTTGGGAGCATAGATTGTGTTCGCACCGCACGAAAGCGAAAACCGCCGAAAACCCTTCAACCGTGCGTATTTCGGGCGGGTCGGAAAATGAAAAAAAGCGGTCAAAAATGTGTTTGACCACAGATTTGACCACTTACATGACCACAATTTAATAACTATCGGGGTGTAGCGCAGTTGATAGCGCGCCGCATTTGGGATGCGGAGGCCGCGAGTTTGAGCCTCGCCACTCCGACCAAAAATCAGCCGAAAATGAGGTTTTCAGCCCCACTTTCGGCTGATTTTTTTAAAAAGCATTAACCAAATCATTTTTCTTTCACTATTAAGGCAGAAGCTTCTGAAAAACATATAAGGGGAGGTGAGCAAATGGACGAAAACTGGCTGCATGAAAGAATCGCGGAAATATCCAGAACAATCTATTCATATTGCAGAGCCAAAACGCCATCGCAACAGGACGCCGAGGATTTATCGCAGGATATTTTGCTTGAGCTGATGAAATCGGTAGACAATATCCGCAATGACAAAGCTTTTTATGCTTTCATGTGGGGAGTTGCGGGAAATGTATACAAACAGTGGTGCAGAAAAAAGCAAAAAAATATCGCATGTGAACTGCCCGAAAATATCCCCGATGAAGAGAAAATTCCGGATGATGGCAGCAGTGATATATATCTTCTACGCCGCGAACTGACATTGCTATCCGAAAGATACCGCAAAGCAACAATCTTGTATTACATCGAGGGGTGCGCCTGCTCTGAAATTTCAAATTTGCTCGCAATATCCGAAAGCATGGTAAAGTATCTGCTTTTTAAATCAAGAAAAAAACTGAAAGAAGGAATGAATATGGAAAGAAATCTCGGAGAACTCAGCTACAATCCCAAAACCTTGATTCCGATGTACAGCGGACAGGGACCGAATCAATTCTGGCAATTCATGCAAAGCAAAATCAAGCAGAATATCGTTTGTGCTTGCTACAATGACTCACTGACAGTTCAACAGATCGGTCTTGAAACAGGAATACCGCTTCCATATCTGGACGATGAGATAAAAGAGATGACCGAAAAGAAAATACTTGTGTATGACGGCAAACGATATTCGGCAAATGTTGTTATCATCAACCGTGAATGTACGGAAGAGATCTGCCGCAAGGTATCAGGGAAATATGATGCCATTGCAAAGCTTATAATTGAATTTGTTGATTCCTGTATGGAGGAATATGTAAAGCTCGGTTTTTACGGCGCTGACTTCAGCGAAAATACGCTCCGTTGGCAGCTTTCAACCATAATGTGGCGAACGATAAGGGGTTATGCTTTCAAAAACGTCGGAAAGCCGGAGAAAACAGGATGGGGCGAGTATGCCGACATATGGCTGAAAGAAGACTCCGGAGATATGACTGCGCGCACTTTCAACTATTGCACAGTTGAAAGTAAGGGCGGAGATACTGTATGGTTCTTCGACTATTTACCTGCGCTCAAAGGCGATCATCATGATTTCTACGGCAATCCGAGAAAGATTGATTTATTGTGTGATATTGCCGACGGTACCGCTGATAATCTGAGCGAATACGACCTTGAAACCATAGCCGAAATGGTTCGCGAAGGTTATGTTATATCGGAAAACGGAGGCTTCCGCGCTGCTATGCCCATATATTCAAAGGCGCAATACAGTGAGCTTATGGCAAAAGCCGAGCAGTTTATGAAAAATAGAATGGGAGAGCTTATAGAGACGATAGATAACGTTTCGGAACATATTATCGGCGAGCATACCCCAAACAGGCTGAAAGAGTCTGTCGCGCGCATTTCAGGGCAGGATCGTTTCTATCATACCGTGTGCGCTCCGGCAAAGAAAATGCTTGATATGAAATATATTAGTACTTCATACAATCCGCTTGAAATGCCTACAACATATATCGTTTTAAGCAAGTAATCACAATTTTCTGCTTATAATTGATATTTTGCTACAACTTAGACAATTTCCCTGACGGCAGAAAACCTTTTCTTTGACTACTGCGGCGCAATTTTTAAGGGCTGACCTCGGTCAGCCCTCGCTTTTTAATTCACAAAGCATGAACTGTTCGTCTCTCCTGTCAAGGCGGCGATATTTGTATTCGTCGCTGCCGCACCCCTGAAGTACAATCTCATCATCGGTATATCGTTTTACTGTCCACGCAAGACCTCGATCGGTCATGGTGCATTTTCCGAGCTCGCATTGCTCGGTCGGTATCTCAATGCTCTTTGCTTCGTATGAAAAATCACATGAAAAACGGCAGTATTTTTCACTGTTGTCCTTATAATTGCGTATTCTGAAATATTGCCCGCCGGAAAATACCCCGATGTCAAACACAATGTTGTACGACGCGCCGCAATAGATATTGGTGTCCTGCGGTTTTACAGAAAAAATGTACTCTGTTTTGCCTGTGCACAGGTAAAAATTGAACCGGTCTGCGCTCGCATGGTAGCTGTCCGCCATTCTCCAAAGTGTCAGGCACTTCGGGATTCCCGCTTCCTTCACTTTGGGAAGCGGTTTTCCGCTGTGATCGACGTAAAATTTTTCAAGCCGTCGCATCGCTTTTACCGCACCTGTATCATAAGCTTCGCCGAGTGCTGCACCCAATCGGTCGCAGTTTGAAATTACGGTATCGCTGTCTTTGAGAAAGTAAGCATATTCCGTGATATTTTCCGCTTGATTGCGCTCGCAAACTGCGACCAAGCGTTTTTTGCTTTCATAACCGGCATACAGTTTTGTACCCAATAGGCTTTTGTCGGGTGAACAATAATACCTCAGCGCATATTTTTCGGTTTCGACAATCTCGGCATTTGCCGAACGGTATACGCCACAGGCAAACACCTCGGTTTCGGCGTCGAAAGTACTGATCCCGTCTTTTATAATGGAATCGGTCGTTACGGAAAACAATCTGCTGATAAGTACGATTTTGGCAAGCTCCGGATACGATTGACCGAGCTCCCATCGCGAAACAGTCTGCCTTGTCGTTCCGAGCTTCTCGCCGAATTCTTCCTGCGAAAGTCCGCATTCCAAACGTATTTGTTGAATTCTTTGTCCGATTGTCATTGCATCACACCTCCTGTATGGTGTGATATAATTATACCAGCTCTGTCTATTGTTTGTCTACCAAACGGGCATGGAAGTTTGTCACGCACCGCGTGACAGCATTTTTATTATACCATTATATTCGCTTTTTTCAAGATATATCTGAATAATCAAAGCACGAAAATATTGTTTTTTATTTTCCCGCCTTGATTTCCGCAATCTTCTTCTTCATCTCCTCAATCAGCGTCTTGAGCTTTTCCTCGCACTCCTCCCGCGTGGTGGCGTAGATATTTTTGGCGATTCGTTTGCCGTTTACGCGCGGGGAAAATCTGCCCTCATAGAGGTGGTCGTTTATCATCGTCACGCAACCTATGCCGGGCTTGCATATCTTGCCCTTGTATGGCTCAAATTTCGGCTCTGTCGGCTGATTGTCCGCTTCACTGTCACTTGCCTTGTCCGTCGCGGTCGGCTCGGGAATGGGCGTGTCAGCCCCCGCAATCTCGCGGTCAATCCTTGCCGCCGCCTGCTGTTGCATGGTGTCGGTGATATGGCTATAAATATTGAGCGTAGTGAACATCAAATATCGTCACACTTTTTCATTTCCATTTGCTCCCCACGCGGCGATTTGCTCTGCGGAGGATTTTTTATCAATCAATTTGTAGTAGATATGAATCTCTCTGGGCGCCTTGCTGTACTTACCGGGACACTCGTCGACGGTGATGAATTCAATCAGCTCCAGGCACATCTCGCGGGTCAGCTCCGGAACCTCCAGGTAGGCTTTCAGCCTGCGGATGAATTCATCGGCGTTCGCCGCCTCGTCACGGATGGTCTGCGCCTTTCTCTCCAGTGCGTTAACCGTTTCGGCAAGAGAGGTCTTTTCACTTTGGTATTTCTGAAGCAGGTTGATACAGACTTCTTCGGGAATCTTGCCCAGCACCTTGTCCTCGTAAACCGAGCCGATCAGTTTGTCAAGCTCGGCAAGGCGGCGCGTGGATTGTGTCAGCTTTTTGCGGTCGGCGTTGGCTTCGGCAGTGTTCTGCTGTTCGTTACGGCTGAGGAATTCCTCTCTTGCACGCTTTTCATCGGCAAGTACAAGGCTCATCTTGGAGCGAACGTCCGCAAGAACAAGTTGGTTCAAAATCTTGATCTGAATATAGTGGCTTGTACAAGCTCTCTCCCCGAATTTGGAATACGCACCGCAGGTGAAGTTCTCACGGTGATAGGTACGAGGGTCTGTTCTCTTGTGTCGGGTGTTATTCCATTTGATATACATCTTGTTCCCGCAATCGGCGCAAAAGACGAGTCCGGACAGCGGATTGACATATCCCGTTTTGTTCTTTTTGCCCTGGCTGACCGACGCTTCCATCTCACGGCACCTGTCCCACAAGTCCTGTGTCACAATGGCTTCATGCGTATTGTAAACCCATACCATATCCTCGGGATCACGCTTGATCTGCTTTTTGTTCTTGTAGGATACGTTGGTCGTTTTCAGCTGAACCATATGCCCGAGGTAAATTGGGTTAGTCAAAACCTGCTTCACTGTGGAACTTGACCATAAATGGTGAGACTTGCGTGTGTTCGGAATACCGAGCTTTTGCTCCTTATAGTCTCCCGGCGGAAGGATGCCCTCATTGTTGTAGGTCTGTGCAATATGGTTGGGGCTGATTCCCGACGCCCGCATTTCAAACATTCTCCGCACATAAGCCGCTGCTTCGCTGTCAACGATGGGAATCCGTTTATCATCGTCGCCCTTGATATAGCCGTAAGGTGCTTGATTGCTACGGTAGATACCTTCCCTGGCATTGGCTTCAATGACCGCGCGGATCTTCTTGCTCGTGTTGGCGGCATGCCATTCGTTGAATACATTCATGATCGGCGTCATGTCCATTCCCGTGTTTTCGGCTACAGCCGAATCCACATTGTCGCCGACGGCAATGAAGCGGATATTGTAGGTTGGGAACAGATAATCCGTGTATTGCCCCACCTCAATATAGTTTCTGCCAAAGCGGCTGAGATCCTTGACGATGATCACATTGATTCTGCCGTTCTTGGCATCCTCCAGCAGTCTCTGTACACCCGGACGGTTGAAATTGGTTCCACTCCAGCCGTCGTCGATATACTCGTCGATGATCTCAAATCCGTTCTCACGGGCGTATTTTTCGAGGATCTTTTTCTGATTCTCAATGGACAGGGATTCTCCCGCCCGTTCGTCCTCCTGGGACAGTCTGTAATAAAGACCTGCTTTTTTGTTTTGTGTTTGCTTTGACATCAAATTAACTCCTTTCCGTTACGTCAAAGCAGCCTGATCTGTATGTGCTTCTATGATACCACAAAGCACATGACAAATCAAGCTGCAACCTGTTAACTGTTAACCCGGCGGTTTTATGCCGGAATTTTTTCTTTTTCGACCTGACTGTTCATCTCCGCCGTCGCCTGTTTTTCCGCAAGCGCACGGATGACATGGTCAATATCCTTTCCGCCGGTGTAATGGCTGACAACGGTATAGTTAACACCATCGATCACGATTATCTGACTTCCGGTCGGCATAGCGCCAAACCGTTCCTTCATATCGCGCATCGTTTCTTTCCGCTTACCGATAAACCTCACTCCCTTTCATAAAAATGTGTTGCATTGGTTGTTTTATAAACTCTGCTCATACTCATATTTCTTCCTTTCTCTGTGTTCCGTCATAGTGGTGCAATCTTCCACCGCCGGTCTTTCATCGAACATAGCAGACAGATCGCCGACCAGGTCGGCAATGCCGGTGGTGATGGAGATCACGGTGTTCCGGCTCATGTTCTGCAATGCCCGATAGGCATTTTCGTTGCCCTTGTGCGCTGCCGTGTTCAGATACTCCACGGCTTTCTGCCAATCAAAGCAGTCCGATTCAAAGAGATAGATCTTGGCAAGCCTGTACTCCGCATGAATGTCGCCCATCTGCGCCGCCTGCTCCAAAAGCGCGATGGCTTTCGGAATGTCCTTTTTCAGGCACTTGCCGTCGGCGTAATACTTGCCGAGCGTATAGGCAGCGTGAGCGTTCCCGTGGCGTATTGCATCGTACAGAAGATCGACACCCGCCTTGCGGTCAAGGCGAAGGAAATCTCCGAGGATATACAGTTGACCGAGAAGCATCTCTGCGTAAGGATTCTTCTGCTTTGCAGATAAGGTCAGCCAATACGCGGCGTTCTCGGGAATGCGGCGGTAATAGTCGCCCATATAGATCATCTTGCCGAGCCGATACTGCGCCATGTGGTAGCCCTGTTTTGCGGACGATTCGAGATAACACGCACCGTCGTATTCGTCAAAATACGAACTGTCTTCGTCAAACAAAATGCGGGAGAGACGGTACTCGGCATATTGGTTGCCAAGCTCCGCCTGCTCCCGCAGATCATTGTATTTTCTCTGTGTCAGATCTTCCGTTTCTGTCGCTTCATCGTCGGACAGGTCGGATTCCTGCCGTTCATCCCCGAAGAAGCCTCTTATCTCATCAGAAGACAGATCACCGCAGACAAAGCTGCCGAACCGATGGCGGTTGACACCATCATCGTGACAATCCACCGCTTCATACCCGTAAGCAGATCCTTGAATTCTTTGATACGATTGGTTTCCTTCAAGTCGAGACCTGAGATAAACTGCTCGCGCATCCTCCCATCCTGTTCGAGCAGCTCCTTGTTCTGATTCAACAGCGTCTGCACTCTCGGTACAATGCTCTCCGCTGTTTTCTGCACGTTTCCGGTCACATCCTCCGCCCAACTCCGGATTTCGTTCCATATCTCGTCCGTGTAAGCCTCTGATTCCTTCTTTGTCGTCAGCTCCGCAATCTGCTGATACAGCGTGGGCTGAAAGGTCACTGCCTGTTTCGTCCATTCCCGAAAGGCGTTCCAATCCTCCTTCGGAATCGCATAAACAATCGGCTGATACGGTGTTTCCTCTATTGTCTTGACTGCCGTTCTGGATGCCGCTTTCAGTTTGTCCATCGGGCTGACTGCCGGCGTGTTCTGTAATTTGTTTTCGTATTCTGAATTCATACTCTAAATTCTCCTTGGTATATTTGTTGTCGTGTAATTTGTTGTCCCGGACTTTTCTGCCGTTCGGACAGGTGAATGTGATATATTTTCTTTCCTCAGTCCAGGTGACGGAATAACCGACAGAGGCAAGGATATCACAAAACTCGCGTCTGTCGCCCGCCTGTGTCATGGCAGTGTCAATGTCATTGATCAGTCCGAACTTCCAGCCCTCACCTCTCATCGTTGCACGGTACTCCCGCGTACCGATGCCCTGACCGTTTCTGCGCTCCGACGGAGGCAGAACAGACAGACCGTGGTCACGGCAGATGTCATCGCTGATCTTCCGCAGTTCCTGCAGCGTGTTCGGTGTGAAGTGAATCTTCTTACCGTCCTTGAAGCTGACCGAATTGACAAGAAAATGGTTGTGCACACGCTGAACACCATGGTCATCGTAAGCGTCCAGATGTGTTGCTACCAGCACCTCATAACCCGGAAAAGACTTCCCGGCAAATTCCAGGCCGATACGGTGGGCTTCCTCATAGGACTGAATTTCCCCCGGCAGAAAGGACTGCACATACTGATAGAAGTAAGTGCCGCAGGCTTTGCCGTAAAGATTTTTGGTTGCCATGAATTCTTCATACGCGTGTTGTCCGAGGCAGTTGACACCGCCGACATACTGCCGTCCATCGGAATCCACGGTTTTCTTCTCCTGCACGCAATAGTTGATACACCCACGCATGGCACTTGGTGTCTGCTTGCTCTCCCTAATGAAAATAACAGTTGCCATAGAACATCAACCTCCGCCCTGTATCACTGCATCGGTGTCGGCATACAGCCTGTTGATTGCCTCATAGCACCGACCGATGCCATCCGCCGTTGCGGTCAAATTGACCGTCCGTATCACGCCCTGATGGCACAGCATGGTGAGCTGATTGAGATTGCGGCTGATACATTTCAGCTCATGAAGAACCGGCTTCAGTTCTTCAATCTGATAGATTGTCTTACCGAGTGAAGAGATGCGAAGGTATTCACCGATGCCCATGCCGGTACCGGCGGCAATCTTTTCAATTGCTTTCCATTCTCTGTCTGTCACCCAAAAGGACTTTTTTCTGTTTCGTTTGCGACCTTGTTTGGTCAAATAATAATCATCTCCATTCCGTAATAAAAGTGGGGGGCGCGTAAGCGCGGGGCTTCTGCCCCAAAAATAAATGCGTTTGGCTCCGGCCGCCTTTGGCGGTGGGAGTCCAAACGCTCTGCTTGCCCCGCTGAAGCGGGAAGTCGTCTCGCTACGACCCGTGTACATTGTCCGCAATTTTTATCATTTGCAGTTCCTCCTTTCCGATGATATGGGAGCAGTTTTTATAAATACAATTATGCAGAAAGAAAGTACCTGCTTATCTGAATTTGGCGTAACAAACGAAACAAAAAACGGCTACCGGAGTTTTATTTGTTCCGCTTGTTACGCCATTTTTATACAGATACCAGTTTGTTTGCTTTCTCTTTTTCTTAACAATATGGGAGTAGTTATAAAAATACAAATTGATTTCCTCGGCAATCTATGGTATACTATAAAAAAACAATTACGGAGGTTTCCATGGCGAAACTCAGATATCTCATACGACGGCTGTCGGTGCAGGCAATGCTGTCCTATGCCAAACCAAACGATCAGGGCACCTATTCTTTCGCACTGACGCCGACGCAGACGAAAAGCATCATCATGGGGGACGGCGACACTTGGCAGGAGGACAACGCCATTTTCTTTCAGGCTATGTGTATCCTCCGCGGGGAGAAATACAAAGAGCCCACCTCAGACATGCTGATCTCCGATCTTGCGGATGTAATCCTCTACCTTGACTTCAAAGGAATATTTGATCGGGATGCGGAGAATCCGAAAGCGGCGCTCATGCAAAAAAAGACCGAAGCCATGTTTTCCCAGGGTGGAATCACATTGAACTTCGGTCAGGGAGACGCACGCTATCTCGCCTTTGAACGCTCGGGCAGTATGAGCCGCAGCGCTGTGCTTTCTTTTGTCCGCGCAGATATATATGAGGAGCTTTCCCGCCGGATGACGGTCGGCATGACACTTGGCGTTTGCCAATTGTCCAAGCTCTACGCCTATAACGGTCTGCTGTTTTCAAGCGGAACACGCATAGAAACGGATATGCTGTGGGACAAGGATGCGATCGTTGTCATCGATAATCCGACGACCGTCTATCCGGATGTGGATGTCATTACCGTGGAAGATAAGACAGGCATCGGCGATGTTCGCAACTACGAAAGAGAGGAGAAAAAGAGTGATGTCAAGGTCACGCTGTTTGACGGCGAAGGCATTCTTTCCCCTGCGCTTGCGGAAGAGATCGATCGGTTGTACTGCGGAAAACACATTCATACCTCCTTCCAGATCCGCATGCCGTATATCAAGGGCATGGTGCATGAGGTGGACTTTCACGGACTATTTCGTGAGGCGACCGTTACTGAAATTACAGATATGTGGGGCATTTCACATCCCATTGAACGCGTCCGGATGATTCTGACGAGGAGCCAATTCAAGGGATGCGGTTGGATGACGGAAAACGGGCTGACCTTTGAGGAATATCTGAAACGCCTGCGCGCCTACCGTCACACGCTGTATATTACGGGTGTGAACCGCACGGATAGTGAACAGTTTACCGATCTGAACTATCAGTTCCTTTCTACCCTCGCCCTGAGCGGCGAGCAGTTCAGACCGGCTGACTTGCCGTTTGACTGGATGAAAGAGCATATGGACAGAGAGGATGAGCAAAATGACAGCGATACCGGAGCGTGGCTGACCAAAACGACCGAGGAGATCTATTACCGCCTTCTCAACGACGAATGGTTTCAGTTTGACTACTATGTGGATCACGCACCGAAAAATCCGAAAAGCCGGGGTTACCGCCTTGCCGGGATGCTTTTTCGCAATGACCTTTTGCTCGCAGAAAAAGAGTACCGACGGGAGCTTGACCGCGCCGCGGATACCATTTTGCGGAATTTTGCCCGCGGCAATCTGCTCGTGCGCGGAAGGGTTGCCTATCTTTCGGCGGATCTGACCTTGTTTCTTGCCGAACTGCTGAAACCGCATACGGACGGCAACAGAAATACGGAGGAGATCTACCGGGAGCTGCTTGATGCGCGTTGCCGTCACACAACCGCCTATGGTCTGACCGGCAGTCACATGACGGCAATTCTGCGCAATCCGCATATTGCAAAGAACGAGGAGGTCGTGGTATATCCGCCGAACCATGAACATGACATCCGCCACCGGTATCTTTCACACCTGTCCGGTGTCGTAATGGTAGAACCGTGGTCACTCATTGCCGAACGGCTCGGTGGGGCGGACTATGACGGGGATATGGTAAAGGTGATCTATGAGCCGGTGATCTGCGAAAGTATCGCTTCCCACTATAAGGCGGCGGATGAAAAAGCCGAGGACAGATTTTCAAACCGAAACAACCTGCCCCTGTTGAGTATTCCGACAGCAGAGCCGCAGATAAGAAATGCAAACGATTGGTATGCCCGCTTTGAAACGGTCAGGAGCACTTTTTCCTCGCGTGTCGGGCAGATTTCCAATGCCGCGCTTGACCGCAGTATTCTCGCTTACGACGAAAATGTGAATACCGACATCAAAGAAAAGTGCAGACAGGAAACCGAAACGCTTGCCATCCTGACGGGGCTTGAGATCGACTCTGCCAAAAGCGGTATCCAGCCCGACCTGTCGGCGTACCTGCACACTGACGACAAGCCACGCAGCCGGTATCTGAAATACAAGCGACTGCTTGAGGATGCGGAAGACCGCCCTGCATGGTATGAGGACACCTTTGCGGAACAGATGAAGGACTATATCGACGGGACAGACTGGGACAGCGTCACGGCAAATGTAGAGAAACTGCCGTACTATGCCCACATGCTGAAAAAGCACACGCCACGAAAAGTGATAAAGCCTGCACCATCCGCAGAACTGTTCACTTTTGCCAGACATCCGAACTGGAAAGATAACCTTGACCCGTCACTGTTCCCGCCGATTCGGGAACTGATCGACACCTATGACCATTGCCTGCGGCGTATTCGGTCGCACAAGCACCCGACGCCGGGCAATTCCAAGCGCCGGGACATTGACCGTATTCTGATCATGCGGGATCAGGAAAGCGCCTACGACACCGACAGCCTGTATGCACTGTTCACGGGAATCGACGCCGCCCGCATTAAGACCGTCCGTGACGCGTTGCGAGCCGAACAGTGGCACTTTTTGAAGCCGAAGGAGCGTTTGTCCTTCCTGCAGGAATACCTCTTGGAGGAGGCTTTTCGGGCGTATGACGGCTTGTTTTCAGACTTCCGCATGGGCGGGTACCGGGTGTTCGGTGACATCATCTGCGATATTGACGACACCAACAAGTTGGCTGACAAAAGTAAACTGCACTACAGGCACGACACGCCGGAAATGACGGCAATGATCGATGCCTACAACAACCGCATCCCCGGCACAGACTACCGGGAAGCTGTGGCAGAGGCTTGCCGAATCTGCCTTACAAAGATCACGCCGCCGTTTCAGGCAATCCGCTATGCCGAGGCGATGGACAGGCGGGACTTCATCTTCGATGTCCTGCTTGAGGAAGCGGAATTTTATCTGATCGGAGGCGGAAACGGATGATAGAGGAATCAATAACAAACGAATGGGCAGAGTTTCTCGCCTATACGAAAGAGCCGACTTATGCCGTCCGGAACAAAAAGGACAACGGCTTTCTCGGTCGGTTTACCATGGATATGCTCATGGAGAACTACGGCTTTGCGCGGATTCTGACCGTCCTTGCCCGTGGATATCTCTTTCACAACCCGGACGGAACACAGAGAGCCGATGACCCGTATGAGCGCACCGATGACGCACGCCGCGCCCTGTGTGCCTGGTGCAGTATTCCGGACAAAAAGGATGCCACCCCGAGGGCGGAGTGGCAGTTCAAAACAGATTTCCGCGAGCTTCACGGTGCGTTTCCCGAGCTTGTGGACGAAAGCGGCGGTGGATGGTATATCCGCCACCTGCGCGGCATCGCGGACTTTGTAAATGCCAACCGCGACAAGGTGGGCAAAAGCACACACAAGATTGCCGACAACATCGAAAAACTGGAGGATGCTTGGCGGAAGAAGGTCATACAATACCAAATCCCAATCTTCTCGGCAGGCACGAAAGGTGACCGCATCCTCCGTTTTGATGATGTGATTGCCGATGCACTGGAGCTTGGTGCGCTTCGGACAGAATCCTTCCGACTGACCGACGAACAGGAACAGTGGCTTGTGGAAGTGACACCGTCAAAAGTGCCGCTCCATGTATCAAAAACGCTGCTTGAATACTACATTGCCAACAAGCCCGTCGATAGCGATTGGTGCGTCCTGCCCGTGACGAATGTGGAGGCGTATCTCGGCAGTTCGGCACTGGGACGAATGTATATTAAAAAATTGCCAGAGTTGTTCGTCGAGCGAAAATGTGCCGGGGGTGGCGTGGAGATGTATCGATTTTTTTCATAATATTTTTCATTTTCTGTGATACATACAACTCAATAACCGTCTATATGGGTGAAAGGCCTTTAATTATACCGAAGGGAGGGCATAGATTTGGATGATGATAAGATCGTAGAGCTTTTCTGGCAACGCACCGAAAGTGCCATTCGCGAAACTGAGAAGAAATATACGCGATACATCAAGTACATAGCATACCGAATTCTTGGCAACCATGAGGATGCCGAAGAGTGTGAAAACGATGTGTATCTAAAAACATGGAATAGTATTCCTCCGAATCGACCGAACGTATTGCCAGCGTTTCTCGCGAAAATCACAAGAAATCTTGCCCTTGACAAATATGATAAGTTAAAAGCAAAAAAACGGGGCGCAGGCCAGGTTGACATTGTGTTGGAGGAATTGTCGGATTGCATTCCTGATCCGGACTCTGTATCGGATCTTGCAGATGGGTTTGCATTATCGAAAGCTATTTCAGAATTCCTGCATACACTGCCCGAACAGACTTGTAATGTTTTTGTGCGCAGGTATTGGTATATGAGTACTAACCGTGAGATAGCGTCACTATATCATATAAGCGAAACAAATGTAGGCAGCATCCTGCACCGCACCCGCATTTTGCTGAAAGATTATTTAGAGAAAGAAGGGTTCACTATATGAATAATATGAGGTTACTCACTTCCATCGGAGGCATTGATGACGACTTGATTGTAAGAGCGGGAACGGATATCATGGCGTCACAGATCAAAAAGGATAAAAAGAAAACTAAACCATGGATAAAGGCATCCACGATTGCCGCGTGTCTTGCTCTTGTGTTATGTTTCGGATATTTCAGTGGATTGTTCGGTAAACTTTTAGATCCAGAAAAACCGGAGTTCCCGGATGCGCTCGAAAACATGATATGGGCGCCTCACGGTTCAACATCTGAAATTGTAGACGGTTTTACCGAGTGGAACGGATTGACCGTTAAAATGTCGCTGAGAGACGCGCTTGAAGACACCGATAATGCGGGAAAGTATTTCGCAGTCGTGATTTCAAAGAAAGACCGTTCGGACATGGATTCTTTTGTGTACAACGGAAAGACCTATAAAGCACTAACCGACGAAATCAAGCAAAACAAGGCTGAGTTTGATAAGCTAAGCGAGTTGGAAAAAGAAGGCTTGCTACTTTGCTGGGGCGAAACGCTGTACACAACCGGAATTCCCGCGGATGTACCTGTTATCGGCGGTGAGAAGTGGGCGAGGGCGCTTTACGATGAACGCGTCTCTTATTATGGGGATGAATTGCTGTCCAAATACATTCATGAAGGGAAATTTGAGGCTGCTGACATCGCAGCGGATATAAAAAACACCTGCGATCTCGCAAATTCATTGAGTGCAGAATACGATGAAGTATGGAATGAGTATAACAAGCAAAATTCCGTTAGATATTTAAGTGAATTGCAAGAGAAAAATAAGAATATTTGCATTCGTATGTACAACGGTTATGCAGTACTGTTTGTAACAGCCGATGAGCTTTCAGGCGTAAAGCTCAGTAAACTGTCGGAGTGCGTTTTCGCACTTTACTCGCGTGTTGCCCCTAATGGAGGACTGCTTCCAGAGGGAGATGATATTCCCGATAATTGTGCATGAAATAGGTAAAACAATTATGTGTTGGATGACAGATATGCGGTAGAATAACCTGTTTACACACAAGCTCCATTGGCATATATTATTTCGCAAATGAAGTAACCGGATCGTTCCGGGTATGATAATCGTATCTGCAGAACAATGCTGCAATATCAATTAATTATGCTGATGGAGCTTGGGATGTTTATCATTCGAAAGGGTATGGGGTAATATTGATTATAAAAAACCTTACAGTTCATAAGCTGTAAAAATACGACGTCATAGAAAAAGGGCAATTTAAGAGAAAGGAGTCAGAAATATATTATGGTGCATTGGCTCAAGTTATATTTCAAAAGATATTTTCATACTTCCACCGTCAGGCCGTTGGTGATTGATCTTTACATTCAGTATAGGAAGTTTGCCTTCCTGTATTTTGGCGCATAAACTTTCTGGGCAAAGTGGGTTTATGCGCTTATTTCAACAATCAAAAAACCATACATCTCAGTGGAAGGAGAATTTGCTATCATGCTAAGGTGGATATCAAATAGTTTTATAGATAAATCATTTTGATATTTTCTTTTGTTTGCATTGTTGTATAGCAAAGGATGGATATTATGCATAGATCAAATATTTTGTTGGTGCTGATACTGGTTGTTGCAATTATGAGTACGCTTTCTTCTTGTGGAAAAAGCGATATCTCTGATAGTCATGACATAATAAGTAATCTGCTGATAAGTGAAGATGTCGGTATACACAAAAGTAGATTGCTTGACGTTGAAACTCCTTACACCCTTTGTTATAAAAACATTGATGAGTCTGTGAGCGTATACATTTTTTCATCGCCGATCTCATACAAGAACGGAAATGGCGATCTCGAGCTTATAGATGTTTCTCTAACAAGCGTTAAAGACACGGACTACAAGAGAAGAGGATATGTATTTCAAACAAAAGCCGGTGATGTAAAGAGCTATTATCCTCAAAAAGCAAATGGTGAGATTACCATAACAAAAGGAGACACGTCCCTATTATCGTTTGCTATCGATTGCGAACCAAGCGATGAGTGCCAAAAAGCAATATTTCGAGATATTCTCGGACGAGAGCGTTCATCAGTAATCTATAATTCAAGCGATGATTGCAGTTTTGAATGTGTTCCAACATCAACCGGAACCGTTGTCAATATCTCGTTTGATAAAGAGCCAAAGACCGGGGAAGTATCATTTTATTTTGGTAATCAATCAATTCAATCTATATCGGCTACCAACAACACCGCTGTTATAACTCCAAATGCGGATCCATCCCAGATTTGCGCCATTCGTAGCTCATATTTACAGGATGCATCCGGAAATGTCTGCTTTAACAACAAGATAAGGTTTGAAGAATATGGACAAAAGGTGAAGTGTATAGTGGAAATGGACAAGGACTTTCTAAAAAATTCTGAACTTACATATCCGCTATCAATTTCACTGGCTTTTGATGTGTTGGCAAATTCGCTGCCCAATATCACCGCATATTCTGATAAGCCTAATGATACGTTGTCCAATTATTCTGTCATTGGGCCTAATACTTTTTATGGGGAGGGCTCTTTGTACATGAAATTCCGCATTGGATATGTACTAAAAAGTTATGAACAAAATATCAAAAGCGCATCATTGTGTTTATCGGTCTTAGGCGGCACAAATTCTGAAGTAGAGATTAGAGCAGACCGCATTAAAGAATTTTGGAGTCATAACACGCCAGAACTACCGATTGGTTACACAGTAGAAAATAGTATTTGTGTATCCTGCGTAGGTGCGTATAGTTTTGATGTTACAAATTATATCAAAGCGTGTATGTACGATGATACATTAAATACCGAAGACTTCGGTCTGATCATTTCAGCTATTAGCGAATCAGTAATAATTTCAAATTATAACAACACGCTTTACAAACCTTATGTTAGAATTGATTTTTACGATACACCGTGGACATTTGAAAAGATAGAAAAAATCAATCCGTAGTTCGACATCTCAAAAAAATGATTCATTTTTAGGAGGAAAAAGAAATGAAAAAAAGAACTTACAGCGTTTTAGCCATTGTACTTTCGATAATGATGCTTTTTTCTGCTTTTCCCGTATTTGCTGCGGAGACCCAAGCTGAAGTTGATTGGGAAAGCAAAGTTAGCGAAGAACTATTGGAAGTTATGGAAACCAAAACCGATACAGATTTGATTTCGATCTATATATGGCTAAATGATATTGATCATGATATTATTGACGAGGCTATGATTAAAGAGAAAGGGATGGATCCTGCGGTTTATGAAAACGAGGAGAGATTTAATAAAGAAATCGTTCCTCAGATTGAGGCTCAGATCGTTTCTCGTGTTGGATATGAAACAGCCCACGCTGCCGTAGAAACAAGCGAATATGTTTTGGATCAAAATGGAGCATACCATGATGATACAATGTCCCTTGTTGACCGCGCGATTCAAGCAAAGGAAAACGAGTATATACTAACAAAGCGATCGATTTCGAAACGAGAGCATTCAAGTGTGACTAATGGGTTTATCCAGGCATATATAAATTCTGATCGAAACATAATTGATGTAGGTAAGTATGTTACACGTGTAATTGTAGAGGCAACCAAAGCTGAAATTGAATATTACGCTGGATTATCGATTGTTAGCGATTTGGCTTTGTATGTAGATTATGAAGAAACCAACAGTTTGGCGATTCCATTAGATCAAGTGGAGGCTGGATACAACGGTACCAAGGGAAGTTCATATAATAACGGAAACGGATATAAAGGTACAGGTGTCAAAATAGGTGTTGTTGAAGCGGCAGTTGGTAAATATGACAGCAATTGTCCGCATCTCAAGAATATACACAACAAAACATTGTTTTTTGTAAATGATGCAGGCAGTAATGCAGATGGTTCTGGAATTACACCAATAGTTTCTGATCATGCTACTGTTGTGACAAGCATCGTTGTTGGTCAAGCGGTTACAGTAGGCTCTACTACGTATGAGGGAGTTGTACCTTTGGCGACTGTATATCAAACACCAATCAGCAATTCAAGTCATGTTATTAATGCTTTTGAAAATATGGCAGAACGTGGCGTAACAGTAATAAATTACAGCGGAGGGAGCGATAGAGGTACAGGATACTCAGAATTTGATAGAGATATAGATGCGCTAATATATGAAACAGGAATTACATTTGTTGTGGCTGCTGGTAATAATTCGAATGGTTATGGATCAAATACAACCAACATTAATAGCCCGGGCAAAGCATTAAATGCTATAACCGTTGGAAATGCAGATACAATTAATACATCATCTTTTTCGTCCAAGACATCACCATATTATATTCATGTGTCTTCTTCGTATACAGAGGCAGATTATTTGCCCAACAAACCAGACATAGTCGCCCCGGGAACGAGAATTAGAATAGTTAAGTCAAAAACGGCTACGGAAAAGTTTTACTATAATAACGGTGAGGACTCAACAGGAACAAGTTTTGCTGCTCCCATTGTAACCGGAATCGTTGCACAAATGCAGCAGGCGGGGGTATTGGGTTTCAAAAGATGGCCTGGGTTGGTAAAGTCCGTGCTGGCCACCAGTGCAGATTCCTCGAAAATACGCAACTCAACATCTTCTCCGGCAGATTCTGCAAATGGGTTGAATGGAACATGGCTCTGGGAAAAAAGCGGGGTGGGGTTAGTCAATGCCGAAAAAGCCATCAATCTCACCAGGAATGGTTCAAAATGGGAACTGTCATATTTCTTTGAACAGGGACAAACGGGAAATACTTCAGAGAAATATTTCACAGCAGGAAAACGACTTAGAGTCGCCCTTGTGTTTGAAAAAATCAATAATGCTGACATCTCATCTTCGAATGACTTTGACGACATTGATTTAAGACTTATTGATCCCAATGGAAATATTGTGGCAAGTAGCGCGAGCACTCACGACAACGTGATAGTAATAGATTATGTGATACCAGTATCAGGAAACTACAAGTTTCGAATTAATGCTTTCAGATTCGTCCATGAACGATTCACCGATCTGTATTACTATTATTCATGGAATGAATATTAAATTCTAAATTCACGGATGAATGTCTTTTGATAAACTATCCAAGTAAAGTAGTCTAAAATCCTGAACAACTTGTTCGTGGAATCCCGCTCGATAACATCGTTGGTTGTGGAGTGGAGAAAACTACCATATAGCTTTGATTATATCGACTTGTTTGGTGCAGTACCATCTGTGTTGCATACTATGAATTGTGCTCCAAACAATAAGTGCCTTTGAATGGGTGTTCGGGAAGAAGACGGATCCAATGCATACGAACTCAGATCAAGTTATAACTGCTCGCTTTAATTGGATAGTGTGGCTACTTTATTGATTTAACACGGAGGAAAAAGCGGATGATCATATCGAGAGGTAGTGATCATCCGCATCATTGTACCATATTAAATCACACGTTAAGCCGATATTCTACGGAAAATTTTTGCCGATAAACAACTCTGCCACCACAGTAGTCTGTGCAATGGGCGGGGAGTTCTCACTGCATTTGCGTTTGTGGTACAAACTTGTAGTGGTCAATTTTATTTTTCACCATCATTATTTTCTAACAAATAATTATTCTTGCGATCAGGCTGCTTTGGTTTGTTCAAAGTTCGTGTGTGGATTTTTGATATTCACAGTAGTCTCCGCGCTGACATGACCTATCATGGCGGACAGCGTTTTGATGTCCATGCCGTTTTCCAGTGCCATGGTGGCAAAGGTATGGCGCAGATCGTGGAACCGAATCAGCGGAAGCTCCGCCTGTTTTAACAGTGTTTTTAATCGGTGATAAGCATAGTCGGGAGGCATCGGTTCTTCCGGCTCATAGATATTCGGGAATATCCATTCACTGATTGCTGTTTCTTTTCGCTTCCGCAAAAGTTCCGCAGTGCTCGGCGGCAGGACAATCGTGCGCGTTCCCGTCTCGGTTTTGGTTTCACCGATATTCAATCCGCCGCCTTTCCTTTTAGCAACCGAGCGCCTCACTTTCAGCTTTCCGTTTTCCGCATCGAAGTCCTCCCACTTCAGTCCGCAGATTTCACCCCGCCGCAGTCCTGTGGTCAGCTCGGTGTAGAAGAAATCGTACCACCGCTCATCCCACCGCTCATCCTGTCGGATGCGCTGCATGAATCGCTCAAGCTGTTCGTCATTGAGTATCTGCTTAGGCGGATAATTGTTTTTGGGAATCGTTGTGCCGACCGTTGGATTTTTAACAATCAGCCGTAGGTGCACCGCCATATCGAGTGCTTCGTGCAGCATCATATGAATACCGCGCACCATACTGTCGGCAAGCTCTGTACCGTGCAGCTTGTCTGGTTTCACACGACCTTTCTTTTTGACGGTGTTATAGAATTTTTGAAGTTCCTGCGTGGTCAGCGCCGACAAAGGTCTGTCTCCGAGATACGGTTTGATTTGATTTTTAATCATCGCTTTGTAAGAATCCAGCGTGCTCTCGCGAATCGTGAAGATCATATATTCATTGATCCATCGGTCGAGCCATTCCCCGAGCGTCATATTCGAATCCTCGGTGAGGTCGGCGTCGCGGTACATCTCGATGCAGTCGTGGAGTTTTTCGGTCAACTCCCGTTGTGTTTTGGCAAGCACATAACGGTGGATCGGATCGCCGTTCTTTTTGTGGCCGACAACGATTCTGCCTTCCCACCGTCCGTCACTGCGCTTGCGTACCATTCCGTCGCCTGACGGTCTTCTTTTTGCCATGGTATCACCTCCTCGCAGCACAACACAATACCACATATTTTTTACAATATCCAGCTAAATTTGCGATAAAATTCGCAACCCCTAAATCAGCGAGGTTTTTATCGCCGCAACCCCTAAATTGGGGCTTTTATAACCGTTCTTAAAAGCCGTACAAAGCCTTATGCGGTCGGCGTTGCCGTCCGCTGTTCCATGCGAGGGGAAAGCAAGGCAACCCCTCGCTTTCTCCTGCTTATTTTCGTACGGAGCGTAAAACTGCCGTTATACCGCCGATTTTCCATGTTTGCGGTCGTAGTCGGCAAGTTTTGTAAGTGCTGCCTGCCGCCGCATTTCGCTTTCCAAACGAATCATTTGTTGTTCATAATGATACTCCACCGCATCCTCTATCGGGCGGACGGTATAGAGCAAATTGCCGTTACGCTTTTCGCCTTTTTGCGTGTACACAGAGGTCGGCTCTGCAGTAATCAGTTGCTTTTCAATCAGACTGTCCACATATTTCTTGATGGTGTTTTTGCTCATACCGACAGCGTTGCCAATCGTTTTGTAGCTCGGATGGCATTGAAATGTTTTCCTGTCCTCGCAGTACATCAGATACGCATACACTGCGATCTCACCGCTGCTCAGTCCCAAACAAAATATTTCATTCGGCACGGGAAAATAATCCCGGATCGCATCACGCTTTGGATATCGGGTGAACTTCAAATGCTGCCTCCCGTCTTTTCTTCGACCCATGCGCGGAATTTTTCTTTCGGTACGATGAGCCGATATGCAACGACGGAAACCCTTTCTCGTGCATCAGCTCGTAGCTGCTTGAGATGGAGATGCCGAGGAGCTTAGCCACCGTTTCAGCATTAAGGAACAGTGGCAGATCCTCATAAGCGGTGTAAACAGATTCTTTCATTGGTTTTTCCTCCTGTTAAATTCACACGGTTTTTCGCCGTGTTATGTAGAGGACTGCTGTTTTGCAAAACAAAAAGACCCGCACTCAATCCAGATGCGTAGCTGCATCGGTGATTATGTAAGTGCGAGTCTGAAACTCAAAACAGAAATATGTGTATTCAATTATCGGTTGCTTTCTTTACTTACAGTATAACATACCGGGGAAATTCTGTCAAGTTTTTTGCGCCAACAGTGTATATTCCGGCGCTTTTGCGGGAATACTGTTTTCTTTGTTTTCTGCGGTGCAGATTTTAACCGTGCTGTGTCGAACTGAAAATCGCAAGGCAAACCGCAAAATCGGCTCGGCTTTGTTTCTGCAAATTCAATCCTCTGACGGCTCGTACAACACTTCGGTCATGATTCTCGCCGCGAGCTTAAAGCCGCTGATAAACGCTTCGCGCTCATTCATACCGTGCAGTTCCGCCTCGCAGTCTTTGAGCTTTTCAAAGGTTTCTTTTTGCTGAGCCGTAAGCGTCGGTATCAAGCTGTCCTGATGCCGAATAACATAGCTCAACACTTCGCTGTAAGCACTCCCGCGCTTAAAACTGTGTTCGTGCGGAACGATATTGCCGTAGTACAGATCTTCAAGCGTTGTCATTTTCATTCCACCTCACATAAGAAGAGGACGACATGTCATCGGTCATACCCGACACCGTGTCGCCCTCATTTTTCATTTTCTCTGCCGCAATCAGCGCGTGCTTGACAAGCAGCATATCAAGCCAAGTCCGCTCGTCGTATTCTGACGGACATCCATTTTGGAAAAAGTCTTTCATCACTTCACCCAGGATGCCGTACTTCTCTCCCACACCTTCTCCGCGGTATAATTCTTCTAAACTCATCTGTGCCATATCCGCACCTCCTTTGCAGTACACAACAGTACCACAGGTTGGTGCGGAAGTCCAGAGGTTATTCGCTCAAATAAATAAAAGACTGCGGTGCCTTAGTCACTCCATAATTTTGAAGACAAACATCACACTCAAACTTATTTACCTGTCCTAATTTAAATGCATACGCTCTTTTTCTACCCTTAAAATATTCTCTATACTTTGCTCTTGAAATTCCCGACTCAGCCTTTGTCCTTTCCCACAACGAAGAAGGTGATCCAGAAATAACATCAATCACTTCCACTTCGCCAATTATTCGCCCAATAGGGCTGGTAGAATAAATGACAATTGAATTTATAAGTTTCGAAGGAATATGGGTTCTATATTCAAATTTTTTCTCACCAGATATAATTTTATCTGCAAATTCTGGTTTAATTGATAATAATATTTTTGACATCTGAACCGCCTAATTCTAAAATCTTTCTAATTTGGTCAATCGAATAACAAATGTTATAGGGGTGATCATTGAAGAGCCCATTGTTTTTCAATTGCCAATATGTAACATTTCTGCCTTTTGCAAAAAAACCATTATATAGCATTTCAATCATTACAACATTTTTGTTATAACGATATATCGTAAGAAGTTCATTCTGTGTAAAAACCGTCTTATTCCCTGCTTGACGAAGATATTCTCCTTCACCTATCATAATCTTTCCGTTGTCTTTTACTGTTGTTATCTTAGTAATTGTACAGAATGATGTTATTGCTGATCTATTACCCTTTGATTCTTCGCCTGTATATTTACGATATATTCCCACAACATCGCCAACAGCATAATGTGTAGTTGTATATGGGCAACCAATATAGACCTTTGTAACTCCGTTTCCAGCAGTCACTTCTTCAATTTCATGAGACCTATAATACGTTTCAGAATACGGGAACAACCTATCGTGAAAAGCATCATTTATTGGAATTATACCACCTTTGTTTGTGTATGGTGAAAGAAATGGAAAAGAACTATATGCGCTAGAATAATCAATTTTTTTGCGGCTTCTTGCTAAAACAATTTCTCCGTTCTTCTTTGTCCCAATGTTTTCAAATCCAAACTTTAACAACAACCCAATTAACCTTTTCTGCTTTTCAAAAGCAGTCACATAAATGGTATCACGTTTTGATTCTTGCCATTTCCATAAAGCGACACCTATAACGCCTTCTCCTAAGCGCTGTTGACTAATGCTATCGTCTAATTTTAAAGTTCCAATTTTAAGCCTAGGCTTTGCCGGTAAAGTTCTTTCAACCAATTGAATCGGTTCATCTTCCAATTTAAGGTACAAAAACGCGTATACTCTATCATTTTCAATTAAAGTTAAAGCACGTTCTCCTTTTTTTGCTTTACCCATAAACCAATTATCAAATTTTTCATTATCATAATCCAACCTCAAAGAATCAAAAAAACCATCGGTTAGATTAACTTCTGAAAACGGTTTCCAGGCCAATTTGTCAAGCAATGTATTTCACCACCTTAGTCGGTCAAGTGTCTCGGGGCTTCTGATATAGAACTTTGTAATTTGCGACGCTCTTTTTCGCGAATTCTGTCAGCAAATTCTCTTATTTTGCATGTTATCCACATGTATGCAGTCGTCCCTTCCGAATAATCGGCTTCTGCATACATATTTATACGACCATCTTTTCTCAATTGCTCAACTTGTTTAAAAGCTTTTTCATCATTGTGGGGATATATTGCAAATGTTGCTCCGCCACTTTTGTTTAAGGTAGAAAATGCAGGAACATCGCTAGGGCCATCTGCAATATATATCATATTTTCAAATCTAACTCTTCGCATTTCCTCTGGAAGTTTGGTATTAACATCAACATTGTCAAGAACGCCAACACCTTTGTTGATTTCAAACAGCGCTCGCGTTTTGGTCGTATTATCAATCGTATAGCCTATTTCGCTGATAACCATTTCATCGTCTTCATTAGGGGCTTCAATTAATTCACAACCCCATATTCCGGAAACATACGGTGCTACTGCAGAACCCCTAATCATAGCTGTGAATCCAGTGCTAACTATGTAATGTTCAACCCTAATATCATATTCTGTGTATTTAGAATCCTCAGCAATCATATTCTTAGTAACTTCCATGAGGGCTGGTAATCCGTTGTAGAATCGCAGTTCTGCACCCAACTCCGCCAACATTTTATTGTTGAGGCCAGGGAATTTGCCGTTTTTAACATAATTTATAAAATGATTTAAATAAATGGTATCTCGATTAACTCTAACTCCTTGTTCTATCCAATACTTTTCTGGCAAAGCGTTTACTTCTTTCCAAAAAGTATTTCCGTCAACTCCGTATTTTTTGAAAATTGGATCTTGCATATAATTCCCAATTAATGTTTTATCAAAATCCCACACAACTGCAATTATATTGGACATTATTAAACTCCTTTAATCAAAATAATTATAGTTTCGATGCACTCAACTTGCCGTAAGATGCATCAACGATCATCGTTTCTATATCGTACGGAATATTTAGTTGCTTGATTTTTCTTTTAAACTCAGATGCTTTATTTAACTCCTCTGCTGTATATGTTACTAACATAAATATGCCCTTTTCAATTCCTTCTGCAAGCATATATTGAGGCAGCTGTTTCTCCAAACCGTTCCAATATCGTGTATTTCTTATAAGTTTTGTTTCTATTAAAACACGTTTTGAATATCCCTGAGAGCACTTAAAATCGACCGGGCCACTCCCTGCATTACTTTCTTTCGAGATATCAATGTCCAGGAATAAACAATAGCCTTTCATCACTCCAAAAAGCAATCTTTGCACAGCAGATTCCGGTTTGGGTTTATCACCCTCATTCCATAAAAGTTCATATCCCTTTTCATTTTCTATGTAACTCTTAAAAGACAAACATATATCCTGGATACACTTGGCAAAACCTTCACTATCAACGAAAGAAAGAGGGTTGTTTTTAATATACTCTTGTACTACATTAGAAGCCCAAATATATTTTCCTGTTGGATCATTCTTAATATCATACGATTCATATCCTTTTCGTTCGACTTGCTCTTCATACAATCGAACCCATTGCGGATTTTGTCTCGCAATTTCTATAATAGCAGACTTATCCAACTGCTGTTTTAAAGAATAATTTAAATCATTGCGAAGAGTCTCATTCATATTATTCCAAACATAATCACCAAAATCTTCGTAATTTATCGATGGCAAATCATTTAAAAATCTTTGTGGAACCAACAATACTGCCCGTTTTTTATACCTATTCCAAGGTAGCATGACATTTCCATTAATCCAACGCAAATTTTCAAAATCAAACCTTACATGCGATATTTTAATTGAAACCATAGGGATTTTACACCGTTTACAAATTTCTTGTGTGTATAATATCAATTCTTCTTTTAATATGTTACATGTGATATCACTAATTCGATCACATCCAATACCTTCTTCAAAAATACCGATTTCTTCAAAGTGCTTGTATCCCATTAGCCCCTGGTCGATTGACCTGTATATTGCACATATCATTTGTTTGCAAAAATGACGAGATGCTCCAGCTCCAGCATTGGTATTTGAATAGCCAAGCCCCAGTTCATTTATTTCAGGGAACATAAGCATAGATTCTAGTTTTTTATACGAAATGGTTTTAGAATCTCTATTTGCATTTGCAGCTAAAATAAACGCCTGGTTGAAAAATCTCAACATTTTTTCAAAAGAATTTGAAAAGAAACCCTCTGTCTCTTCAAAAACCGCAAAGGGATCCACGAACAATTCGGTATCTGCAATCAAAATAGGGTCAAAACAGTCCAATTCCTGAATTTTGTCATATTCATTGCTGAATCTCATAATCACTCACACTTTCTTCTATACTTCTCCATGTCAAATTTATATCAAAATTCCTTCACAATGATCGACTTCGTGCTGAATGATCTGAGCCGTCCAGCCTGTGTAGGTCTTGATGCGAGTCTGCAATTCCAAGTTTTGATACTTAACCTTAATGGATTTATAGCGTTTGCAAGGGCGTGGGCCGCCGAGAAGAGATAGGCAACTTTCCTCGGCATCGTATACGCTGTCTTTTTTTTATAATTTCCGGATTGAGCATTACAGTGTAAGTAGATATCCGTCTACTTTCATCGAGAAAAGCGATTATTCGTTTTTTCACACCAGTCATATTCGCTGCCATGCCGACACAACTATCCTTGTGCGCAATCAGCGTATCGAGCAGATCCTGTGCGACGAATAGATCATCTTTTGTTGCCGGTTCCGACTTTCCCGCAAGAAATATCGGATCATGTATCAGTTCCTTGACCATTTCCGTAAACCTCTGTTATCTTTTTCAATATCTCTACATCCGCCGGACAGAATTCATAATTTGAAATTTCGCTTGGTGTGATCCATTTTATATCGTTATGTTCAAGCTTTTTGGGGATGCCTTCAAGGATAGCTGCATTGAATAAGGTTAGATGCACTGTCAAATCCGGGTATTCATGAACGACATCCATAAATACATCACCAATAGAAAGCGTCACGGCAAGTTCTTCTTGGCATTCGCGGATAAGCGCCTGTTCTTTCGTCTCGCCCGGTTCCACCTTACCGCCGACGAATTCCCACAAAAGGCCTCTGGCTTTATGCGCCGGGCGTTGGCAAATCATAAATTTATCTTTATCCCATATAAGAGCGGCCACTACTTCTGTCATTATCCAACCACCAATTTGTTTGTTTTCTTCAGGTATTTTGCCGGAATGGGGGCATCTAGTCTCCATGTAATATTCATCGGTCTTGAACCGTTATGTGAAACATAATTTGCAGTACCAAGATAAGTGTACGGTGCAGTATTGCCGTAAACATCATTCTTAAATTCGCGCACAAACAAGAGAACCTTGCTGCCGTTTTTGCGATGATTGATATACCGCTGACCGACTTTACCTTCTGCATTGGTCGTGCTTTGACTTTGCCAATGGAACAGTGTTTCATTGATGGAATAATCCTGATACATGGTTGTAGGCGAGTAGTCTTTATCCGACTTGTTCAATGTGATAAAGAACACATCAATTTTCTTGTCGGGCAACCATTTCACACCTTCGCGAACAGTGCTTGGCTTCATAAAATCCATTGCAACAAGCAGTTGATCGCGCGTATAGGTACAATGCAGATCCAGCGGACAATCAAATCCGAGGCTGACAGGCTCATCAATAAAATCAATGCGATTGTAGTTATATTTGAGTAATGCAATCAGTTCAGAAAGCATTATCGGGCTATTTAAAAGAGCCCGGAAATTTTCGAAAACTTCGTCCGCGTTCCAATCCTCAATCGCTTTTCCCCACATTGTAATATAGAACATCTGAAGCATGCGCTTTTCTATATCCGAAAGTCTTGTAAGGTCAAAATGGTCGATATTTTCCCAAACACGCAGCATAAACACAATCCAACGTCTTGAATCAACCAAAGCAAAACGGCTGAGTGCTTTTGACATTACCTCTTCAATCGGTTCCTCGAAATTATCAATTATATCTGCACGTGCGCACAGACAAGAAAAAGAAGCAAATTTATAGATTGAGCGAGGATCCAAACGATAGTGGTCAAGAAAGTTTTCGAGAGTAAGTTTTAGGGCGGTATCTTCTTCAAAGGTTGCTATACGTGCAACAAGACCTGCGCTGTTTCCGTAAGATGCGCGAATGTTATCAAGAATATATCTTGCTGCTTTCTTTTCAAGCTGAATATAGCATCCCTTTGGGAGTGAAATAAACCCATCCTTAATTTCACGTGTTACGCCTCGTGTGGTGTTGGAAAGGAGAGCTGCAAACTTATCTTCAAAATTATACTTTTTATTTGCTTGCCCAATAAAATCAAGCACGGTTAAGCATTCTTTATCTTCAGACAAACGCAGTCCACGTCCGAGCTGCTGTAAAAACACCGTCAAAGATTCTGTTGGACGCAAGAATAAAACCGTGTTGACTTCAGGGATGTCCACACCTTCGTTGTAGATATCAACGACGAAGATAAACCGCACTTCACCTTTTACAAGCCTGGCCTTTGCCTCTTTTCTTTCTTCGTCCGGCGAATGTCCGGTCAGGAACATCGACGGAATTCCGCGGCCATTAAAGTAATTAGACATAAATTCTGCATGTTCAACCGTTACGCAAAATCCAAGCCCCCTTACATCATCAATATCTGTAACATATTTGAGCAATGAAGAAACCACCAAGTCGGCGCGACGGTTTGCCGTCATACCGCTGAGTGTATAAACCCGCGAAAGTTCGCCTTTATCATAACCTCCGGCTGCCCATTTTAAGTGATCCAGATCAACCGTATCAGTTACGCCAAAATATTGAAACGGACACAGGAGCTTACGGTCAATAGCTTCGGGCAGACGAATTTCGGCAGCAATACGATTATTGAAATACGGCAAAATGCTCTTTCCGTCCATACGCTCGGGCGTTGCCGTCAAACCGAGAAGAATCTGCGGATTATAATAGGATAAGAGCTTTTGATATGTAGGTGCGGCAGCATGGTGGAACTCGTCCACAATAATATAATCATAAAAATCTGACGTTGTTTTTTCGGTAAAGCTCTGCGAGTTGAAAGTTTGAATGGATATAAAAAGATTGTCTATGCTTTCCGGTCTATAGCTGCCTACAAACATTTCCCCAAAGTTCGCATCTTTCAGTACTGCGCGAAAGGTGTACATGCTTTGCTTCAGGATTTCTTCACGATGAGCCACGAACAAAAGCCGGCAAGGCTTATCCGGGTTTTGCTTGCGGAAACGCTTGTAATCGAGCGCAGAAATTACCGTCTTTCCGGTTCCGGTGGCGGCAACAACAAGGTTTCGATAATAGCCACGAACTTTGCGCTCTGCTTCCAGCTTATCAAGAATTTCTTGCTGATAGGAATATGGCGCGATATCCATTGTATAAACTTCGGCATTATTACTTTCAAAGTATTTTTCGGCCTTTAGTGCACGTGCTAAACGCTCCTTTTGATCCTCGTTGAAATATTCAAATTCATTGGAATTCCAATAGCTTTCAAAGGTGGCTTCAATTTTGTCAATCGTTTCCGGCAGGTCCTTCTTTGTAACCTTTACGTTCCATTCAAGGCCGCTGGAAATGGCAGCATTAGATAGATTCGACGAACCAACATACGCCGTAGTAAAACCGGTATCCCGATAAAAAACATACGTTTTCGCATGAAGTCGGGTGCGTTTGGTGTCATAACTCACCTTGATTTTTGTATTAGGAAGTTTGCGGAGTTCTTCGATTGCCTTTACATCGGTCGCTCCCATATAAGAGGTTGTAATAATGCGGAGCTCACCGCCGTTTTGTGTGAAGGTTTTAAGCTCATCCATTATTAAGCGCAGTCCGCTCCATTTAATGAAGGATACCAGCATATCAATACGGTTACAGGATATAATTTCCTTCTTGAGCTCGGTAAACATCTGCGGCTCGTGGATTGCACCAGTAAATAGCGAGCTTTGCGCAATAGATGTTTCAGGACGAATAATCGCTGCCTTTTCATCGAGGGATAAAATGCTGTTCTTTTTGTCAAAGAGTGCGAGTAGCTGCTCGGCCCGCTCTGCAACCGTCATTTCATCAAGTTCGTTTTCTTTTGTTTCGTGGATAATCGTAGAAATAATACGGTTTGCAAGAGCCACTTGTGAGCTCACGTCACCGCCATTGTCAGCAACATTATCAAGCCCTTTTTCTACAACTTCGGCAATATATTTTGCCAGCACTTTGGACGCCTCAGCACTATCAATAGGCGCAGTAGTAGAAAGCTTGTCCGTTGTGGAAAGCTCTGTTTCTAATCCCTTATTGATAATTTGCTCATACAGTCCATCATGTAACATATTATAAAATGCCTTTCTTTTATTTTTCAATTATCTCCACTATATCATCCATAGTGCAACCAAGGGCTGAGCATATCTTTACAAGAACCTCACTGCTGACAACGGCGCCGTCCTTACCCATCTTGGTGATGGTAGCGATGCTGATGCCGGCTTTTCCGGCAAGTTCTTTCTTTTTCATATCACGGTCGATTAAAAGCTTGAATAATTTTTTATAGCTTGCGGCCATTTTATTACACCTCGTAAGTAGTTATAGTCAGTGCATTGTATCACTAATCCACATTATACCACACTGTGTGCCAAATATCAACAATTTTCAGCAGAGAAACACTGTGATTTCAGCATTTGTCGACTTTTCGTTGCAAATTTACCATTCTATGCCTTATTCTTTCGTAATCCCTTTTCTTTGTCTACTGCGGTGCAAATTTTGACTTGAATCAGGGGTTGTTCAGAGTTATAATAACCGTATAAAAAGCAATCGCCTCTCGAGTAAATGCGAGAGGCGTGTAGTGTGTATTATTCTGCAAAAAAATCCTGTTGACCACATAACAGACCACCTACCGTTTCGGAGCATTCGGAAACAGTGGACTGGGGAGCGCCGAAGAGCGCGGTTTTCCAGGCGGAAAGGGGCGGAAAAAGCTATTTTTAGCGGAAATTGCCTTCATAGGTCCGTTTGGGAGCAAGATGCCGCAGGTTCGAATCCGGCCACTCCGACCAAAAATCAGCCGAAAATGAGGTTTTTCGCCCCACTTTCGGCTGATTTTCTGCTTATGTTGGCTTTTATCAACCACTTCAGGAAAGCTTCCCTTTCATTTCTCACCGCAAATTTTAACGGCTGACCGCCATGGTCAGCCGTTTTGCTTTTATATCAACTTTCTGTTTAATTTCGCCTTTTTATTTTTTCTTCATTTTCTCATAGTCCGCTCTGTCCTGATTGCCGAGAGCGTTTTTGAACATAACCGTGCCGGTTTCGTCTTCGTCGAATGTGTATTCGACGGAGCCGTGCCAGCCGTCCGAAAGGGCATCTGCTTCATATCTGCGGAAAAGTCCGTCGTCGACAGGGAAGAACCCCTTGCCCGTGCCTTTGTATTCCGTAAGCTGCCATACGACGCATTTGTCATTGTCATATGGATGCTCAAAGCGCACTATGCCGACACCGTCCGCAAAGAGATATTCGCTTCTGCCGGAGAAATATCCCCACGCCTGAAAATCAAAGCTGACACGCAGGCAGTTTTCAAATGTGCCCGCAGGCGTAACGACTGTTTCGCCGCCCTTGACATTGAAATTCTTTGTGACATAATCGCCCGATTTTCTTTCGTTGAAATGATAGCCGTCCTGCCATTTATCCGACCACAGACAGCCTGCCGCATCCTGCAAAATTGTAAAGAAGAAGCTGTAAAGCACCTTGTACCCGACGCATTTCCTGCCGCAATCCGACATATCTTTCCATTCAAAGCTGTATTTGCGGAGGTCGTCACAAATGATTTTGCCGTCGGATTTTTCAATCGCATCGTATTTAAAGAAATTCCATCTGCCTTTTTCCGTATAATTCGGATTTACGGTGGGATTGGTTTCAAAAATGCGGCGCATAACCTTGTTTGCTATGGCAGTGTGCAGCTTTTGCCGCTTTGTTACGGCGAGCTCTTCGGCACGCTTCATCGCACCGCTCACATCGCAGAGAATTTCGTCGTCTGATGTTATATTCTTGCAGCAACAGTACCTCGCTTCTGCCGTTTTGCCCTCCCATGTGTCGTAATAGCCTGTCACAGCCATAAAGTTCATATTTGAAAGCGTCGCCGAGCCGGCATCGCAGGCGGTAACTTCAAAAATGTTTTCTCTTTCCGTTATTCCTGTAGCTTCGCGCTCGGCAAGCGCATATTCCCAGCGATTGCCCGCTTCAAAGGGGAGAAGCCCGCCTTTGCCGCCTGTCTTATATGACGAAAGCACCCATTCGTATGTATAACCTAACCATGTTACGATCTGGCGGACGATGCCGATGCCGTCGCAGAGCCATGTTTCGCAATGAGTGCGCTCGAAGCGCTCGCCGTCAACAACATATACGGAGCAGTTTTCAAAATGCCCTGCGGGCGTATCGCATGCGCCGTCGTTTTTCAGATATGTGAGCGTGATTCCGTCCGATGATGTAACCGTGTCGCCTGTCTTCATGCTCTCGTCAAGCATCAAACCGTCGCACCAGGACATATTCCAGAAAAGGCTGCCGCTTGCGCTGTTTCCGTTATAGTCGTATCCGGGTTGCTGCCAGAAGTATAATTTGCCGTCGATTTTTCTGTAAACCTCGCCGGTGACATCGAAATTGTAACGGATGACCTCCGAATTTTTTTCGGCTGCGATAGAGCGCTTTTCTCCCTCGATGGCAGATTTTGCATTCGCATAATATACGTCCGACGGCGTGAGGATATTCATCACCTGCTCATAGCAGCGGATAGCTTCCTCGTATTCTCCCTTTTCGCGGTATTCATATCCGAGCCAGAACCATATATAAGCCAGCGTTTTCGGATAGCCGCCCTCGCGGTAATAAGGTATCTGCGTTTCACGCATGAATCTGATTCTTTCCTCACCGGAATATTTGTTATATTCCTCGCATGCGACCGACATCATAACGTCCTCGTTGTGACTGTCCTCTGCGGATTTTTTGATTCTCTCAAAAACTTCTTTATTCTTTTCGCTGGAAACCTTCCAATAGCCGCGCAGAAGAGTATCGGCGAGCATAGAACTTTTTTCTTTTGAATCTTCAAGCGCCTCGACATTTGCAAGAACGGCGCGATATTCTTCTTCAAAACCGGTCTTGTCGTTTTTGAGTTGCCACAGCTTGAGCGCCTCGACCTGACGCATGACGCGGGCAACGAGGCTTTCGTTTTCGTCGTATGTTTTCTCCATAATTCCGTAACCCTTTCTCAGTTGTTTTCTCCCCTCCGAAAGGCGCCACTTGACAGTCCCGACGGGAACGGACAGCATCTCCGCTATTTCCGCGACGGACTTTCCCTCGAAATAATGCAGGCTGACGGCTTCCCTTATTTTTTCGCTGAGCAAGCTTACCGCTTGACGGACGTCTTTAAGCTCGTCTTCGGCAAAAAGCGCATCCTCTTCGGCAGGCTCAAAGCCGTCAAGCGTGTCAAGGCTGATGTCCGGAATTGCCGCGCGATAATGCCTTTCAAGCATTCTTGCGCAGTTTTTTGCAAACGAACAGACCCAAGAGCCGAATTTTGAACCGTCGCGAAGCTCACAGAGATTCATCCATGCGGAGACAAACGCGTCCTGAGATGCGTCCTCTGCGGAAAATTTGTTTTTTGTCACCTTATAAGCCGTCCCCATCACCGCGCGCTGATGACGGGTGACAAGCTCTTCATATGCGGTTCCGTCTCCGAGTAGCGTCAGCTCGACAAGAGTTTCGTCATTTCTGTTAAAATGTTCGTTCATAAAAGTTTCCTTTCGTTTTCAGGGGGTTCGCCTATAAGTGCATAAAAGGCGGGGAAAGGTTGGGTTACGATAATAATTTTTTTGACTGTAATCATATTTTATAAAGAAAAATCGGAACAAAAACAATAAATTTCGCTATTTTGCCGAGCAAAACGGCAGGGTTCAACGCAAATTTTTACGGCTGACCGCCATGGTCAGCCCTCGCTTTTTTATTCACCAAGCATGAACTGTTCGTCTCTCCTGTCAAGGCGGCGATATTTGTATTCGTCGCTG
>OGUO01000205.1_pt1 | contig 45613 bp, 40 predicted proteins | sample 1553641 | NCBI WGS metagenome assembly OGUO01 (sample SAMEA2579980, study PRJEB22360) | human gut metagenome | biome: human gut; feature: human-associated habitat; material: faeces | place: Denmark | collected 2008/2010 | reverse complement strand
CCGCTGTTTACGGCCATACGCGCCATGGCGAGGGATTCCTCCAGACTTTGGGAGCCGTCGTCCAGTTCCGGCAGAATGTGGCAATGCATATCTATGTAACATTCTTTCATCTGGTGGTTACTCCTTTATTCTCTGCTTTTTTATCGGTTTCTTATAAGTTGGAATAAATTCATTATGTCTTTTCTTCTCTGCGCATATTTTTGCGCACCAAAATACCCCCCCCCGGTATTCTTATCATTTCATACCAATGGAAGGAAGGGTATCTTTCAAGCTCTTCGTATATTTATACATTTTATAAATGTTATGTAATATCTCTATATTCGGTTTTCTGTTTTTGAAACACAAATAATTGGGATTATTATATATCATTTTTTGCCCACATCCCTCATCCATTCATAAACATGTATGATTTTATCATATCTTTAAGCAGGCTTCAACTATGTATCAACAATTTATACAATTTTCCCTATTTTTTGTCTTTTTTTCGACATGTTTTATACGTCCATCTCTTCTTCGTAGTACTTGATCAGTGCCTGGGTGCCGAGATCTCCGCAGCCTTCTGCCTGAAGAAGTTCGTAGTTGGCAAGCACCTGGCTTAATACGTCCAGATTGAGATTGCTCATGTTCGCTTCGGTAAGGGCGATCTTCATGTCTTTGACGAAGTGTTTCAGGAAGAATCCCGGTGCGTAGTCTCCTGCCAGGATCTTCGGTCCGAAAGTATCTAACTGCTTGCTTCCTGCCGCTCCGGTCGATACGGAATCGAGGACTGTCTGAAGGTCAAGGCCTTTGGCCTTCGCGTAGGTGAGTGCCTCGCAGACTCCGGATAAGGTGCCGGCGATCATGATCTGGTTCGCAAGCTTGGCGTGCTGGCCGCAGCCGGATCCTCCCTGGTAGTTGATGTTGGTTCCCATCGCCTCGAATAACGGCATGCAGGCTTCGTAGTCTTCTCTGGAACCGCCGACCAGGATGGAGAGTGTACCGTTCTTTGCCCCGGTGTCACCGCCGGTGACCGGTGCGTCCAGTACGTGGAAGCCTCTTTTGGTTCCTTCTTCTGCGATCTTCTGGTCCAGCATCGGGCTTGTGGTCGTCATGTCGATCAGGTACGCGCCTTCTTTTGCGTTGTCTAAGATGTTGCCTGCATCGAAGTAGACTTCTTCTACGTCGGTCGGAAAGCCTACGATGGTGATGACTGCTTCTGCGTCTTTTACGCAGTCTGCGATGGTGGCGTGGAAGGTGGCTCCTTCGCTGATCACGTCTTCGACTTTCGATCTGGTTCTGGCGTAGATGTGTAATTCGAATCCTGCTTTCATGAGATTGCGGACCATGGATCTGCCCATGATGCCTACACCGATGAATGCTATTTTGTTCATTGATTTTTCCTCCGTGTGTTGATTACTCTTCTACTTTCTCCACTACTTCGCCCTGTCTCTTATAGATACTGTGTGCCGGTACGAATCCTCTGACGCTTGACAGTGGGTAGATGTTGCTGTGGCTTCCGATCACGGTTCCTGGATTCAGTACGCTGCCGCAGCCGACTTCTACTTCGTCTCCGAGCATGGCTCCGAATTTCTTAAGACCTGTCTTGATCCTTTCGTCTCCGGCTTTTACTACGACGAGTTTTTTGTCGGATTTGACATTGGATGTGATGGATCCGGCTCCCATATGGGATTTGTAGCCGAGGATGGAATCGCCCACGTAATTATAGTGCGGCACCTGTACTTTGTTGAACAGGATGACGTTCTTAAGTTCTGTCGAGTTACCTACGACTGCACCTTCGCCGACGATCGCATTTCCGCGGATGAATGCGCACTGGCGGACTTCTGCGTTCTTTCCGATGATCGCCGGTCCGTGGATGTAGGCTGTCTGGAATACGGTTGCGGATTTGGCGATCCATACGTCTTCGCCGACCTGATCGTATTCATCTGCCGGAAGGGTCTTTCCGAGTTCTTTGATGAAGCCGCTGATCTTTGGAAGGATTTCCCATGGGTAGGTGGCTCCTTCGAAGATGTCTTTTGCGATGGTTTCATCCATGTGGTTGTAGAGGTTTTTGATGGTTAATTGTTCTGACATGTTGGTTCTCCTTTTTTATTTTTTAGTTTTTCCGGTCTTTCTCACCGGCTTCTTATAAAACTGCGCTGCCTTATCATAGCACGCCCGCATCTGATACTGATTGTTCAGACCTTTGACTGCAAGTGTGCGTCTTGATACAAAATCATCCAGCTTTTTCATATATTCATCTGATGTGATATCTCCGTCTGCCACATACGTCAGACCTTTTTCCCAGCTTGCCGTAAGTTCCGGGTTCAGGAGCGGCCGGATGGAATGGTCTACGACATCGTAGATCATTTCCCCTAACATCGTCGGCGTGACGATCTGGGTCTTTTTATTGAGGGCCAGATATTTATTATTGAATAATTTCTTCAGTATCTCGCCTCTGGTGGCACTGGTGCCGATTCCGCTTCCTTTGATCTGGGCGCGGAGTTCTTCGTCTTCAATGAGCTGTCCTGCATTTTCCATGGCAAGGATCAGTGAACCGGAGTTGTAGCGCTTCGGCGGCGAGGTCTTGCCTTCTTTGATGTCCAGGGACTGTACCGGAAGGGTCATGCCTTTCTTGAGGCTCTGGATCCTGGCGAAGAAGGCTGCATCAGTGTCTTTGTCCTCGGTACTGTCTGCGCTGCTGTCTGTATTGTCGTTATTATCGTTATTGTCGTTCTTCCTGCCCGGCACGCCTGTAACTTTCAGATAGCCTTCTTCTGCCAGTACTTTGAAGCTTGAGAAGAAGGATTCTTCTTTGATCTTCGTCACGATCGATACTTTCTGATAGACAGCCGGTGGGTAGAAGATGCTTAAGAATCGTCTTACGATCACATCATACACCCTCTGTGACAGATTCGGAAGTCCTTTTAGTGCTCCCATGCCCTGTCCTGTCGGGATGATCGCATAGTGGTCTGTGATCTGTTTGTCGTTGACGTATCTCGTCTTCTCCAGTCCTTTGTGGCTGCCGAATTTCACGATATCCTGAAGATATGGCTTTGCCGGTTCGTACTGCATCAGACCGTTTAAGTTCTTGTGGATCTCTTTTGCCACTGCTGTTGACAGCACGCGGGCGTCCGTTCTTGGGTAGGTGACGAGCTTTTTTTCATATAGTTCCTGGATAATCCGGAGGGTCTCATCCGGGCTGATCTTGAACCGCTTGGAACATTCATTCTGGATCTCGGCCAGGTTGAATAATAACGGCGGCGGATTCTTCTTTTCTTTTTTCTTTTCGATGGATACAATCTGGCAGGTCAGCGGGGAATTTCCAACCGGCTGGTCTGTGCTTAAATACCGGATCAGTTCTTCTGCCTTTTCCTTTTCTTTGAATCCATTTTCCTTATAGAGGTCGAAGGATTCGAACCATTTTGATCCTTTGACTGCCCGCCATTCGCCTTCGAATGTTGCCCCTTTCTCTCCGATGGTGCTTAGGACTCTGTAGAACGGGGTCTCTACGAATTCCCTGATCTCCCGTTCTCTGCGCACGACCATGCCGAGGACGCAGGTCATAACGCGGCCTACGGATACGACGGAATATTTCGTATTCAGATAATTGGAGATACTGTTGCCGTATTTTAATGTCAGAAGGCGGGAGAAGTTGATTCCCATCAGGTAGTCTTCTTTCGCTCTTAAGTAGGCGGATGCTGCCAGGTTGTCGTATTCTTTTAAGTCTTTTGCTTCTTTGATCCCGCGCAGGATCTCTTCTTCTGTCTGGGAGTCGATCCATACGCGGCGGCGGTTCTTGCCTTTTACGCCTGCCTGCTGTTCGACCAAACGGTAGATGTATTCTCCTTCCCGTCCCGAGTCGGTACAGACGTAGATTGTGTCTACGTCTGTGCGGTTCAGCAGTCCCGATACGATTCGGAACTGCTTTGACACTGCCGGAATGACTTCGTATTTGAATTCCTGCGGGATAAAAGGCAGAGTCTCAAGACTCCACCTTTTTAATGCCGGATCGTATTCTTCCGGATAACTCATCGTGACCAGATGTCCGACGCACCATGTTACGATTGCTTCTGCTGATTCGAGATATCCGTCTTTTCTCTGTGTATTGATATGCAATGCCTTGGCGAACTCCTGCGCTACGCTGGGTTTTTCGGCAATGTATAATGATTTTCCCATGTAATTGTGTTACTCCTTGGTGAGCCGATGGGGACGGGAATTACTGGCTTTTTTCCTGTCCCTGATGGCTTTTATTTTTTTCTGTGCCGGAGGGACAGGAAAAAAGCCAGTAATCCCCGTCCCCGTTGGTCTTCTTCTCGGCCGCCATGCTGTGCTTCTTCCATGAAAACTGCCTGGGAGTCCACAGCTTTTATGCCGCCGGTCCGTTTCATATATGTGCCGTCTTTCTGCATGATCCTTGCTTTCACGTTATCACTTAACATGATCTTCAGGTCATGGTTGATCTGGCGTCTGATCTGCCCGTCTAATACCGGGCAGGCTACTTCTACTCTTTTTTCTGTATTTCTTGTCATCATGTCTGCGGAGCCGATATAGATCTTCTGCTCTTTGCCGGTTCCGAAGCTGAAGATACGTGGATGTTCCAGATAGCGGCCAACCACGCTCATCACTCTGACATTTTCCGTAAATCCAGGCACTCCCGGTAGTATACAGCAGATTCCGCGAACAATCAAGTCTACCCTTACTCCGGCGCAGGAGGCCTCGGATACTTTCTTTATGAAGTCCACATCTGTCACGGAGTTCATCTTCATAATGATGCGTCCTTCGCTTCCTTTTGCTATCTCTTCGTCCATCATCTGTAAGATACGGCTCTTTAAACTGACCGGTGATACGATCAGGTATTGATAGCTGCCCTGCAGATTGCCGATGGACATATTCTTGAAAAATTCTGCGGCGTCCTGTCCGATTCGCGGATCAGCAGTCATCAAGGACAGATCGGTATACATGGCAGCTGTCTTCTCGTTATAATTGCCGGTTCCGACCTGTGTGATATACTGGATGTCATTGCGGTTCCTGTATGTGATCAGACAGATCTTGGAATGCACTTTGTAACCGTCGAATCCGTAGATTACACGGCATCCGGCTTCTTCCAGACGTTCCGACCAGTCGATGTTGTTCTGCTCGTCAAATCTTGCACGCAGCTCGATCAGCACGGTGACTTCTTTTCCATTTTCCGCAGCTGCGCACAGGTATTCCACCAGTCTTGCCTTCTTCGCCAGGCGGTAGATGGTGATCTTGATCGTCATAACGTTCGGATCTGCCGCGGCATCTTTGATCAGCTTCAGGAATGGATCCATGCTTTCATATGGGTAGAACAACAGGATATCATTCTTTTTCACCTGTTTTAACATGTTTCCGTCCTGTACATGTGCTGATTTTTGCGGGGAGAATGGTTCGTAGACCAGTGCTTTCTTCATGGACTCCGGGAGATTTCCTGCGATGGCGAACATATAATCCAGTTTCATCGGCATCTTTGTGCGGAAGATCTGCTCCGGTGTGATCTTGAATTTCTTACAGAAGTATTCCTGCATTTCCGGTGTCAGTTTCTCCGCTGTTTCTAATCTTACTACCGCCATCCTGCGGCGTTTGTGCAGGGTACTCTGCATGAGTTTCCGGAAATCATCGGTAACCTCCAGTGCCTCATCGTCTGGAGATACGTCTGCATTTCTTGTCACGCAGATGTAGTTCGGGTCGGATACTTCGTACTGGTCAAATACCAGATCCAGGTATTCCATGATGACTTTCTCCATGCGGATATAACGGATGTCATGTCCCGGAAGCATCAGGATATCGGATACATAGGTCGGAACCGGTACGATTCCGAGGATCTGTTCTTTTTCTTTGTCGTCTTTATTCTTCCTGCTATTGATATGCTTCAGATTGGCTGTTACGTAGATATCTTTATTCATAAGATGCGGGAACGGGTGGCTGCTGTCTACGATCTGCGGTGACAGTACCGGCAGGATCTGCTCTTTGAAACATTTCTTAACATATTTCTTCTCGTCCGTCTCCAGTTCTTTAAAGTCCAGTCCGCAGACTCCGTATGGGGACAGTTCTTTCTTGATCCCGGCGTAGGTCTTGTCACGTTCTTTATATAACGGGGCAACTGCTGCGTAGATCGCATCCAGCTGCTCCTGCGGTGTCATTCCCGACCGGCTGTCTCTGTGTCTGTCGTCTGTCTGCACCATGTCATAGAGACTTCCGACACGGATCATGAAGAATTCATCTAAGTTACTGGTGAAGATGGCTACGAATTTCATACGTTCCAGCAACGGCACGCTCTTATCTCTTGCTTCTTCCAATACACGCTGATCGAATCTCAGCCAGGAAAGTTCTCGGTTCTGTGTGTAGTTCAATAATTCTCGGTCCATAGGGGCTTCCTCCGTTTCTTGCCATGGGGTCATGGGGACGGTGTTTTTGGTTTTTTCAGTGTCCCCACCGGCACTTTGTAATCAGCGAGTTTATTGTATACTTTATTATAGCAAAACCATCTTTTATTCTCAACACTGAGATGTATTGTGTTCAGACTTGTGGCAAAACTGGTGTTCAGATTTGCGATCAGATTTGTGATCGGATTATGTATCGGCAGGCGGTACCGGCTTCTTTGCTGGAGATATAACGTATAAAAAGGCGGGAACTGCGTCTTTTTACATGTTGCAGTTCCCGCCTTTTTATATTTTATGCTTTCATCTTTTTTATGCTTTTGCCTTTTTATGTCTTCGCCTTATGAATGCTAAGCAGGTGAGTGTGCCACCTGGGACACTAAAAAAGCCGGATTTCCCGTCCCCCTGGCTACTTCGCCTGAATGTATCCCTTAGCAGTCAGTGCTTCGGCGCAAAGTACGGCTCCGCCTGCCGCACCGCGGACAGTGTTGTGTGACAGTCCGATGAATTTGTAATCATACATGCTGTCTTCTCTCAGACGTCCGATAGATACACCCATTCCGTTTTCGTAGTTAACATCTGCTTTTACCTGCGGTCTGTCGTCTTCTGACAGGTACTGGATGAACTGCTTTGGAGCACTTGGAAGTTCTGCTTCCTGTGGGAATCCCTTGAAGCTTTCCAGTTTTTCGATCAGCTGTTCTTTGGTTGGCTTCTTTTCGAAGTTGATGAATACAGCTGCCGTGTGTCCGTTCAGTACAGGTACTCTTAAGCACTGGCATGTGATCTTTGGCTCTTCTGCAAGTTTAATTTCACCATTTTCCAGTGTTCCGAGTACACGCAGAGGTTCTTTTTCGCTCTTTTCTTCTTCTCCTCCGATGTATGGGATGATGTTCTCGATCATTTCCGGCCAGTCTTTGAATGTCTTACCTGCTCCGGAGATTGCCTGGTATGTTGTTACAACAACTTCCTTCGGTCCGAATTCTTTCCATGCTGCAAGTGCAGGTGTGTAGCTCTGGATGGAGCAGTTTGGTTTTACTGCGATGAATCCGCGTGTTGTTCCGAGACGTTCTTTCTGAGTCTTGATGAGGTCGAAATGTGCTGCGTTGATCTCAGGTACTACCATCGGTACATCTTTTGTCCAGCGGTGTGCGCTGTTGTTTGATACAACCGGTGTCTCTGTCTTTGCATATGCTTCTTCGATCGCTTTGATCTCATCTTTTGTCATATCTACGGCACTGAATACGAAATCTACAGTAGAAGCTACTTCTTCTACTTCATTTACATTCTTTACGATCAGTTTCTTAACGCCTTCCGGCATTGGTGTATCCATTTTCCAACGTCCGCCGACTGCCTCTTCGTATGTCTTTCCTGCTGAACGCGGGCTTGCTGCTACTGTTACTACTTCGAACCAAGGGTGATTTTCAAGCAATGAGATAAAACGCTGTCCAACCATTCCTGTTGCTCCTAAAATACCTACTCTTAATTTCTTCTCCATCTTCTTTTCTCTCCCTTTCTTTTGTTCTTATTCAGCCATGTATTTCTTATAAACTGCGATCGACTTCTCCATCGCATCCTTTCCCGGTGCTCCGATTGTGATACGCTTATTCACACATGTCTTAAGATCAATTGCTTCATATATGTCTTCTTCAAATACCGGTGAGATCTTCTTGTACTCTTCCAGTGGAAGTGCATCTAACGGGATCTTCTTCTCGATACAGGTCAGCACAAGTTTTCCTACGATGCCGTGTGCATCTCTGAATGGTACACCGTGATTTACCAGATAATCTGCCGCATCTGTTGCGTTGGTGAATCCGTGTTTTGCACTTTCTTCCATGCGGTCTTTGTTGAACTGCATGGTCTTTAACATGCCGGCAAATAATGTGATGCATCCTTTTGCGGTATCCATGGCATCGAATGCCCATTCTTTGTCTTCCTGCATATCTTTGTTGTATGCAAGCGGGATCCCTTTCATTGTGGTAAGGAGTGCATTGAGCGCACCATATACGCGTCCTGTCTTACCTCTTACGAGTTCTGCGATATCCGGGTTCTTCTTCTGCGGCATGATACTGCTTCCGGTGCTGTATGCGTCATCGATCTCCACAAACTGGTATTCATTCGAATTCCAGATGATGACTTCCTCACAGAATCTGCTCAGGTGCATCATGATGATGCTGAGTGCAGATAACAGTTCTAATAAGTAATCTCTGTCGGATACCCCGTCCATGCTGTTCAGTGTCGGTCCGTCAAATCCAAGTAATTCGGCTGTGTACTCACGGTCCAGCGGATAGGTTGTCCCCGCAAGTGCTCCGGAACCGAGCGGACAGGTATTCATACGCTTTGCGATGTCCTGCAGTCTCTCGTGGTCTCTGCGGAACATTTCAAAATATGCTCCCATGTGGTGGGCCAATGTGATCGGCTGCGCTTTCTGAAGGTGTGTGAATCCAGGCATGTATGTCTCGACATTTTCCTCCATCACGTGAAGGATCACTTCCAGAAGTTCCTTTACCTGGGCGTCGATCTCGTGGATCTCGTCTCTGGTGAAAAGCTTCATATCTAATGCAACCTGGTCATTTCTGCTTCGTCCGGTGTGAAGTTTCTTTCCCGGATCGCCGATGCGGTCGATCAGTGTTGCTTCCACAAAGCTGTGGATGTCCTCATATTTATCTGATATCTCTAATTTTCCGGATTCTACATCTGCCAAAATGCCATTCAGTCCGTCTGTGATCTGTTCTTTTTCTTCTTCCGTTAAGATTCCCTGCTTTGCAAGCATTGCTACATGTGCAAGACTGCCTTTGATATCCTGCTTATAGAATCTCTTGTCAAATGTAATGGAAGCGTTGAAATTATATACTAACTGGTCTGTTTCTTTTGTGAAACGTCCTCCCCATAACTGTGCCATATGGATTTCTTCCTTTCATTTTTAAGTTTACTGTTTCCGATTTTAACACATTTCCGCGTAAAAGCAAATATTATTGCAGAAATTTACATATTTATTCACCTTGAAACGTGATTTTTTTCTTAATCCATGCATTTTTCTGATTCCATTTATGCATTTTCACTGTTTTTTCCCGCCTGCTGTTCTTCCAGACGCTGGCGCATGGAGAATTCACAGCCACAGTAATCCTGCCGGTAAAGCCCGTACTGTGCGGATAATTCTACGGACCGCTTATATCCGTTCTTCTTTTTGAAATCTGACGTCAGATATGCCACGCCATACTCTTCTGCAAGTTTCAATCCAATCTCATTCAATTTTGCTGCATTCTTAAGCGGGCTGATGCTGAGCGTCGTCGTGAAGTACTCATATCCTCCGGCTTTTGCAATCTCTGCGGCCTCTCTTAAGCGGAGTTCATAGCATTTGAAGCAGCGCACGCCGCCTTCTTTTACTTCTTCCAGTCCCTTTGCCATCGCATAGAATTTCTCTTTCTCATAGCTGCCCGCAATGAACTGCACCGGATATTTCGTATGCATCGCCCCGATCAGTGTCTGCTGTTCGATGATGCGCTTGCTGTATTCACTCTCCGGGTAAATGTTCGGGTTGTAATAAAGTACCGTGATTCTAAAGTAATTGCTTAAGTATTCCAGCACATAACTGCTGCACGGAGCGCAGCAGCTGTGAAGCAGAAGCGTCGGGACTTTTTCTTCTTTTTGCAGATCAGTGATTAATCTATCCAGTTCTTTTTGATAATTTATTTTTTGTAACATGTAGTGACCTCTCCTGATGTGTTAATGTCTTTCTGGCATTTCCATATCAGCATTTTACCACACACATCACATTTATTCACCTGTTTTCTGTCTGCGGCATATCTTACTTATATAGGTTATTTTTCGCTTGTAGGAGGTCTTCTATGGAACCGGTTCGGGAACAGATTTTAAATCTACAGCACATTTCTTACACATATCATACTCTGCAAGGGGAGACCCTGGCTCTGTCTGATATCTCATTTTCATTGAAAAAAGGCGAATTTGCCGCCATTGTGGGCCCCTCCGGGTGTGGCAAATCTACACTGCTTTCGCTGATCTGCGGACTGCTGCCTTGTACAGAGGGGCAGATTAAGATCAATGGAAAGCCTTTGAAAGAGAGCACGACAAATGTCGGCTATATGTTACAGCACGATGAACTCTTTGAATGGCGCACGATTTATAATAACGTAATCCTTGGGCTGGAAGTCCAGCACGCACTGACAGCGCGTACGAAGCAACGGGCACATGAGCTTCTTGACATCTATGGACTCGGTGACTTTAAGAATGCAAGGCCTTCGGAGTTGTCCGGCGGGATGCGGCAGCGTGCTGCCCTGATCCGCACACTCGTCCTGGAACCGGAGCTTCTTCTTCTGGATGAACCTTTTTCCGCCCTGGACTATCAGACCAGGCTTCAGGTTGGCGATGACATCGGGCAGATCATCCGGAATGAAGGAAAATCTGCACTTCTGGTCACGCACGACCTGTCGGAAGCGATCTCTCTTTCCGACCGTGTGATCGTGCTTTCCAGCCGGCCGGCAACGATCCGGCAGACAATTCCGCTTATCTTCCGCCTGGAGCATGATACTCCGCTGAAGCGCAGAAGTACGCCGGAATTCAAGAATTATTTTAATCTGATATGGAAGGAGCTGAATGAAGATGAACCGAATGTCAAAGACTGAGATTCCTGCTGCCTCTGGCACAAATATCACTTCCAATGCAAGTGCCATCTCTACCGCCGCCTCATCTTCTACAGCGCAAAGAACCTTTTTATCAAAGTACCGGCTGCACAAAAAGTTCGTAGCTGCTGCCCGGGTTCTCCTTCTGGTTGTCTTCCTGTCTGTCTGGGAACTGACCGCCTCACATCAAATCATCGATTCTTTTATCTTTAGCAGTCCTTCTAAGATTGCCCGGTGTTTTCTCGACATGGTCGCAGACCGCAGCATCTTCCTGCACCTTGGCGTCACCTTATATGAGACGATCGTAAGTTTCCTTCTGGTTATCGTCTTCAGTATCCTGACGGCGGTGCTTCTGTGGTTCAGTAAGAAGCTTTCAGAAATCCTGGAGCCGTATCTGGTTGTTCTAAACAGTCTGCCAAAATCCGCCCTGGCCCCGCTTCTCATCGTATGGCTCGGTGCCACACGTACCACCATCATTGTTGCCGGTATGTCGGTGGCTATCTTCGGAAGCATCCTGAATCTGTATACCAGTTTTATGTCCGCGGATCCGGGAAAGATGACGCTGATCTATACACTTGGCGGGAAACGGCATCAGGTACTGACTAAAGTTGTGCTTCCAAGTTCGATTCCGGCGATCATCAGCAATATGAAGGTAAATATCGGATTGTGTCTGGTCGGGGTGATCATTGGGGAATTTCTTGCTGCGAAAGAAGGGCTGGGGTATCTGATTATTTATTCCAGTCAGGTGTTCAAAATGGATTGGCTCCTCATGAGCATCTGTCTTCTCTGCCTGTTTGCCATGTGTTTGTATGCACTCATCAATCAGCTTGAATCCTGCTACCTAAAAAGAAATAAGAGATGAGCCTCTCCGTTCATCTCTTATTTCTCCTCATTCCCTTCATCTCATCGTAAAGCTGAAAGAATGGTTTTCTTAACCTTTTCTGCATCAACAGGCTTTGCGATATGTCCGTTCATTCCTTTTTCAAATGCCTTTTTTCTATCTTCCTCAAATGCATTGGCTGTCATAGCTATGATCGGAATAACGGCTTTTTTCTTATCTTCCAGCCTTCTGATTGCCTGAGTTGCCTTATAGCCATCCATGTTCGGCATCTGGATATCCATAAGGATCAGATCGTAGGTCCCTGCCGGTTTCTGTTCCATCCTTGCCACACATTGAACTCCATCCTCAACACGATCGACCATAAGTCCCATATCCTCCAGGATAAACTCTGCGATTTCCGCATTCAGGTCATTATCCTCAGCCAGCAGAACATATTTTCCGCTGATCCTGTCTGTTTCCTCTGTATCCGGGGACGGATCCGTAACCTGCTCGTAGTAACCCTTATCAGCAATCCTGTATTCCATGATAACTGTAAATTTGCTTCCTTCTCCCAGCTTACTTTCTGCTTTAATGGTTCCGCCCATCATATCAACATATTTCTTTATGATCGGCATTCCCAGACCTGTTCCTGCAACCTTTGCGGCTGTTGTATTGCGTTCCCGGGCAAAAGCCTCAAACAGGGATGGCAGGAATTCTTCACTCATTCCAATACCGGTATCAATTACCTGAGTCTGTATCCTCACATAGTCTTTCCTGTCACAGTCAAGCTCTGTGATCCTTATGGTAACTCTTCCCCCTGAAGCTGTATATTTTACCGCATTACTGATCAGATTGAGGAAAATTTCCCTGTTCTTTGTCTCATCGCAGATTACATGTTCATGCTGCACCTCATATTCCATCTCAAGGTGAATACCCTTTTTCTCCGCTTCTGCCTGGAAAATTTTGTAAACTCCCTGATAAACATCTCTGATCTTCACATAATTCTCATCCAGTTCCATCTTACCGCTTTCAATTTTGGCCATGTCCAGCACATTATTGATAATAGACAGCAGCAGATTTCCGGACTGTTCCATCTTCTCCTGATAATCCAGAAGCTTTGGATCTGTCAGTTCCCTTTTCATCAGCTCGTTGTATCCCAGCAGGGCATTCATCGGTGTACGGATATCATGTGACATATTGAAAAGAAAATCCGATTTGGCAGCATTAGCCTTTTCTGCCTGAATCTGGGCTTTCCTTGCTTTCATCATCAGGTAAACTATAATCAGTATAATAACCAGGGTCACACTTACAAAACTCATGGAAACTACCCGCAAATTATCCTTTATGTATTCTGCCAGAGTAACCCTTCCCGGTGCGTTTTCATATACAGAAAACAGGCCTGAAAGTCTGGAAGCAGGCAGAGTCTGGATGGTTTTATTCAGGATATTCATTAATGTTATATTTTCCCTGGTGACTGCAAAGCAAGAATCGCCGGGTTTCGTAAGAAAAACGCTGTACATTTTGCTGTTTGCCAGCGTCTTTAATGACTGTCCTGCCTTCACAACAAAGCAGTCTGCCTCACCACTGCGAACTGCTTTCTCAACCTCAGCAGATGAATCATATTCCTTTATTTTCCAGAAAGGATAATTAAAAGAAATATACCACTTTCCCAGCAGGTTATTTCTGCTCACCGCCACTGTGTTTTTCCTGTTTTCATCAAACTTTTCAACACCGGTGAGCACTGCAACATTGACTTCAAAAACAGTATTTGACAATATAATATCGTTCTGCTCAGCTTCATATGGATTCTGGTTCATATGAAAAATCATATCAATCCTGTTATCCTTTAATGCCTGCAGTTCTTCCTCCTGGGAATCAAAGCCTGTCGTCTGAAATTCTATGCTTTTTTCTCCCATACAATCGGAAGCCAGACTGATATAATCGTTAATAATTCCTACCGGTTTCTCTGACTCTGCATCCACCCGGCTGATACCTACATCACTTTTCAAATATCCAACCCTGACCGCCCCATGCTCCTCCAGCCAGTTCTGTTCCTCATCCGTAAGAGTTTCAATGGAATTTGCGGAGAGATACCTCTTATAAAGATCTTCTGTATAAAAAGGATTCTCCTTTTCTATCCTCTGCATTGCCTGATCCAGCTTCTTTTTCAGATCCGGACGTTTTTTGCTAACTGCAAAATAATTATAGGAACTGCCGATCAGAAGCACAGGAGAAATGTTGTCTCTTTCCCACTGTGGAGACTCATTTAAAACAAATCCGTCAATTTTCTGATTTTGTAGTTTCTGACGGGCATCATCTGTACTGGTAATATCAACCTGCTGCGTGTTTACTCCATGGCTTTTCTCCCACTCACAGAACCGACTGGCAGAAAGTGTATCCGGCACCACCCCGATCCTCTTCCCATTCAATGTAGTCAGATCTGAAGCCGAGATATCTGTATCAGAAGGATTTATATAAAGGTAATACTTATCCTCGCCCATGGGCAGTTCTGAAAAGAGCATGGAAGCAGAACGTTCCTCTGCATAGGACATATCTCCCATCAGATCGATTTCTCCATTTTTCAGCATACTCATCAGTTCTGCCCAGTTTCCCTCCACATATTCATATTTCCATCCTGTATGCGCAGCCACTGCCTGCTGATATTCGTAACTGTAGCCTCTTTTCTCACCGTTTGGTTCTGTGGTATTATAGGTCCCTTCATACCAGCCTACTCTGACTGTCCGGTTTTTTTCTTCCTCTGCTGATACAGGAAAGGGAAACACAGTAATATATAAAACAAGGCATAATAAAATACAGATATATCTCTGTACATTTATCTTAAATTTTTTCATATAATTCTCTCCAAATTAAGTACTGCTTTTTCAGCGCACTGTGGACATTAATTACAGCCAGTTTTCCAGAACATCATTCAGCTTATTCATATCAAGTGGTTTTGCGATATGTTCATTCATTCCTGTATTTTTGGCCAGCTGTACATCTTCTGCAAAAGCATTGGCAGTCATGGCAACAATCGGGATCGTCTCAGCATCTGGATGTTTCAGTGACCGGATTGCACTTCCATCCATTCTGTCCACGAAAGGGAATATATATTCTTAATGAATCAACCAGTTATAGTTTTTTCATTTTATCCGTGATACTCTCCATTATACTGGATCAATGTAATATCTTCTACATTTGTGATCTTCCGGATCTTCTCTGTGAAATCAAGATCATTCTGCCGACAGAATACCTCAACTGCCATCTCTGTTTTCTCCCCACGCATCGTCTTTGACTTTATGAAGTATTTCATTCTGCCAAAGCTGCGGATGATCTCATCACCGGCTTCATCTCCCTGATAATGGATCACGGCGATATAGATTCTGCCTTTCTGCTGCTTATGATAAAACAGATAAATCATAATGATCATAACCGCTGCTGCAATCAGTGCCAACGGATACATTCCCGCTCCAGTCGTGATACCTGTCGTGATCGCCCAGAAAAGATAGAGCAGATCCATCGGATCCTTCACCGCCGTACGGAAACGTACGATAGACAATGCACCGACCATACCAAGGGAAATCACGATATTCGTACTGATTGCCAGAGTAACCATGCAAGTGAGAAGTGTCATGCCGACCAACGTAACTGCAAAGCTCCGAGAGAAGATCACCCCTACATAAAACTTGCTATAAACCATATAGATCACTGCTCCGAGAAGCAACGCCACGATCAGCGAAATTGCCATCTTCGGTGCATTAAAGCTGTCAAATACGCCGGATTCCAGCACCGACTTCTTAATCATATCTTGTATACTCATAATAGTTTTCTCTCCTGTGTTTCATTCCAATATTCAAATCCATGCAAATACTGCGATTTTTCATAACAAAGTACATATTTTGATACTGCTGTGAATTCCTGTGCATTTGGTGGAAGCAAGTCACGCACGATCTGTGGAAGCATCTCTGTGAATTTCACTTCCATAACCAGTTTCCCCGGTTCAAGCACCGGAAGTGTCGGAAGGGACGGATCAAAGATGTCATAACTTCCGACCGCAGCCCTCACATCACTGTCAAATGTAATCCTGACTGTCCCCTCATCCATGATCCACGGTACACGGTCATAGTCAACGATCGTGCGTGGACGCATGAGATTGCTGACACATTCCACATAAAATTCTCTGCACAATGAATACGGACTGCTTAACAAAAATTTATAATCTCCATCAAGGATCTTATAGAATTCTTCCTTTGTCAGCGGAGCACTTTCTTTATAAATATAACTTCCGAATTTCTTCTTCCGCTCCAGCTTGATCGAACGGTCACTACAATCATAAATACGGATCCTGTATTTTTTTCGCATCAGGACACCAGATTCCTTTTCCGCATAAGCGCTGTTGAAATAATCTTCAAAATAGAGGCTGCGGATCATATAACCATTTCCCTTTGCATTTGGATCCTTTTTCAGCAAATGCTTCATCCTCAGCTCCAGCAATTCTTTCTCACTGGTACTGATCAGATATTTCCATTCATTACGGAAGCGTTCTTTTGATAAATCATTCCTCATAAATATCTTCCTCAACATTTTGGCCGCCTGTAATGTAGAAACATTTCATACCATAATTCTTTCCAGCGTCTGTTACATAATAATCAAAAGCATCCTGCGTCTGTCCAGATGTATTTGTCGCACGGATACGCACAAAATACTGACCATCTGCCGGAACTGTAGTCTCCGCTTCCGGAATTTGAATATTATCCTTACGAAATACAATCTCATTAAACTTATAATCTTTTGCCAGTTCAACTGTGTAAGTGATCGTCTCTGCATCAAAGTCATACGATGCGTCCCAGTTGAACTTCAAAATATTTCCCTTGATCACCGGTTTTCCGATATAAAACGGCAGTGGCTTTTCCAGGCTCTCCTTATAAAGTTCATAATTTTGTTCTACCTCTGAAGGGATTGCCGATGCAATTGTTTCATACTTCGCTTCAGTCAACGGTGCATACATCTGGTCCGGCATCTGATTTAAATACTTCTGAGTAACTGTACGATATTCCTCTATCATACTACTGATCCGATCCACACTGAGATAGGATCTCAGCTCCTGGATCGCCGCGTCAAGTTCCTCACGGAAATCCTCGGACTGCAGACATCTTTGAAAAAGAACATTTCCCCAGTAATTGCTGACTCCACATTCCCAACTTCCCTGATCGAAACGATTCTGAATGTTGTATTCGGTTCTCATGAAAGAGCCGTCATTATCCCACGCGATCAGATACCATGTGTCCGAATTCTGTGGACTATATAAATATGTATTACGATTCTGTGTATCTACATTTCCGGTCAGTATCTGATACGCCATCCAGTACGTCAGATTTTCTCTGTCAAAATATTGATCCAGGATATCACCAATCGATTTTGAATTATCATTCAGATCCGTAAGCATATCGATCAATTTTGTATGGTCAGAATCTCCTTTGATCTCCAGAAGCTCTTCAAAGGCTTTCTGGTCATAGGTCGGATCGTCTTCTTTTTTTATTACATCTTCATAACGGAAAAACTCAAACGAATTGATTTTATATAACTGTCCTTTCGAGTCCATTCCGTGATTCTCCATTCCTGTCTTGTTCAGCTGTTCTACCTGTGTGTACAATCCATAATCCTGAAACTCTGCGCTGTTTCCTTCGGTAAGATCTCTTACATATAAATGTACGAACTGAGTTCTAAGTGACATCAGCTGCGGTATCCCTTTCAGAAGATCGTAGGACAGCTTATTACGGAAACGCATTCCATCTGTCTGATGTTTATTCAGATTGATCGTGCGCTGTCCACGCCAGGTTCCCTTATTCTTCTTCAGCTCAATCTTATAGTTTTTCTGCGAATTACGGCTCGATGTCTGTCCTCTGATCTGCACGGTAGCATTCGGCACATTTTCACCATATCCAACCTCCCCGCTCTGCGGACCTGACTCATCACCAACCTGAAGAAGCGCCACTGTCTGGTAACGTTCTACTCCCATCTTGTCATAATCATAGGCCGAATAACTGTTGATCTCCTTCCAGGTATGAGCCGTTCCCTCTGAAGAATTTCCACGGGAAACGGTGAGATACATCGTCACAACACTTGTCTCGTCATCATTTTCATAGAGACTATCCTTATCCCTGAGGTGAACGTCGTTGATATCCTGTGTCTCTGCCTTTTTTATCTCTTCCTGTTGTTCTGTCTGTTTCTTTGAAGTATCCCCTGTTTTCTCCGGGGTGGTACATCCCGTCAGGCAACAGGACATTCCTAATAAAAGGGCACATCCCAACGCAAGTAATTTATATTTTTTCAAGCTTATCTCCCCTCTCTATTTTCTCTTCCAAAAAGCATCCAAGCCGTGTGAAGAAACCTGTTTTATCCTCTGCCACAATCGGCTGTACACTCAAAATATAATACGGAAGTTTTTTTATAAAATATCCAAGACGCAGTGTACAGATCAAAAAGAACACTGCACTTCCCAGTAAAAATCCAAACCCATAATACACCTGTGGGAAGAATAAAGACACACAGGTAAATGTCGTCGTACATGCGGCGAACATTCCTGTTGCAAATAATGCTCCCTTGTAATCTGTAAAATAAAGTAAGATCAACATCATTGTGTTAGCAATTGCATAGAGTCCATAGCCGACACAAAGTGTCCTAAAATATCCTTCCATAAGATCATTAAATCCAAGCGGAAGATATGTCAGAAGCAGCTGTCCGATCGAAATCGCCAGTGCCGTTGTAAGTAGCTGCTTTAACGCCGTATATTTCAGCTCCATGTTTAAAACCTTTCTCATCTCATTTCCCGCCTGCAGGATATCCTTGATTTCTCCCTTGTCATTAAACAAACTATAATAATTCCGATATTTCGGATAGAAATTCACTTCCACAGATACAACGAAATTAACGGTTGTAATAAGAATCGTCAAATAGGCGATCATCGCAGGTACATCATGATACGGTGCACCATAAAATAATCCCTGAACATGTACACGGATCGGTCCGCACCACATGATAACAAGATGTGCAAATAGTCCGATGTTCGTGAACAAGCCTGTAAACGCAAGCGGAAGGAACTGATCCACCCAGCGTAAAAAGAAAAATGCACTGATCTCTCTCTGCGGAAAATAACGGTACAACAGCGTCACATCCCAAAGCAGCATGATTCCATAACCGATCGTAACTGCGATCATCAACGCCTCTACATGTGGAATCCCAATCAGGATCAATAGGAATCCGACCAACAATGATACCGCTACCGCTGTGATAAATGAAATAAGAATCCCTTTGTAATCCTTGATCGCTGTCAGATAACTCATCGCATTCCAGGTGACGATCAATTCTCCGAAAAACTCCAGGCACAAAAACTGATCGATCAGATTGATTCCTGAAAACAGAAGAAAAATCCCATACATGATTCCGCCGACTACAAGCAGGAGCGCTGTTGAACCCCAGAAAGAAGAAAGCACCGCCTCGTGGCGTTCTTCATACAGCATATCCGCAATATATCTCGTCACGACCATAGAGAAGAAACTAGTCACGGTCAGCGAAGCGAGAAGTGTGTAAGTAATCATACAGTTCAGAAGTTCCCGGTTATGTCTCGTCGCACCGGTATGATCGCAGATAAAAGCGATTCCTACCAACAGCACGATACCAAGCAGCATCGGACCTGTACAGATCACTCCTGCATACCCATACGCTTTTGCCGTCGCTGCAAGTCCGCGCTTCTGGAATAATTTTTTTAACTCAAATCCGATTCCGGCCATCTGCCTCTTCCACCTCCTGATACATCTTCCGGTACTTTTCAATCATTTCTTCTTTTCGATAATATGCTTTCACTCGTTTCTGTGCATTCTCCCCCATGCGGAGTCTCCGAGCTCTGGAAGCGCACATCCGATCCATTGCCTGCGCGAGCCCCTCTCGATACATCGGTGGAACACAATATCCTGCTTTTCCGTATCGATCCTCCTCGTTACCATTCAGAAGTTCCCTGCAGCATCCTACATCTGTAGTCACACAAGGCCGCCTTGCAGCAAATGATTCTAAAACAGACAGCGGCTGTCCTTCCGATATACTCGTCAAAATTGTAAAGTCCAGCTTCTCCATATAAGAGATGATATCCACTCGTCCTGTAAAGATCACATTTTCCAGATGAAGCTGATCGACCAGCGCATAGCACTCCTGCGCATACTCCTCATCATCGACGCCTCCCATAATGTGGAGACGCACATGCTCTCTTGTCGTGCAAAGCTCATAAAACGCATAGATCATCGTCTTGATATCCTTGATCGGTGCCAGACGCACGATCGCACCGATGTCAACCCATCCGTCTTCCTCTTTCAATGGAATAGGGGAAAGCCTTTCATAGTTGATTCCGTTCTCAACGACACGACATTTCTCCTTGTCACATCCCATCTGGATCTGTGCATGCATGGCATTGGTAAATAATGCTGAGACTAGAAACGCTCTCGTATAAATAATATCCGACAGCATATAGAAGAAAGAAATCCACTGCTTTTTAAATGCCGGCTGTACCCATTTTGCACGAATGATCTCTTCTTCACGCTCTCTTGTGTATATTCCATGCTCTGTCAGCAGCACTTTCTTCTTATAAACATGCCCGCCCAGGCATGCAAGAAGTCCGCCATATCCTGTACAGATTGCATGATAGACATCTGCCTTGGGCACTTCACTTCCCATTAGATAAAGGACCGGAAGCAGCATAGAACGCATTGTGTGAAATGCATCCGCAAACGGAGTATATGGATAATCTTTTATACAGCACTCCGTCAATATATTCAGGAATTCCTCACTTCTTAAAAAAGACATAGGATTCAGCTTCTGGTCATGATAGAGCCGAAACAAGATTTCCCAATTCGGGCGTCTACACAGCATCAGCTCTTTCAGGCTGTTCGTCTCTTCCTCTGTAAAGGCATGAAGCATTTTTCCAGAATCCTTTAGTCGCAAAGCGTCATCCAGAAAGACCTCGTGAACTTCTACAACATTTTTCGGAAGCTCGTAGACAAATTTCCCTTTATCCTTCGCATTTGCCCCAATCACCCACAGAACAAACTCATGCTCTTTCATTTCATTGATATACTGGTGCATCCAGGTGGATACACCTCCAAATATGTAGGGATAACACCCCTCCAATATGAGACAGATTCTCACAATTAACTCCTTATCTGTCGCGTGTTACCGCTTTGTATTTCAATCTTCTAATTTCTCAATAGTTACTGTTGGTTCCTTTGCCTGAAGCAGATAGAGATTTCCTGTCAGATGTGTAAGTTTTCCTCCCGAAACTTCACCCGGTGTTCCTTCATTGATCCTCACCATAAAATATGCTTCATCATAGAAGTTTTTAAGCTTCAATTCTATAGACCGCTCTGTCACTGTCTTTGTGAATGTAACCGCTCCATAACGCTGGATCGCACCGGATAGTTCTGAACCGGTGAGTTGTCTCAAGGACGGTGCCGAATCCACCAGCCAGTCCATATAATCAGCGAGGTTGCCCTTCATCTTTTCCCAGCCAAGCGCCGCACCGCGGTCTTCGTCCAGAAGATCATCCGGATGAATAAAATGACTGTTCACAAAATGCATATTTAATTCCGACAGTGCCGCCATCTTCATATAATTATCGATAATTGCACCGGAGATGATACGCGGCTGTTCTACAATCCCATCCTTTGCAACTTCAAATTCCTGCACATACGCAAACTCACCGGTGAAATAATTACTGGCGATCGTCCGGATCTCCGGGAAATCTTTCGCGAGCATCTCCCTTCCTTCTGCTGACAATACATTGGACGGCGGTACATAGACTGACATTGATACACCGGGAAATGTATCCTCTCCAAAATGGATCAATTCTTTTACAGCCTTTTTCATGGCCGCCTCATTTTTCCATGTATCATACGGAAGCGCGTCACCATAATCTACATTTGAAAGACTCAACGGCTGATGATTGTATCCATGATACCCGAGTTCTCCACCTTGATGAAGCAGCATATTTCCAAAATACTGAAAACGTCTGGTATCCTTCTGTTTCTTAATCGTTCCATCCGTCGCATCCTCATAATTTTCAATAATCACACCGGTATAGCGAACGTTGTGATCAGATGCAAGCTCCTGCATATCCGGCCACCACACATCCATATAGAAATCACTAATGCTCATTCCATAGTCCCGCTTCACATAAGTACCATCTCCCTCCGGAACCGGTGACGGAAAGTCATCCAGATAAAATGCTGATCCATTGATCACCGGATAAACCCCCACATCAGTAAGGAGACTGTAGGAAGCCGCATAGAATCCACGCACCGCTTTCTCATACAGTCCAAAGTTGTCTACTACAAACTTCCCTTTTCCATATTGGTTCTCCCAAATGACAGGCTGACCGTTTTTTCCATTGACACGCGCATAAACCTTCGCATTCTCACTCAGCTGCACTGCCCAGGCAGAGTCATACGGATCCGTGATTGCATAAGCCTGTCCGCCGCCAAGCATAAATTCCGGTTCAAAATAAATACTGTCTACACGTATATTGTCATATCCGGAAGAAACGATTCCAAGCTTCTGCTCAATCACTGATGAATACGCTGTTTTCTGAAGTGTCAGGGCAAAAAGTACATTCCCACCCTCTGACACCCAATCACACAGTTCCATAAGATTCTCTTTCAACGGACTTACATCGCTCAGTAATACAACAACCGTTTCATAAGCATGATAATCTGGAATAGAGGATGCACTCTGCAGGTCTACCACATCTGTTCCAACCTTCATATCTTTAAAAATTTGTTGAAACTGCTCCCATGCAGCCACACTCGCCTCATCTTCACTGTTACGAAGTACCAGACAGGTCTTCGGCAGTGATTTCGCAGCCATCTGTTCCGTAACCACTTCTTCCCGACTGAGATATGCGACTTTTCTGTTTTTTTCAGTATATTGAATTCCACTTCGTTCAGCAAAAAGGAAGACCGCGATCATCAGAAATACACCCAGGATCACCAGCATACTTTTAAACGGAAATGTTTTCAATGATTTTAATCCAGCCAAAAAGCCAATACCTCCTTACTCTTAGACGACAGATAGATCTGCTCCTCTTTCATCTGTCTTAAACACTGCTGCAACTCCGCTCCCTTTTTTCGTTCTGCCAGATACCGGATCTTCAAAATCCAGAACTCCTCTTTCCGATGCCATTTCTGATCCATCAGCCCTAGAATCTCTTCCGCCTGAACATAATCTCCTGTTTTCATCAGATTTTGGAACAGACGCACACATGTGGAAAGCGTCGTTTTCACCTTCAGCTTTTGTCTTAAAAGACGGATATAACGTTCCCTCTGTTCTCTCTCCATCTGGGCTTCCAGAATCCCCTGATTCAGATACTCTTCCATAAAATCACAGTACTGCTCCAGGATCTCCGGATCGTCCGGTGATGCCTCATACAGCTTCTCCATCTTCTGCAAACGAAAATCATATTCCTTGGAAAGTTCAACCATGGCTGTGATCGCATAATGGACAACCTCTACATCTTCATTCATGCGGGCCTGTTTCAGAAGATCCATATATTCTTCCGGATCATCATTTAACACATCCATGATCAGTTCACGGCGCACTCCCGGTTCGTTAATCAAAAGTGCTTCCTCTAACGGAACGATCTTTTTGTCCGTATCCGAAACTGCCTGAAAAATATTTTTATAAATCTCTTCATTTACACGAAGCTTTTCCACTCCCGGTTCTATCCTATTGTTTCTTCTGGTCAGCATTTGCAAATGCAAAAGCAGCACGCACACTGTTCCCCAGAAAGGAACGAAGATCACAAGTGCCATCAGATATTTTTTCACCTTCAGCAGATGTGTCTTTATCCCCAGCCAGACCAGCACACAGCAGACAATATGTAACAGGATCAGGAATACTCCAAGCACTGTCTGAATCATAATTTTTCTCCTGTATTTGCATTCTCCATGGTATCGATCTCATGACAGACGAAGCCGTTATTTTCCAGTCTTGCAAGAATGATCGGCAAGGAACTTCTGTCCGTCTGTGAAAGAATGAGGAAGAGCTCTCCTTTTTCAGAAATCCCCCTGACATCATTTTCACGGACCGAAGCCTGTAGCGCTGTGTCTGCCTCTTCCAGTGTCATCTTCGGATACTCCAGCTTCAAAAGCACATAGGATGCCCGATTCTCCTCCCTCATAGAATGGAAGGAATACAGCCGTTCTTCAAAATACTCCTGCTTCAATATACGTGTACCCTGCACGTACTGCCTGTTCTTGATTGCCTCCTGATATTCCAGTGCGCGCAAAAGTGCTGTTTCTACCAGACCGCAGAGAATCTGGAACAGATTCAGATAATAGAGGGAAAGCTGTTCATTTCCCACTTCCTGAATGAAAATCAGCATCACGAGCTCTCCATCCTTGTGAATCCCGTTCATATACATCGGATAGCCGTCCAGGAAATTCCGGTTTACCCACACCTTTCCGGACACAATCGTCTCTTTCGCTTCCAGATAATCATCCAGACAAATGGATTTTTTCAACACATCTGTCATTCCCTGGGATGCGATCTCAAGACGTCCATATCTCTGATTCTTTCCAACTGAATAAATCGCAAATGTATGATTCTCAAGAACTGATTCCATCACATGCAGAGTTTCAATAAAAAGCTCCTGCGGAAGAATGATATCCAGTTTTTTCGTAATATCAAAAATCTTACCAAAGCTGTCACGGCTTCCCAGAATCTGCTTCTTGTACTGCCGTTTATCAGAAAGCGTCTCCTGATACATTTCTCTCATAAACAGAAATTTATCCAGGATCAGTTTATTCTCCTCTTTCATGAATTGAATATTATCTCTGTTTTTCAGTCGGATGTAACCACAGATCGCGCCGACTGCAAAATAGAAGATAAACGGAATCCAGTTCGAAGGTTCGTAGAAAAGTGTCGTCCAGCCGATCCCGGTTTTCGTATATGCTGCCAGCAATGAAAGTGTTTCCAGCCCCGCTGCCGCAAGCCCGTAATTAATGCCGTACAGACTGCTGAACAGCACGATGTAAACAAGCCTCAGATCGATCATCTGAAACTGCACCTGATTTCCCGCCACCCGGTTCAGTGCTTCAAAAACAAAAAATGTGAGCAGCAATTCCGCGATTTTCACGATTTTATCATGTACTTTCAAAAAAGTTTTTACTACATCGATCTTCCGTGTCTTATGGTTCGTTTTCTCACAATAATCCTCATAAATTTCTGTGAGTTCCTCCAAAAGAGAAATCTTCGGAAACCAACCGTATTCATTTCTCAGAACGTGGTCATCAGATATCCCATCCCGGATCAGCACCTCTGACAAATAGGTAATGTTTGCAGCCGGAAACATCTGTGCCAGTCTCTCCCCGAACTGTTGAAAAGTAAAATGAAATACCTGCGGAACCTGAAGACAGGCGCTCCCCTCTCCCCAGTTATCAAAAATCTTGTATAATAAATCCCCAAGATCACTCAAAGCAAGAAAATGCATCTCCTGTGCCGGTGCTTCTTCAAATGTAATCTGCTTCTTATTGATCACAGTTGAGAACAGCTTGAAAAAATAATCCTCCTCATAAGTACCGGAATAAAGATACGGCACACGCAGAATCTTGACAGCGATCTGATGCAGTTCACCGTATTGCCTGCAGAACTCTTCTGCCGAGCGGACCATCAGCGTCTTTCCTGTTGTATCTTCATATAAACTATCCGGTCCTGTAATATACAGAAGCCTGGAATTCAGATTCCCCTTATAGTAATGTAATAGTTTGCGTAAAGTCTCAATCTCACCCTCCATCGTCCCATGAAATGTAAGATAATTAGAAAAATAAATCACTCCCTCAAATTCATACGTCTTGAAAATGTCTTTGAATTCTTCCTCCGTCTTCGGCATCGGGTATACCGATAAGCTCTTATTGCGATTTGACTTTTGTTCAGTCTCTCCAAGAAGAAGGATCTGACACTCAGGGAAAGCCTCCTCGATAAATTCTGTTGTAATATATCCGATATTTCCGGTCACCAGTAATTTCATACGTCACCTCGTAATCATATATTGCGCATTTCTATCATTTCCAAACTATCATTTATGCAGAAGGTGTATTTTCTTTTATCCTCTTTTTGTCTTTATACATCTTCTCGGCAGCACAATGGATCAGCTCCGGCAGATTCTTTTCCTCTGCATCTTTGTCCCACGCTTGATACTTAACGCTCCCATTTATCTATATTCTCCTCTAATTGTGTCTAAAAATATACTCTCCAATATAATATACTACCATATCAACTAATTGAAGTCCATAATTTCATTCCAATAATTCCCATAACAAGAAAGGGACCAAGAGCAAAACTGTCCTTTCGTCCCATCTTTCCTGCTGCCAGCATCATGCTTACATATATACCGCTCAATATGATTCCCAGCATTCCTGCATATGTGATAATTTTCACGCCGTTCAGGAAACCGGATACCGCCATCAGCTTTATATCGCCGCCTCCAAATCCGCCTTTTAACAGAACTGTCAACACCAGCATTGGTACTGCAATGACCACAGCGCCCAGACACCGTTCCTGGACAGACACTCCCACACGGAATAACATTTCCATACAGGCAAGTGTCAGGATTCCTATATGTGTCCACGGCTCAATGATCTGATATTTCCAGTCCGCATAAGCAATACGGCATAAGATCATCAGGTAAACAACCGTAATTCCATACTCTGTAATTTTCAAACATTCCTTTCCGTTTTCTCACTGTTTATCTCATTTAGTAACATTTCTTACACGGTTCCAGTCCCTGGGCTTTGGCTTCTGCTTCTGTCTCCTGCTTCGCCGTGTCCGGATTCATGCTGCCGCAATGGTTCGTCTTATGATATTTGGAACCGGTTGCCGAAACCCATACTTTTTCTCCTTCCGCTGCCTGTGATACTGTCTGTTGTCCAACCTGCCCCTGCACGCTCTGCGCTTCCGTCTGCTGCACCTGTGTCCCCTGATCCGATTCATCTCCCGGCGTATAATCATTGCACGGCGATGCGCTCCAGCTCAGATCTGTCCCGTTGCTGGTCACGGTGATGGTTCCCTGCTTATCCGTTCTGTATACCTGGATCTCCATACTCTTTAATTTATCCATGGTATCTTTATCCGGGTGGCCATATTTATTATCTGCCCCGCAGCTTATCACCGCATACTCCGGAACCGTCTTCTGTAAGAAATCCCAGGACGTTGCTGTCGCCGATCCGTGATGCCCAGGAACCAGCACGTCACAGCTTAAGTCTACCCCTGAACTGCACATCCTTTCTTCACTTTCATGTTCGGCATCTCCGGTAAATACAAAGCTATTTTCGCCATTTGTAAGCTTGATCGCTACCGAGTTGTTATTACTTCCGTTTTTCTCGATAACTGCCGGCGCAAGGATCTCAAATGATCCGCTTCCGAATTCATACGTCTTTCCGACTGCCGGATGTTTCATCTTCAGCCCGTCAGCATTTACTGCCTTCACAAAAGATTTATATAATTTGCTTGTGTGGACATAGTTACTGGATATGACGTTCTTCACATCGAATACGTTCAGGCATCCGATCAGTCCCGCCATATGGTCTGCATCATAGTGGCTGCTGATCAGATAATCAATCTCTGTCACTCCCTGTTCTTTCAGATAGGCCACGACGAATCTCGATGTCTTTTTGTCACCGCCGTCATAGATCATCGTCTTTCCTTCCGACTGTACCAGAATGGACAGCCCCTGACCCACATCCAGAAAATGGACTTTCATCTCTCCTGTCTGCGCTCCCGCATCGTTCCCGGCGGCCTGCACCGGAACTTTCATTCCCACGCCTGCCATCGCAAATACCAGGAGGATCGGAAGCAACAGGGATAACAGCCTCTGTCTCCATGTTTTCTTTAATACTTGTATCATTTTATCTTTCCCCTTTCACATCCACATTGCTATTATACACAAAATCTCCTGCCATTTCACATCATTTCATATCCCATTTAATATTTTAAAAAAACACTTGCAAATCTGGGAAAATGCAGTATAATTATATTCGTGGCTGTCACAGGCACATGCTGGAATAGCTCAGTTGGTAGAGCACTTCACTCGTAATGAAGGGGTCGTCGGTTCAAGTCCGATTTCCAGCTTTAAAAAAAGGAATCCTTTGATCAGGATTCCTTTTTTGTTGTTATCCACAACATTTCTTATATTTCTTATTCTTTTACACCTCCAAGTGTCACACCTGCAACAATATATTTGGAAAGCAGGATATATACGATAATGATCGGCACGATCGCAATCGCTACCAGCATATACACTTTACCCATATCGAACTTCAGGAAGTCTGCACTTCGGAGAGATGCAATCAGGATCGGAAGTGTCTTCTTCTCGTTGCTGCTTAAGATCAGTCCCGGCAGGAAGTAGTTGTTCCATGCCTGCACGAATGCGAAGATCGCCTGTACTGCCATCGCCGGCTTCATAATCGGTATTACAATCTTGTTAAATGTGTGAAACTCTCCGCTTCCGTCAATCCTTGCCGCTTCGATCAGTTCCAACGGAAGTGATGACTGCATATAACTGTACATGAAGTAGAATACCGCCGGTGCCGCGATCGATGGGAGGAACAACGGAACCAGACTGTCCATTAAGTCCATCTTGGTGATCAGGTTAACGAAACCAAGTGCAGATACCTGTGTCGGCATTACCAGGATCAGCAGGATGAATAAGAATGCCGGTTTTCTTAATTTGAAATCATAAGCATACAAGCCATAAGCGGTCATTGCAGAGAAGTATGTAGACAGTGCTGCCGTACATACAGACACAATCAGACTGTTCTTAATTCCTGAAAGTACCGGAATGTTGGCATCATTCAGAACCGCTTTCAGATTCCGAACCAAAGATTTTCCCGGGACGAACGAGAAGCCCTTCTGGATCTGGAAATGATTCCTTGTCGCATTGACCAGCAATACATAGAAGAAGAACAGGCACAGGAAGGAAAGTATGATCAGTACAACATAGGCAAGCGTCGTTCTTCCTTTATGGACTCTGTTAGTTCCGTTCGTTTTCTTTTCAGCCATGTTATTTTCCTCCCTTCTTGTGATGATGTTTCTTCTCATCTTCCTGATTCAGTGTGAAGTAAACGCCCACACACAGAATTGCGCAGATGATGAACAATACTACAGATATTGCGCCCGCTGCGCCGTAGTTCTTACTATATAAATGGTTATTCAGATACATGATAACGGTTGTTGCAGTACGGTTCGGACTTCCTTTTCCGTTTGTCAGGATCTGTGGAATATCGAACATCTGCATACCTCCGATCATGGATGTGATCAGTACATATACCAGGATCGGCCGGATAAGCGGAAGGGTGATCTTAAAGAATGTCTGTCTGTGATCTGCACCGTCAAGTTCTGCCGCTTCGAACATCGACGGACTGATTCCCATGACTGCCGCCATCAGAAGGATCGTCGTATTACCGAACCACATCAGAAAGTTCATCAGTCCTACCAGACCTCTCGTTCCCGCAACCGATGACAGAAACCGGATCGGTGTATGTATCACACCCAGGGATTTCAGCAATCCATTTACCGGACCGTTCACAGAGAACAGGGCGAAGAACAGCATTGCGAATGCACTTGCCATGATCAGATTCGGAAGATAGATCACAACTTTAAAAAATGTCTTTCCTTTGATCCGGAGTCTTACATCCGTAAACCATGCTGCCAGAACCAGCGATACAATAATCTGTGGAATGAATCCGATCAGCCACATGACGATCGTATTACCGATGTATTTCGGCAGATCTGCGGACAGAAGTTCCTGATAATTCTTAAGTCCTACAAAATTCGGTCCTACTACGGTAAGTCCGTCTCTGTAATATTCGAAAAAACTATAATAGAATGTAGATACCAGTGGTACCAGCTGGAACACAAGAAACACAAGAAAAAACGGCAAGATGAAGAGGTATCCCCATTTTGCGTAACTTACTTTCTTTTTCGTTGCTGTTGCCTTCATGTGCATCCTCCTTTCTTGCCGTATATAAAATATGAATATTCTTTGCATCTTTAAGCAAAACAGAGTGGGCGATGATGCCCACCCTGTCCGGTCTTACTGTTAGTTAGATGGCCACTCAACTTTTTCCAGATTTGGATAAAGCTCTGTGATTGCCTTCTCAAAGTTCTTCTTAGCAGTATCTTCATCTACTTTTCCGTCGAAGTAATCTTTGAATGCAGCCTGAATCTTTTCGTTACATCCCTGATCGTATTTGCCTGCATTGCTCATATCGATCTTTTCAGCCTGTTCTGCGAAAAGTTTGATGTGGTTCTGTCCACCAAGGAATGCTGAGCCATAATCCGGATCGTCAGCGATCTCTTTCATAGCTGATTTGTTATTTGTATAATCTTCTGTATCCAGTGTGATCTGTTTCATGATATCTTTGTCACATGTCAGTTTCTTCATGATATCAGCAACTTCGTCTTTGTTGTCTGTTCCTGTTGCTGCACAGATCCATGTTCCGCCCCAGTAATATGGTTCCGGTCCCTGGCATACTGCGTAATCACCATAGATACCATTTCCGACTTCTTTCTCTCCGTCAGGATCTGCAAGGGAGTTGCCAAGAAGTGTGAAGTTGATTCCCCATGTTGAATAGAAGAATCCGAATACCTTTCCTTCTGGTCCCTGATCTTTTGCCCATGCGTCATCCCACAGAGATGTCTTATTGTTATAACCTTTATCTGTAAATGTCTTGGTCTGGTCTACCCATTTCATAATGTTCTCATCAACTTTTACTGTCTTTCCATCTACCCAAGGAGCAGCTACGTTGTTCGAGAATGTACGGTATGCATCGTCATATCCGGATAACATCTTGTATCCTTTTTCATTTGCCTTTTCAGCAACTGCGTTGAACTTATCCCAGTCAGCAACTGCTGCCTGTACCTGTTCCGGATCGTCTGTTCCGAGAACATCTTTGGCAATGGAACGGCGGTATGCGAACAGTCCAGGTGTTGCCTGCCATGTCGTACCTTTCTGTGTTCCGTCTACAGTTACGATATCTTTTGTATACTGATACTGTTCGGACAGATCATCATCTGTAAGTCCAAGATCCTTGATATCCATTGTGTAATCAGAATCTACATATTTTAATGCGTAGTCTGCTTCGATCAGGAATATGTCAATCTTATCGTCTGCAGATGCTTTCTCCTGATTCAGGAGAGCTTCATCCAGTTTGTTCTGATAGTTGTTGTTCTCATTCGGATTGATCGTCCATTTTACAACGGTTCCGTCCTTTAATGTTGTTGTGGACTTATCCTTTGAAACTTTCTCCACTTCCGGATAGTAATCATTGAATCTGCTCTGGAATTCATCGTTCCAGCACCAGATGTTCAAGGTCTTGCCGGCATCGCCCGAACCGTCTTTTTTCGAACTGTCGCTTCCGCCGCTGCTGCCTCCGCATCCCGCAAGAGAGAGTGCCATGATAGATGCCAATGACATACTAATGAGTTTTTTTGTTCTTTTTTTCATAAAGATGTACCTCCCTTTCAAATTTGTTTTACACTTTTTCCTTCTATCAGCCGTCCTGTTACCATTATTTTCTCCGGTATGCTGGTCTTTGGATTCTCAATTACATCCACCAGTCTTCTTGCCGATTCTCTTCCGATTGCTTTTGCATCCTGATAATAAGTTGTCAGCTTCGGCCGCAACACCTCCGACAATGTAATTCCGTCATATCCTGTCACACTTACATCATCCGGAATGGAAAGCCCCATTCTCTCTAACTGATTCATCCCTCCAATGTAAGAAAAATCATCCGGATACATGATCGCCGTCGGCGGATCGTCAAGCTGCATCAGATATTCTGTTGCCTTTGCGCTGGATTTCGGATCATGATACACCGCTTTTATAACATATTCTTCCGGAACCTCTATTCCGTTCTGTTCACATCCCCTGTAGAATCCGAGCAGTCTCTTTTCTGTAACGGATGTATGCTCTCCATGGATGAATGCGATCTTGCGGTGTCCCTTTCCTGCCAGATAATTCACCAGACTGTATGTGCCGTCAACATTATCCGACATGACACAGTTCAGATTATCCGCTGCGAAATCAATAGTAACAGTCGGGATGTCGCTCCTCATCAGTTCGACGACTCCCGGATTGTAAAAATCTACGCTTGCTATTACCACTCCGTCACACTTGCGGTACCGGCAATGTTCGGCAAATGATATCTTTTCACCTCCTATGTTCTGGCTGATAAATGTTATATCATACCCAAGCCGTTCTGCTTCTTCTTTCGTGCTGTTTAAGATTGCCGAGAAATATTCATGTGTCAATCCACACATGGTATCATCTACGAACAGTACTCCGATATTATGTGAAATATTCGTCTTCAACTGTCTTGCTGCTGCATTTGGCATATAGTGCATCTCCTGTGCCGTCCGCTTTACCAGCTCTATTGTCTCTTTACTGATATCTTCATAACCATTCAGTGCTTTACTGACGGTAGCCGGAGACACGTTGCAGCGTTTCGATATATCCTTGATCGTTACCATGCGTTTCCTCCTTTCCCGGTTTTTCGAACGTCCCGAATACGTTTTCGTAGTTTTATAATAAATCGTCTACACAATTTCGTCAATCCTTTTAAATACACAATTTTTTCACATTTTTCTTGTATATTTTGCACAAAGGTTATTTTTATATCATTATTTTTGTTTACATTTTTACCATAACACTCTTATAATAAAAATAGATTACGAAATCGTGTTCGGAATATTTTTATCAGAAAGGAGCTATCATATGAAATTCGGTTACTTTGATGATGTCAACAAAGAATACGTCATCACCACACCTAAGACACCGCTGCCTTGGATCAATTATCTTGGTACTCAGGACTTTTTCAGCCTGATATCCAATACCGCCGGCGGCTATTCATTCTATAAAGATGCCAAGCTTCTCCGGCTGACGCGCTACCGTTATAACAACAGTCCGATGGATCAGAACGGGCGCTATTACTATATCAAAGAAGGAGATACCGTCTGGAATCCCGGATGGCAGCCGGTCCAGACACCGTTAGATTCTTACCAGTGCCGCCACGGACTCGGATATACCGTCTTTGAAAGTTCAAAGAACAGCCTGAATGCGAAGCTTCTTGCTTTCGTTCCCGTTCATGACAACTGTGAGATCAATCTTCTTACACTGACCAATTATACGGATGCGGAAAAAGAATTCGATCTTTTCAGCTATATTGAATTCTGTCTCTGGAATGCAGCGGACGATTCTTCAAACTTCCAGAGGAATTTTTCTACGGGTGAAGTGGAGGTTGCCGGAAGTACCATTTATCACAAAACGGAATACCGGGAACGCCGCAATCATTACGCGGTATATTCGGTCAATCATCCGGTCAACGGATTTGATACTTCCAGAGATGCCTTCATCGGACTGTATAACAGTCCTGCTGATCCGCAGGCAGTCAGAAAAGGCTTCTGCTCCGGCAGTATCGCACATGGATGGGCTCCTGTTGCGAGCCACCATATCCACCTGAAGCTAAGACCCGGCGATTCGGTATCCCTGGTCTTTGTCCTGGGATACTGCGAGAATCCAAAGGATAAAAAGTTCAGTGCACCCGGTGTCATCAACAAAGAACCTGCCGACAGACTGCTTGCCAGATACCAGACAACGGAACAGGTAATGGCCGCATTTCAGGAATTAAAAGATTACTGGACAACGCTTCTGTCCGCTTATACGATTCAGACAGAAGATGTCAGGCTGAACCGTATGGTGAATATATGGAACCAGTATCAGTGCATGGTTACATTTAATATGAGCCGCAGTGCAAGCTACTATGAGAGCGGTCTGGGACGCGGGATGGGATTCCGTGATTCCTGTCAGGATCTGCTTGGCTTTGTCCATCTGATCCCGGAACGCGCCCGCCAGCGTATCCTGGATATTGCAGCTACGCAATTTCCTGACGGAAGCGCTTACCACCAGTATCAGCCGCTCACCAAGCGCGGTAATATGGATGTCGGAAGCGGATTCAATGATGATCCTTTGTGGCTGATTGCGGGAACGGCTGCTTATCTTCGTGAGACAGGGGATTTTTCTATCCTTGAAGAACCTTGTACATTCGATAATGATGCGGATAACACGGCTCCTTTGATGGAACATCTAAGACGGAGTTTTCAGTATACCGCAACCCACAAAGGCCCTCACGGACTGCCGCTCATCGGACGTGCGGACTGGAATGACTGTCTGAATCTGAACTGCTTTTCCGAAGAACCGGGTGAGAGTTTCCAGACGACAGGACCGAACGACGGACCGGTAGCCGAAAGTGTATTCATCGCCGGTATGTTCGTAAAATACGGACGGGAATATGCAGAGATCTGTGATGCCCTCCGCCTGGACGATGAGCGGGATGCTGTATTAAAAGAAGTGGCTGCTATGGAAGAGACTGTCATGGATGCCGGCTGGGACGGAGACTGGTTCCTGCGTGCTTATGATGCCATGTCCAATCCGGTAGGAAGCAAGGTCTGCGAAGAAGGCCAGATTTTTATCGAACCACAGGGAATGTGTGTGATGGCCGGAATCGGCACGGATATTACGGAAGATGGAAGTCCGTCCGCTGCTGCCCGTGCGCTCAGAAGTGTGGAAGAACGCCTGGATACCAGATACGGCATTATCCTGCAGACTCCTGCTTATACAACCTATCATGTAGAACTTGGGGAGATTTCTTCTTACCCGCCGGGATATAAGGAAAATGCCGGAATCTTCTGCCATAATAATCCATGGATCAGCTGTGCCGAGACGGTTCTCGGTCATGGCAGCCGGGCTTTCGAGGTCTTCAAAAAGACCTGTCCTGCTTATCTGGAAGATCAGAGTGAGATCCGCAGGACCGAGCCGTATGTCTACTGTCAGATGATGGCCGGCCGGGATGCTCCGACTCACGGAGAAGGCAAGAACAGCTGGCTTACCGGAACAGCCGCTTGGACATTTACCTGTATCAGCCAGTATATTCTCGGTATCCAGCCGACTTTACAGGGACTGCGTATCAATCCATGTATTCCGTCTGACTGGAGCGGCTATACCTGCCGCCGTACTTACCGTGGTGTCTCTTACGATATTACGATTGATAACAGTGCACATGTAGAGTCCGGAGTCGCATCTGTCACAGTTGACGGGCAGCCGGTAACAGGAACTCTTATTCCGTTCGATGCCGGCAAGAAGACCTGTAAAGTAGAGGTTGTCTTAGGATAATTACAAAATACGCCATACAATATAGAAGCCTGCCACAGGCATAATGCCTGCAAGATCTGCTTCCTGTATTGTATGGCGTATTTTTTTATATGTTTCAATATGTTTCTATGTGTTCTTCTGCATGTGTACAGTCATCTGCGGATATGGAATTTCAATACCGTTCTCATCCAGTAAAAGCTTGATCTCTTCGAGCAGTCTCCATCTGGTTTCCCAATATTCCTCATTCTTCACCCATGCACGAATTCCCAGTACAACCGCATTGTCTGCCAGTTCATGAACAAATACATTGATCTGTTCGTTCTTGATGATACATTCATCTTTGATCAGCAGATTTTCGATCACTGATTTTGCCTGTCGGATATCCGCATCATAAGAAATACCCACACGCAGATCAAGCTGCCTTTCATCTTTTGCCGTTGCATTGGTAATACTGTTGTTGGTCAGCATTCCATTCGGGATTACGATCGTCTTGTTATCAATTGTACTGAGTTTGGTATAGAAGATCTGGATCTCTTTTACGGTTCCTTCTTTTCCGTTGGTATCCTCGATAATATAATCTCCGACTACAAACGGTTTTAATAAAAGGATCAGGACTCCGCCTGCAAAGTTCGAAAGGCTTCCCTGTAATGCAAGACCGATTGCCACACCACCGGATGCCAGTACTGCCGCTACGGATGTTGTATCGAATCCAAGACTGGAGATCAGACTGAAGACAAGCAGGGCATACAGTCCATATTTTAGCAGGGAATCTACAAACTGCTCCACTCCTTTGTCCGCACCGGATCGCTCAAAGGAACGTCTGACGATCTTCCGGATCCACCGGATCACCAGCCGGCCGATAAAGAATGCCACCAGTGCCGCCAGCACTTTCAATCCGAACGTGATCAGTCCCGGTATGCTGTCCTGTACATATTGTGTCAGCTGATTAACCTGTTTGACCGCTTCCTGGGTCGCATCGGTTACTTCCTGCGTCGTATCTGCAATTGTTGTATCTGTCATATGTTATACTCCTCTTGTTGTCATCTGTTTCAGCGCAAGAAATGCGCTTACATTTCCCCTTTTATCTCCGGTAGTCCTGTGCGAGAACAGAATATCCGGATTGCAGTGTGTGCATACATTGGTTACCGCAATATGATCTTCGCGGATTCCGGCTTCTGTGAATATCCGTTCATTGGCACGCCAGAGATCCAACTGGTATTTCCCGTTTTCTTTTTTATAAAACAGCTCCGGCCAGTACGCTTCGTCAAAGCTTTCCCTGAATTGCTGTATCACATCCCCGCTCACTTCATAGCAGTCCCGGCAGATGGACGGACCGATTGCCGCAATGATATCTTCCGGATCAGAGCCATATGTCTTCTGCATCAGTTCTATGGTAACTTTTCCTATCTTACCGACGGTTCCTCGCCATCCGGAATGTGAAAGACCGATCGCCTTCTTCACCGGATCAACAAAATACAACGGCACACAGTCTGCGTAAAATGTAACCAGACAGATTCCCGGCACATCTGTGATCATTCCATCGGTCTCCTGAAAACGCTTTCCCCTGTCTCCGGCTTTTACTACCGCTACATTGGTCGTATGGGTCTGATTGGTGAATGTCATATCTTCCGGCTGTACACCGATGGCTCCGGCAATCCTTCTCTGATTCTCCCTGACATCTTCCGGATCGTCACCTCTGGTTGTACTGATATTCATCGTTGCCCAGCATCCTTTGCTGACACCGCCAAGTCTGGTCGAGAATCCATGATTCACGATTCCGGTCTCTTCCAGCATCGGATAACTTAAGAACGGGACACCGTTCACTTCTTTTTCATCAAATATATGGTCCTGATTTTTATAATGTAAGCCCAGATTCATGCCATATTCATCCTTTCTGTTCCGGATCTCTTCCTATCCTGTATAATCAAATGCATTCCGGTAAAGTGTCACCTCATGATTCTCGATGCTCACCACATCGAATCTGCATGGTACCTCATCAATTCCGTTGACCGTCATATAGCATAGTGCACTTTTGGAAATGGTTCTCTGTTTGGCTGGATTTACAGCCTCCGCCGGATGTCCTTTTTTATCTGAAGCGCGATATTTCACCTCACAGAAGACCAGATATCCCGCTTCTCTTGCTATGATATCAATCTCTCCGGTCTTACACCGGTAATTATACTCCAGGATCTCATATCCTTCCTGCTCCAGATATGCACCGGCAAGCCGTTCATAATGGCTTCCGGTCTCCCGGTTATTCTTCCGTTCTCTTCCTGTATCTCCGGCCATAGTCCTCCCGTTCATTTTAGCAAACATTCTTACAACTTTGCTGTCTGTGATATATTTTTATATGTATTTTTTTATAAATGTCATTCTGTGGATCGGTGATGGTCCCAGTTCTTTCAGGCCTTCGATATGTTTCTTCGTACCATATCCTTTATTGGCAGCGAAATCATATCCCGGCATCACTGCGTCATATTCTACCATCAGGCGGTCCCTGGTCACTTTGGCAATGATGCTTGCCGCTGCAATGGACACACTTTGGGCATCTCCTTTGATGATCGGCACCTGCCGGATATCGACGCCCGGTATCGTCACTGCATCGTTCAGAAGCAGATCCGGCTGTACCTTCAGGTTCCCTATCGCCATGCGCATCGCCTCATAAGTCGCCTGCAGGATATTGATCTCATCAATCCTTGCCGGACTTACGATCCCGATTCCTGTCGCCACTGCACGCTCCATGATCTCATCGTAAAGTGCCTCCCTCTTCTTCTCCGAAAGCTTTTTCGAATCATTCAGATACAGGATCGGATCATCTTTTGGCAGAATGACTGCTCCCGCTACCACCGGACCGGCAAATGGCCCGCGGCCGACTTCATCGATCCCACAGATATAGGTACAGTCGCTGTATTCTTTTTCATAGACGCTCATTGCTTCGGTACGCTCCAGTTCTTTCTGAAGCTTTTCCTGTTGTTTTTTCAGTTTTTCTTCTTCTCGTTTATTCATGTCGGATCACTCCTATATTGTCAAATGGATAGATACGCACCCAGGCTCTGCCGATCAGATCCTTCCGGGTCAGCACTCCTACCCCCGGATCTCTGCTGTCCATACTGTGATTACGGTTATCTCCCATCACAAAGTATTCATCATCTCCCAGCGTAACCGGTTCTGCAGCCGTCTGCGGATCCTTGATCTTCTCCTTCCCATAGATATCACTGGTCAGGCGTTTTCCATCGATATACACATATCCGTCCCGGATCTGCACAGTCTCACCCGGCATTCCGATGATACGTTTGATATAATATGTATCTTCTTCATATTTATACGGAAATACAATGATATCATAGCGTTTCGGATCCCGGAACCGGTAACTGATCTTATCAACGATCAGATTGTCTCCATCCTGTAATGTCGTCTCCATGGAAGAGCCGCTTACCATCGTCCGCTGTCCGACAAAGGTGATGATCAGATAGGTCAGACCGATAATAAGCAGTATATACACAAGCCATCCACCGAGTTCCCCCAGGATATCTCTTTCTTCTTCCTCTCTCTTTGAATGTCTGGACATATTCGTACGTGTCCTTTCTAATATGCATCCGGATATTCCAGAGTCAGTCTTCCCAGACGTCCGTTACGGAAATCATCCATCAGAAGGACAGACGCTTTCTCTGTATCCAGTTCATTTCCGCGTACCAGGCAATGTCTGCTTTCAGCGATCCTTGCGATCATGCCGTATGGATCCGCCTCTTCTTCTACGTTATATTTACTCTCCAAAACTCCCGGATAATTCTTGTTCATAAATGTCACAAGCTCTGCTGCCAGTTCTTCCGTCTGCAGGATCTCATCCTTGATCGAACCGATAAATGCAAGCTTAAGACCTACTGCCTGATCTTCGAATCTTGGCCATAAGATTCCCGGTGTATCAAGAAGTTCTACATTCTTGTTCAGTCTGATCCACTGTTTTCCCTTGGTCACACCCGGCTTGTTGCCCGTCTTCGCACATGCTTTTCCTGCCAGTGCATTGATGAATGTTGACTTTCCGACATTCGGGATTCCTACTACCATGGCTCTGACCGGACGGTTCAGGATACCACGCTTTCTGTCTCTTTCAATCTTTTCTTTACATGCTTCCTGGATCACGCCGTTGATAGACTTGATCCCCCCGCCTTTTTTAGAGTTCACTTTTACAACGGAGAACCCTTTTTCGCGGAAATATTCCGACCAGGCATCGTTCCATTTATCTTCTGCCAGATCTGACTTGTTCAGAAGGATCAGCCTTGCTTTATTCTTTCCAAGTTCGTCAATGTCCGGGTTCCTGCTGCTGATCGGTACTCTGGCATCAACCAGCTCAATGACCAGATCTATTAGTTTGATATTTTCCTGCATCATGCGCTTTGCTTTCGTCATGTGCCCTGGATACCATTGAAAATGCATATCTTTGTTCTCCTCTTATCTATTACCTCACGAATCCGAAATTCTTCTTCGGTGATACCACAAACCAGGCCTTTCCGTAAATGTAAGACCGTTTTACCGCTCCGATATCTGCACTCCGGCTGTCTTCGCTGTTCTTTCTGTTATCACCCATCACAAAATATTCATCCCCGCCAAGCTTAACCTTCTCGGCTGCGATGCCTGCGGTATCGATCTTCGTGGTTGTATAATCTTCTTCCAGTTTCTCTCCATTGATATAAATCCGGTTCTCTACGATCTGTACCGTTTCTCCCGGAAGTCCAACAATCCTCTTCGTATAATAATGCGAACTTTCATTGCCCTTCGGCTTAAAGACAATGATATCTCCACGCTTTGGAGAAGATGCATTATATACAATACGGTTTACCAGCACTTTATCCGCATTCTTAAGTACCGGTCTCATAGAATCTCCCACGGTACTCACCTGTTGTCCCCAGTACCATACTGCGACAAATGCGATCAGGCAGGTGACTGCGATCTTAAACACCCAGCTTATGCCGGATACGATCTTTTCCAGATTCAGATGAATCTTCTTCTTCTCCTTCGGAAGTTTTCCCAACAGTTTCTTTTTTGCCTGACGTCTGCGGTAACTTGATCTCCGGGATCTTCTTCGTCTTTCAAAATCCAGATTACTTCTGCGTCTCATATAATCCCCTTATCTTCATGACTTGCCACGGGCAGCTCCCTGCGAAATACATGGCAATATCAAAAAAGGACAATTACATTATGTAGTTGTCCTTTTTACATTCATTTTCCTGATTATTTTACTAATTCTTTTACTTTAGCTTTCTTACCAACGCGGTCTCTTAAGTAGTTCAGTTTTGCTCTTCTTACTTTACCTCTTCTTACTACTTCGATCTTCTCAACGTTTGGTGAGTGTACCGGCCAAGTTTTCTCAACACCGATTCCGTTAGAAAACTTTCTAACTGTAAATGTCTCTCTTGCTCCGCCACCCTGTCTCTTCAGGACTGTTCCTTCGAAAATCTGTACTCTTTCACGGTTTCCTTCTTTGATCTTTCCGTAAACTTTAACAGTATCTCCAACGTGGAATTCTGGTGCTACTTCTTTTAACTGAGCAGCTTCAATGTTTTTAATAATATCGTTCATTATGTGTGACCTCCTTGTTTACTTGGATGTTCTTAATACATTTGTACCAGAGGACCATCTATTTTTCTTCACAACACGCTATATTCTATCATACCCGGTGCAAAATTACAAGGATTTTTTCTTGTTTTTTGCACTCTTTTCTGCTTTATATGATCCTACTCTGTAACCGGCTGCCCGTCTCTTTGTATTTCCTTTGCCAGCTTTTTTTCTTTCTCGGTAAGCTCTGCCTTTTCAAGCAGATCCGGCCGGTTCTTCGCAGTGCGGATCACAGACTGTTCGCGTCTCCATTTTTCAATATTGGCATGATGACCGGACATCAATATCTCCGGTACTTTTTTGTCATGCCACACTTCCGGTCTGGAATACTGCGGGTATTCCAGCAGATTATCCTGAAAGCTTTCGAATTCGGCAGATACATCGTTATGGAGGACTCCAGGAACCAGTCTGGATATCGCATCGATCATGATCATCGCCGGAAGTTCTCCCCCGGTCAGGACATAATCCCCGATGGATACATAATCGGTCACGATCTCCTCCAGCACACGTTCGTCAATCCCTTCATAATGTCCGCATAAGAATACAAGATCTTCTTCCTGTGCGAATTCTTCTGCCATAGACTGGTTGAATGTCTTCCCCTGCGGGGACAGATAGATGACTCTTGTGCGTTTCTTTCCGCACGCCATGTCCGGCTGTTCTCCGGATCCTTCTTCTTCCCCGGCTTTCCTTTCCCGGATCTGTCTTGCAAGTGCATCATAGCACTGATATACCGGCTCCGCCTGCATCAGCATCCCTGCACCGCCGCCATACGGATAGTCATCCACGCTGTGATGCTTATTGAACGCATAATCCCTGATATTCAAAGCCTCTATAGACAGAAGTCCTTTATTCACCGCACGCCCGATGATACTGGTGTTCAGCCCGTCCATGACCATCTCCGGAAATAATGTCATAATATAAAAATTCATATACTATCCTCTTTCTAGATCAGCCCGTCCATCAGGTGGATCTTCATCTTCTGATTCTCTATATCAACATCCAGGATACATTCGCGGATTGCCGGAACCAGCACTTCCCCATGTTCCTCGGTATCGATCACATAGACATCGTTCGCACCGGTCTCCATGACATCTTTTAATGTTCCGAATGGTTCATCGTCCTCTGTTACAACCTGGATACCGATCATATCGGCGATAAAATATTCATCCTCTTCCAGTGCCACCGCATCTTTTCGTTCTACCAGAAGCGGGCATCTCTTGTAACGCTCAATATCATTTATATTATCAATTCCTTTGAATTTCAGGATCACAAACTGTTTAAAGAATTTGACCCCCTGAATCTCCAGAGGTTTTTTTTCTCTCCCGGTGTCTAACAGCACATGCTTTAACGTCTTAAAACGCTCCGGGTCATCTGTAGTCGGAAATACTTTGACTTCCCCGCGCACTCCGTGTGTCGAAGTGATGACGCCTACCTGTAACAATTCTTCCATAGATACTCCTTTTCTTATATGTTGCGGGCATTTCTATACCGCTCTTTTCCTCTTTCATAACAGATACTGTCACATACTCTGATATAAGATAAGCGGGACAGACCACAAACGGGCCTGTCCCGGGACAAAATGGGAATCCCCATTATTATTCTAGTCCATGATATCTACGATAACTTTCTTATCTTCCTTCGCTGCTGCGGCTTTCACAACTGAGCGGATCGCCTTCGCAATACGGCCCTGTTTTCCGATTACTTTTCCCATATCAGATTCAGCAACCCGTACTTCCAGAACTGTCGTCTTCTTCTCTTCGCGTTCATTTACAACAACGCTTTCTGGATCGTCGACTAATGCTTTCGCAATTACTTCAACTAATTCCTTCATAAATGCACACCTCCAGTGGCATAATTATTTCTCGATGCCTGCTGCCTTTAAAATCTTTGCAACTGCTTCTGTAGGCTGTGCTCCGTTTGCAAGCCATTTCTTAGCTGCTTCTTCGTCAACTTTGATAGCACTTGGATCACAGTTCGGATCGTATGTTCCGATTTCGTCGATGAATCTTCCGTCTCTTGGTGCTCTAGAATCTGCTACGATGATTCTATAGAAAGGAGCCTTCTTCTGTCCCATTCTTCTTAATCTCATTTTTACTGCCATGTTAGTTTACCTCCGTAAAATTATAATATTTTCATAGTTTATTTTTATCTATATAACGCGGAATTCGCGGTATATCATGTTTAGAACGGAAATCCGAATTTCTTCTTCTTTCCCGGCTTGCCAAATTGTTTCATCAGTTTTTTCATCTCGTTGAACTGCTTGATCATACGGTTCACTTCGCTGATGTCCACCCCTGCACCTTTGGCAATTCTGTGCTTTCTGGATGGAGAAAGGATATCCGGATTGGCTCTTTCCGCCGGTGTCATGGAATGAATGATTGCTTCCATTCTTCCCATCTTCCTCTCGGCTTCTGCCGTCTGCTCGTCGTCTAATCCCTTCATCTTACCGCCCATACCTCCAAGGCCCGGCAGCATGTTCATAATATTTCCAAGACCACCCATGTTCTTCATCTGCTTGATACTTTCCAGATAATCGTCAAAATCAAACTGGTTCTTCTTAAGCTTCTGGGTCATCTCTCTGGCTTTTTCTTCATCGATCTCGGCTTCCGCCTTTTCGATAAGCGACAGGACATCTCCCATTCCCAGGATTCTCGATGCCATACGATCCGGATAGAACTGTTCCAGATCTGAAAGCTTCTCTCCCATACCTACATACAGGATCGGCTTTCCGGTAACTGCCTTTACGGACAGCGCCGCACCACCTCTTGTGTCACCGTCTAATTTCGTAACGATCACACCATCGATGCCGACCTTTTCATTGAACTCTTTTGCCACATTTACGGCATCCTGTCCGGTCATTGCATCAATGACGAGTATGGTCTGATGTACTTCTACTTCTTCTTTGATCTCTTCAAGCTCAGCCATCATGTCTTCATCAATATGAAGTCGTCCGGCTGTATCGAGGATCACGAGGTCGTTGCCATTCTTCTGCGCATGTTCGATCGCTGCCTTGGCGATGTTCGCCGGCTTGTGGTTTTCTCCCATGGAGAAGACTTCCACACCCTGCTTCTCACCGTTGACCTGTAACTGCTTGATCGCAGCCGGTCTGTAGACATCACATGCGACCAGCAGCGGTTTCTTGCCCTTTAACTTGAACTTTCCGGCAAGCTTTGCTGTCGTGGTTGTCTTACCTGCTCCCTGAAGACCTGCCATCATGATAACTGTGATGGCTTTTCCAGGCTGAAGCTTAATCTCTGTGGTCTCAGATCCCATCAGATTGATCAGTTCTTCATTTACAATCTTGATCACCATCTGCCCCGGGTTCAGACCGTTCATGACATCCTGACCGATCGCGCGTTCCTGTACGCTCTTAATGAAGTCTTTTACCACTTTAAAGTTAACATCCGCCGCAAGTAATGCACGTTTGATCTCTTTTAAAGCTTCTTTGACATCATCCTCTGTCAGACGTCCTTTGCTTCTCAGGTTTTTAAATACATTTTGAAGTTTTTCTGTCAAACTGTCAAATGCCATGCTATAACTCCTCTATAATTTCATCGGATATCTTCCGGATGTCTGCAACTAACTTTTCCGCATTCTCCTTTTCATATCCGTCCAGCAATTCATCAATCTGCTTTACTTTTTCTCTGATCGACACGAACTTCTCTACCAGATGAAGTTTCTCTTCGTAGCCTTTCAGTGTCTGGGAACATCTCTTTACCAGATCATGTACGCCCTGTCTGCTGATTCCCTCTTCTCTCGCGATCTCGCCAAGTGATAGGTCCTCAAGAACAAACTGTTCATACACTTCTTTCTGATGATCGGTAAGTAGTTCTCCATAAAAATCATATAATAATGCCTGTTCTAATATTTCATTCATGTCTTTCACCTGTGATATCATATAACACTTCTGTGCAGGTGTCAAGTATTTTTTCTTTACACCTTAATTTTTTCAAAATAAAATTGATTTCCCCGCAACTTTGTCGTAATATATCTGATGGAAGATATTGCCGTCTGCAGTATCTTCTAATCAGGTCCATATATTATAAGGGGAGAATATAATGGCAAAAAAGAATTATTACAAGATACTTGGTGTGTCACGAACAGCTTCTCCTGAAGAGATTTCTGCTGCCAAGAACAGACTTGCAAAAAAATATCATCCCGATGCCAACATGAAGGATGGTATCGATACAACTAAGAAAATGCAGCGTATTCTGGAAGCTTACCGCATACTTTCCGACCCAAAGAAGCGTGCTTCCTATGACCGCAAAGTATTCGGAAAGCCATCGTCAGACTCTGACCGGAATTTCGATCTGTTCAACCTGCATAATAATATAGAAGAAACAGATCCGGTCATCGGTACACCATTCGTGAATTACTGGCGGGCGGCAGACTCCTTATACGATATCACTTTAGAAAGCGAACAACTTTTCAAAGATAAGAATAAAGAAAATACACGATCGGCCCGCTTGTCAGACCTGGCAGCCCAGGCACTTAGCTATGCCGTAACCCTGCGCGAAGCCGAGATTCCTGAAAAGTACTGGCTGCCCGCGATCATGGACTGGCTGCTTTTCACCTGGTACAAGAACAGAAATCTTCCGGTATCTTATTTATTGAAACTTTACGATGAATATTCAAAAAAAGAACTCAACGGATTCAAACGTGTAAAAATCCAAAAAGAGCAGCTTCATTTCCAGCATTCTTTAAAACGGCTGGGTAATTACGGATAAATTTTATCTCACCCATTTACACCATCTGCATATTATGTACTGTAAACATCATTATTGGAGGATTCAATATGAGCGATTTAGGTACAGCAAACTGTGGATGTGGCTGCGAAGGACGCGACAGATTCGGCGGAGACTGTGGATGTAGTGGATGTAACGGCGGATGCGGATGCGGCAACAACGGATGTGGCTTCGGCAAT
>OGUO01000173.1_pt1 | contig 48336 bp, 76 predicted proteins | sample 1553641 | NCBI WGS metagenome assembly OGUO01 (sample SAMEA2579980, study PRJEB22360) | human gut metagenome | biome: human gut; feature: human-associated habitat; material: faeces | place: Denmark | collected 2008/2010 | reverse complement strand
TTCTGGAATGAGCGACTATTTTAACTTTATCGGTTTGCATGGGTTCAAGAGAGTACATGAATTACAGTATTATGAGGAATCCATCGGAAAGCGGAAGTTGCACAAAAAGGTGTTGGATATTCATAACAAATTGATACCGATAAAAGGACATGAAAAACCAGAGGTAATTCCGAAGGAATGGTACAATCATACCAGAATGGATATTGACGACAGTGTGCTGACAAAGTTTGTTCGCTCTGCCATGAAACAATACAAAGAGTGGGAAGAGGAAACAAAGAAGTTTTATGAAGCGGTGTGTTGTGTGTTCTATGAAAAGGGGTGGCTCATTGATTACAATTTGATGATGTGTTACCTTGAAGATGTGCAACATGAACTCAAAAAGATTTACAGAATGTGTGAGGAACTCAATGGAACAGGGTATGATGTTCTGTACATTGTGGAGATACAGAAGAAAATCCATGAAGAGTACAAAGAGAAAATGAAGAAGTTGAAAGTGCAGAAATAAAACAAGAGTGTGAGAACATGAAAAGAACAAAACAAAGAACATGAAATAGGCTTACTTGTAATTGTTACAGGTAGGCTTATTTTTTTTGAATTTTTTTACAAAAATGTATTGACGAACACAGAAAAGTGTGGTAAGATAGAATCAAGTTAAGGGAAGGGATTTCCCAAGAGAGAAAACAAAACGAGAAGGAGAACAAAGAAATGATGCAGAGATTTACAAGAACAAAACATGTGGAGTTAAACATTTACAGTGAGTGCAAGTACACAGCAAGCGAAGAAGTATTTGAAAACCAGAAGGTTGTGGAGTATGAAAATGTAATCGGGTTTGAAGTGGTTGCAGGAGAACAGGCGAAGGAAATCGAAACACACACAGATGAAAGTTGCATAGATGATATGCACGAATACCTTGTGTTATATTTTGAGAATGGAGAGACATCCACATTCAGAAATAGTTATGTTGATATGTTTGCTTGGTAGAAACAAAAATGGGTGTTGACAAGTTCAGCACCCTATGATACAATAGAACTATAGAAAAGAAAACAAAATAAGGAGTGAACAGAACAATGAAGAAAGTGATTGCAGTTTGTGAAACAAAAATGAATGAATTACCAAACAGTTGTGTGGATTGTACATTTTATGGATGTAGTTTACCGTGTTGTGCAAGAGATAACACAAAAATAAAGAAAACGTATTTTAACAAAAGGCATAAAGATTGTCCTTTGAAATTGCAGGAGGGATAACATGACACCATTACAGAAGCGTAGGTTAAAAAGGAAGTTCCAGAGGTTCTGGAAAGAATGGGGTATTACATGGGAAGAATTTGAAATGCTATTAGGGGCAATGTCTACAATCATGTTCCCATTTTTATTGAGAATATTCCTTGCATTTTTTGGAATTTGACGATTGACAATGTGGTATGTCGGTAGTATAATAAAAGTATAAAGTAAATAAATTCAATCAAACAGAAAAGGAGAACAAACAATGAACAAAACATTTGAAGAAATGACAGTGAAGGAGTTAAGGGAAGAGAGCAGAAAGCGTGGGCTTACGTTGGAGAGTAAAGGACATAAGTTCACAAAACCAGAGTTAATCGAGAGACTTACAAAGTGGGATGCAGAACAGGCTGATATTGATGCAGACATTAAGAAAGCAATTGAAGAAGCAGGGCAGGAAACTCTGGTAGACCCCGAAGGTGACGAAGCATGGGGTGATGCAGAGTGTGAGAAGGTGGAGACTTGTGCAGAGTGTGAACATGCTCCTTGTGAGAACACACCAAAGGTTGAAACAAAAGAAGATGGTTACATTGTGTATGCAAAAACACTGGAAGAAATCGAGCAGAAGTATGGAAACAGAAAGAAACAGGAAATCTATGACAACGAGTTAAAGGTTGGCAGTTATGTTGTGTTTGTCCATTATGTGGAGGCGAGAAACGGACAGATTTACAAGAAGTTAAGAACAGCGAAGGTTGTGGGAATCAACAGAAAGAAAGAACTTGTCAGAATTGTTACTCTGTTAGGAACAGAGAAAGAACTTTCCTTTGATGAATTACTTTACATTAAGGGAAGTGCGAAGAATTGTTCCTACCCGAAGGACATTGCAATGTATCTGAAAGAACAGAGAACAGAGAAAGGCAAGGTGCTTATCAATGAAAGATTTGCAGAAAACAATGTTGCTGATTAAGGACAGCGTAAGAAAGTTATATGATGCACAACAGGAAAAGAAACAGTTTGACAAATACTATGAAGAGGTGAGGAAGAAAGAACAACTTGCCATTTCAAATTTCATGTTTACAAGTCTCCCAAAAGGACAGAACAGTTTTGAAATAGAACTTGACGAGGGGGCAGGATATTATACAAACCATGTGAAATTGAATGTAACAAGAGTAAGGACAAAAAAAGTGACATGGTTGCTGGACAAGTTAAAACAGAATGTCGGGAAAGACATATATAGTGAGGTTGTGAACAAAACATATACAGTAAATGATATGCAGGGTTTGATTCGGTATTTAAAGACATGCGGAGTTGACCCAAAGAAGTTCAAAAGGTTCATTGATGTGACAGAAGAACTTGACGAAACAAAACTTGATACCTACTATGAAACAGGGGCATTGAAAACAAAAGACATAGAAGGTTGTTACACTGTGAAGATGGGAGAGCCATACATCAGAATCACAGAGTTAAAGAGGTAACATGACGAGAGAATATGGAGGGAAAGAACTAGCAAAAGTGCTTATCTATTATGGATTGATTGCAGATGTTGTAAGTTCTGATTTTAACATCATTTGTCCTTTCCATGAGGATATAAACCCTTCCATGAGGGTGTGCCTAACAGATGGTTCTTTCTTCTGTTTTGGATGTGAAGCAAAGGGAAATGCCCTAGACTTTGTGAGGAAGGTACATCCAGAATTAAATGAGTTACAAGCGTGTGTTTTGTTGGAACAAATATTGAACAGTGATGAAGTGAAAAAGTTAAATGTGAAGTATAAGAAGAAAAGAAGATTGCAGAACAAGCAAGCCTTGAATGAAGCACATGACTATTATTACGGATTACGAACTGTTGATTGGAATGACATACACACAAAAGAAGAACATGAAGTTTTACAGTATATGAAACAAAGGGGATTTGATGAAAGAGCATTGAACATTGCACATTGTAAAACAAATTATAATATTGCTTATCCGTTTTTGTTCCCAATATTAGACAATGGGGAGTTCAAAGGATGGGTTGGCAGAACTATGAACAAGTATGTTGAAAAAAAGCGCAAGTATTTATACAATGATGGTTTTAGAAAGCGAGATACATTGTGCGGAACATATGAACAAAACAAAGTGGTGTTTGTTTGCGAGGGGTTCATGGACTACCTTAGTTTGAGGACAAGAGGACACATCAAGAATGTTGTTGCTATTTTGGGGTGGCACATATCAGACGAACAAGTACAAAAGTTGAAGGATAAAGGAGTAACAACGGTTGTGTCTGCTCTGGATAATGACAAAGCAGGAAATAAGGGTACAGAGTATTTAAAACGGTTTTTCCATGTGATAAGGTTTGATTATCCAGAAGGAGTAAAGGACGCAGGTGAAATGTCGGAACAAGAGTTAAAAATGGCAATCAGACGGACAAGGAGGGCTTATAAACGTGACAGTTAGTTTTAAGTTGAAGATGGGAATGACGCTGTTCCATGCACAGACCATGAAGGAATTACGGATTGACAAGGTGATAGAACAGAGTTATAATGAAGATAGTCAAGAATACAAAGAGTTGTGCAAGGAATATACACAAGTGATAGGATTTGCAAGAGAACTTGACAAAATAGAGTTTGACAAAGAATTGATGAAGGAACTAGCAAGAGAGGCGAAGGAAGTACAGAAAGAAACAATTGAACAGATTGAACAGGTTGTAAAGAATTGCTACTATCAAGGAACAACAGCGTACATATCTTTTGGTGGGTATATGATTAACCCAAAAGAGTTTTGTGCAATTCGTCTGGATGGGTTCGACATTCAATTCAACAAAAAGTAAAACAAACAAGAAAGGAAGAACAAAACAATGGGAAAAATCAAATTAGCAAACATCAAGAATGAGATTAAGAAAAGCGGAACAAGCAAAGGCAAGTTCTTGTTTTTCAAAGAGGACAGCAAGGTAAGAGTAAGATTCCTCACCGATATGGAAGATGGACTTGAAGTATCTTTCCATGACAGTTTCCAGTTGGGAATCAATGTTCCATGCCAAGAAGTGTTTGGAAGGGATTGCGAGTATTGCGAGAATGAGGATTTACGGACAAGAAACATGTATGTGTGGAGCGTATACGATTATGAAAGCAAGGAAGTTAAACTGCTCATGGCGGCGGTAAACAATTGTTCTCCTGTTCCTGCGCTTGCATCTCTGTATGAAAGTTATGGAACATTGTGCGACAGAGATTATGAGATTAAGAGAATCGGAAAAGGACAGAACACAACATACAGTGTGATTCCTCTGGAAAAGATGAAGTTCCGAAACACAAAAGTAAAACCAATGTCCGAACAGGCAATGTTGAAATGTATTGACAAGGCTTATCCTGCGGACAATTCCGAAGATTTTGAGGACGAGGACGAAACACCGAAGAGAAACAAAAAGAAGGGTGCAAAGTCAAACAATAAGCCGATAAAAGGAAAGATGAACGAACCAGAGGACGACAATGACGATTGGGATGATGAAGAGGAAGAACAGGACTATGAGAGTATGACAGCAAAAGAGTTGTTCCAGTTGTGTAAGGACAGAGACATTGAGTGCAAGCCAAAGAAAACAAAAGAATATTATATTGACCTTCTGGAAGAAGCAGACGAGGAAGATTCTGATGATTGGGATGATGAAGATTCCGATGACGATTGGGAAGATTAGAACAAACAAGAACAATTAGGGGTTGACAAAATGTCAGCCCTTTTGTTATAATAAAGGAGTAAGGAAGGAGAACAACAGAAGTGGGTAATTATTTTGATTTACACAGACATGACGAAACTTCTTTCTTTGATGGATTCGGAAAACCAATTGAATTAGCGAGAAGGGCAAAGGAATTGGGATATACAGCATTAGGGTTGAGCAATCATGGAAACATAACAGGATTGGTGCAACACTGGTTGGCGTGTAAGGAGGTAGGAATCAAACCAATATTAGGGTGTGAAGTTTATTTCCAACCAAAGTTTAACAAAAAGAATCCACAGAGAAAGTCTTACCATTTGTGTTTGTTTGCACAAAACAAAACAGGATATGAAAACTTGTGTCACATTATGACAGAAGCAAATGTAGAACAATTCTATTACAAACCAATTGTTGATTTTGGGTTATTGGAGAAGTATGCAGATGGGTTGATATGTTCTACTGCTTGTATTGCATCAGCAACAAGCCAAGCGATTGTGAATGGTAATGTTGAAACAGCAGGAAAATTGCTTGACAAGTTCAAGGATATTTTTGGCAACAACCTGTATGTGGAGATTCAGCCATACAAGATTGACAAAAAGGGAACACAACAGAAAACAGATTATGTTTTGATGAAGTTAGCAATGGAACGGAAAATCAAGTGTATACTAACATCAGACAGTCATTTTGGAAGTAAGGAAGATTTTGACACCTATTGTAAGATGCACGAAATCGGGAAAACAACACTTGATGTAAAGAACACATATTCAGAAAGGTATATGCCTAGCGAGTATGAAATAGAAGAACGATTTGCAACAATCTACAAGAACAAGTTTAAGGATGCCTTTAAGGTTGCAGAAATGTTCGTTGACAATTTAAAGAAGTTACAGGATAGCGTGGAAGAAGATATACTTTCGCAATGTGAGTTGGTTCTGCCAAAGATTGAAACAAATGGAGAATCAAGCGAAACAGTGTTGCGTAAGATGGTACAAAGAGGATTGAAGAAGCGAGGGAAGAACACAAAACAGTACATACAGAGGTGTAAACAGGAACTTGATGTGATACATTATCATGGGTTCGATGATTATTTCCTCATGGTGCAAGACTATGTAAATTGGGCGAGAGAACATAACATAGCAGTTGGACCGGGGAGAGGTTCTGCTTGCAATTGTTTGGTTGCGTATGCAATCGGGATAACGGATGTTGACAGCATTAAGTACAAACTTGATTTTAGCCGATTTATGAGGAAGGAAAAAAAGAAGTTACCAGACATAGACGTTGATTTTGAAACAGATAGACGACAAGATGTGATTGACTATGTTGTGAACAAGTATAAGGGGCAAGCAGTACAGATATGTTCTTATGGGGAATATAAGATTGACAACCTTGTGAATGACCTTGCAGGGGTATGTGGGTTGCCTACAAGCGGAAAGGAATTAGACGAGTACGACAAGGAACAAAACAAAAAGGTAGTTGCAGAAATCAAACGATTTATACGAGAGTATGAAGAGGACGGAAGATTGAATATGCAGTTACTCATGGAGGATGAAAGAACAGAAGAGTATAACAGTCAGTATGATAAAATTATGAAACACTTTTCCAAGCTGTTTGGGAAAATTCGATACTTAGGAAAACATGCCGCAGGTGTGGCAGTGGTTGGTTCTGATATATCGAATTATACAGCGGTGATTCGCAAGGGTGATATGTTCAGCAGTAGTTATGACCTTAACGATTTGGAACATATCAATTGTACAAAGTTCGATATGTTAGGACTTAAAACAATGTCAGAGTTGCGAGAGTTGGAAGAGTATACACATCATGTTGTTACAGACGAAGATAGAGAGGAACAAGAAATATATGATAGTTTCCGAGATGGGAAAACAGACGGTATATTTCAGATGGAGAAATCAGCACCAAAGAAGATTCTGGACATGATACAGTGTGATTGCATTGAAGATGTAATTGCGGTTAATGCGCTGAACAGACCAGCACCGTTACAATTAAAGATGCACGAAACATACGCATATAACAAACTGTCTGGAAATGTAGACAGAAGTACACCGTACTATAAGTATACGAAAGAAACATACGGAACGATGTTGTACCAAGAACAGACGGTTGAGGTTGCACAGAAATTGGGGCATCTGACACCACAGCAAAGTTTTGATTTGCTAAAGATTATGAAAAAGGCAGAGAATCAGAACAAACCAGAGTATATACCAATCATTGAACAGATGAAGAAAGACTTTTTCAAAGGTTGTAGAAGTGAAGGACTTACGAAGGAACAGGCAACAGAGATTTGGGCGAGTATGCTTATCTATGGTTTCAACAAAGGACATAGCACAGGGTATACGATTATCAGCGTAGACCAGATGTGGTATAAGATACACCATCCTGCTGAGTTCTGGTATGTCAAAATGAAGTATGCAGGGAATGATGCTGATTTACACAAGTATTCACAGTTTGCGGTAAAGGACAATGCGGTTGTAATGTTACCTCATGTGAATTATACAGCAGAAACAAGTATGCGTATGATGGATGGAGAAAATGTTATACAGCAGGGGTTGAGCATTATTAAGGGAATTGGAGAAAAAGCGGCAGAAGCAATCGAACATGAAAGAAAGGAACATGGAGTGTTCCGAGACTATGATGATTTTTACGACAGGTGCAAAGGAAGAACAGTAACAACAAGAGTGATTGACATTTTAAAGGAACAGGGAGCATTGGAGTTTAACAAGCGGCGTTACCTGTCAAGGGTGGTAAAATATAATAGCAGTTTGTTGGGACGTTAAAATGTTTCATGTGAAACGTACAAAACAAAGGTGGTGAGAAAATGGAACAGTATATGCCAGAACATGAGTATTCGCACAAGGTTGATGAACTGAGACAGAACAGAGTGGAAACATCTTTTTACAAATATGGTTCTGCGAGACGTAACTTCGGAAGAGGATATGTCAATGCATTAGGAAGCCATGAAAAGTGCATAGAAGCATATAACAGAACAGGGAACAAGGAATATTTGCTTGATGCTATGAATTACCTTATGTTTGAATTTATGTACCCACAGAAAGATGGTGCATTTTTCAGACCGACAGAGAGTAAGGACAGTGCAGGAATTGTTGGAATCAGCGAGAAAGAAATGGAGAGATTAAAAGATGGCTAACAAAACAAAGGGAATTAACAAAGCAGGAATTATGAAGTTGTGTTCCGAGATTGCAAAGAAAGAAGGAGAAGGAACGGTTTACAGTTTGGGAAGTAAAAACGGAGTGTTACGAATACCCCGTTGGAGTACAGGGCTTCCAGATTTAGATGCTATCATAGGTGGAGGAATACCGAAAGGCAGAACAATAGAAATATTCGGAGCAGAATCAGCAGGGAAAACAACACTTGCGTATCAGTTTTGCGCCCAGCATGAAATGTGCCTTGACATTCCGATTGAAGGTACGTTTGATGCGAACAGAGCAAGGTTGTTTGGAAACACACCAAAACAGATGTTGGTATACAGAGCAAGGTATGGGGAAAAGGCTTTCAACAGGGCAATCAGATTTGCGGAAGAGGGTATACCCATGATTGTGATTGATAGTGTTCCATCCATGCAACCGAAAGATGATATTGACAAAATTAGAAAAGCAGTGAACACAGATAGTGAACAAGAAATGCGGATAGGTGGAGTTGCAAGGCTCATGGACAAATATTTGCCTACACTTGAAGATGTGATTGAACAAACAGGAACAACGGTTGTGTTTATAAACCAGATTCGGGATAAGATGAACGCATTGCCTTTTGGAGATAACATACAAACACCCGGCGGTCATAAGTTGAAACATAGCGCAAGTCTTAGAATACAGGTTGCAAGAAAAGGATATATTGACATTCCGAACCATAACCCTTATAATAGTGCAAGCAAAGAAACAATTGGCATGATTATGAAGTGCAAGGTTGTCAAGTCAAAGGTTTGCAATCCAAAAGGTGAGTGTGAGATACCTTTGTTTTATGATAGGGGGTTTGTGGATTTTGCAGACCTTGACAGAGTGCGAAAAGAAATAATGGAAGAACACAAGAGAATGTATAAGGAAATGTTAGAAGATTGATGCACTTTTATTGTATCAGATTCAACAGAACATACATTGATGATGGTAGTGCAGAACATAGGTTTTTCGTTTATGCGGAAACAAAACTGAAAGCAGTGAAGAGATTCTGCACTACCACAGGTTACAAAAGTGCTTGCATTATTTCTGTCCATATGGTATCATAGAGAAAAGAAGGAGAACAAAACAAATGGGATTGATGGACGAAATCAAACGAGAAGCAGAAGGGAATCGAACAAAGATACAAAGCAGTCAAGAAGCAGAATTGGAACATAAGTTGAACGCATTGCATTATCTGGATAAGGACATCAAGAAAGAATTGCAGTTCTTAAAATCAGTAATGACAAGAGGGCAGGAAACAGCAGAGAGGAAAGGACTTCATGCGAGTGCTATTATTGTTTCCGATGATAAGTTTTGTTACAGACAGCAAGTGTTGAGTTTGTTTTACAAACAGGCACAGGGAGAACAAGTACCAGTTGGGTTGAAGCGGATATTTTCAGAGGGTGATGCAATCCATGAAAAGTGGCAACGCTTGTTTATTCGTGGAGGATATGCAGAACCGTTAGATTGTGATTATAGCAGATTCAATGAAGAATTTGACCTTTCCTATACGCCAGACATTATTTGTGATATAGACGGTGTAGAAATGGTTGGAGAAATAAAGTCAGTAAACACGTTCCAGTTTAAAAAACAGAAATATCATGTATCTGGAAGGAAGCAGTTACAGTTGTATATGTATTTAACAGACATCCATGATGGTTTTGTTTTGTGTGAGGATAAGAACACACAAGAAATAAAAGTATATTTGTATAAGTTCAATTACAAAGAGGTTGAACCATACATAGCAAGATTGGAGAAAGTACAGTATTACAAACACAGACTTGAAACAAAAGGGAAGCTTGTGCAGAGACATGAAAAGTGTACAGGGTATCATTGCAAGATGGCAGAACAATGTCCGATGCGTGAAGTATGTTACGGAAAGAAAAAAGAAAGATTAAAATAGTTTATTTTAGGGGTTGACTTTGTTCAACCCTTTTGTTATAATAGAATCAGAACAGGAGAAAACAACATGAGTAAATATTGCAAGCCTATGGGTTTATATGTTACATATTTAGATTGCATGGAATGTGAGGACAAAGAATGTATAACAAAACGAGAAGAACAAACAAATGCAAGTATGGAAGAACAGTTACAGAGAAAGATTGCATCATCTGCACAATGTATGGAAGGTGTGAACTCACAGAAAGGAGAACAAGAAGGGATGAAAAAGGTTTACCTCTTAGTAGACATAGGAACTGAATTGTTCCTAGTGTTTGCTTCAAAAAGAGAAGGATATACAAAGAACATAGTTTTTCGTGCAGAGGTTGTGAAAGCAACAGTTGACAAAGATGGAGTAACATATAATTGTGAAATCAATCGTTGCATGAATGACAAGACGGTGGATGTAAACAAGTATGTAAAGTTCTATATGTTCAGAAATTCAAACATTGATACTGGACATAGAGGGATGGACAAACAATATTATCCAGTGTTTACAACAAAGGAGGGGTGCTTACAATGGCTAAGGGGATAACATGTGCGAATTGTTGTTATCTGGACAAAACAGAAAAGGTACAGACAGGGGTGATGTACAAATATGGTTGTAGAAGTCACCATGCGTATATGGGACACATTACAGGTTGGTTGAGTTCAGACAGTGGGCTAAAACAAATGGGGTGTAGTGAATCAAACAAATTATGTTTTGGGACAGTGTTTGGAGTGAGGAAAACCGAAAAGAATCCATCATGCAGATACATCTATCTTGGAACGGTTGGAAAACATTTTAAAAAGCGTTGCCTGTACAATCTGACATGGAAGCAGAAAGAATGTGTTGACGATGATTGGATAGAGGGAAAGAACATACTCATATATGATTATCAAAACCTATATGTGGTATATCAACATAAAAACAGTTATGGATTGACAGGGGTTGAGAACCTGTTGAGAATGGAAACAAAAGAAAGCAAAACAATGATTCGTGAAGGAATTATAACAGTATTGCGAGCAGATGGAATTGAACAGGCAAGAAAGTTGCAAAAGAAAGCGATTGAACGATGGGAAGATGAAAACATATTACCGTTCAATTAGAAGGAGGTGGAAGGGTTGCACGATTATGTGATAGGTATAGACCAATCGTACACAAGAACAGGAATTACGGTATTAAAGAACAAAGAAGTTGTTGAGATGTTCAGCCTTGAATATGAATATTGCAATAACAATTCAGAAAAAAGAACAGCACTTGAAAACACGCTAAATGAAATTATGATAGACCATAACATAGCAAATCCATTAGTGATAACAGAACGTATCCGTCTGCGTTCGCAAGGGTTTCTGTCAGAAGCGTACATCAAGTCAACAGGAGCGTTGATTGCCACAATCATTGATTTCTTCCATTATTACAATGAAATACCAGTGTACAGTGTTGATACACGTTCATGGAAGTCTCAAATTGTAGGAAGTAGCAAACCGTTAGACAATCCGTATGGAATCAATCCAGAGAAGTACCGTACCGTTTGTTATTTACGGGATAGGGGGCTTTTAAAGTATATTGTGAAAGAATATAAGGGGAAGGGAAAGAAGGGCATTATAGACGTAAAAATGGAGGTCAGAGAGGGCAAGAAAAAGGTCAGAAAGAAAGTACCATGCGAAATCAATGACGACTTAGCAGATTCTTACTGCATTGCCTTATATGGGTATCTTCCTAAAACAAAACAAAAGTTGAAGGAGGAACGGTTTTGACATTACAGGAATATGAAGAGATTAAAAACAGTTTGTTGAAGAAGAGGAAAAAGGGAAACATAACAAACAAAGAACAGGGATATAATGAAGGTATTGAAACTGCTGTTTCAAAGATAAGGGAAGTATATAAGCGACAGTTTAGGGTGTGAATAATCATGCCCTAATTTTATTGCAACAAATCAAAACAAAACGCTTTACATTGTTCTGGATGTGTGTTACTATATAATCAAGAAATGAAGAAAACAACACAATTGAAGGAGGAACAAGAAATGACAGTTACATACACAGAGTACAGGCATGATAAAGATGTATTTTTCAGAAAACATAGAAATGATTTTGATTGCGAAACAAGTCCGATGGATGAATATGGAAGGTATCACAAAACATATACATTCAAAGATGGAGCAACTTGGTATGAAACAATGTTTCCAGAATATGTGAAACAGAATGTAGAAATTAAATTGTGTAACGTAGAGATTGAAATTAAAATGTTTGTGACAGAGTTCTGGAATACAGATAAAAGCGAAACAAAAAGATATTATGAAAAGTTTTAGGATTGAGAAATCAATCCTTTTCTTTTGCAACAAAAGCGGTTGACAATAGAACAAGATAAATGTATAATATAACCATAGAGTTAAGCAGAGATGGTTGGCAAACACTCAAGGTGCAACAATATATGAATCAAACAAAAACAAAGAAATTTAACAAAACGTGTTTACATTTGTTTTGTGTTGTGTTATGATATAGTCACAAAGGAAATGGAGAACAAAACGAGAAGGAGTTAAAAACATGAGAAAGTATAAAACAGATGAAGGGATTTGTGTTACAGAATTTCAGAACATCACAGAGTTGGTGCATTTCATAGAGACAGAAGAGGTTTATCCGAATTTTAAAAACAAGATAGGTGGACCAGACAGTATCAGCGGAGACAAGAGTTTTACAGAAACGGCGAATTTTGAAGAAGCGAAAGACCTTTTGTTACATGGTTGGGAACATGGAACGAAAGAAATAAAAGGAAGAGTAGAAGCAAAGAATACAGGTACGAGTATGAAACAAAAAACAGTTTATGATGTCGCAGGGTTTCAATGTTCTGTACCAAGATATTTGCAGGGGATTCCTACAAACATGATTAACAAGAAAGCAGTTTCACAGAAAAACAAGGTGATTACAATAAACAAAATGTGTTCCTATTCTGCTTGTGTAAGTAGTTCTACAATTAAAACAGAAAGTGTAAAGGTATTACAACTTGTGAACAGGATGGAAAAACAAGGGTATAGAGTGAACCTCAATGTGCTGTTTGGTTCTGAAAAAGGAATGACAAAAAGTGTTGTCAAATTACGCATAAAATCATCCGCACAGAAGCTGAACATCAAGCAGACAGCGTTTCCGTTGGTTCATCCTAGTATGTTGAGAAGGGTTGTTTTTGCAGTGTGGGAACGTAGCGAAGAATGTTCCAAAGGTGGTTTTGAGTATGGATATGGCAGACCTTCTGGAAGGGGAACTTACGAAAGGGTTCTGAACAAGGGCGAGTATTTGATTCCTGCGGAGTTAGCAGAAACAGAGATTACAGATATTGAAAAGTATAAAATAAATTAAAAATATTTTAAAATAACTATTGACTTTTATATATTGTTATATTATAATATAGTTACAAGGTAAGAGATAAAACAAAACAATCAGTGAAGGAGAAAAGGAAAATGAAAACAAGAACATTTGTAGAGGTTATCAAAAAAGACGAGGAACATGTAGTTGCTAGAACAAAAACAGATTTTGGTGTTGTTGATATTAAAAGGACATTCAGAAAACATACAAAGGAAATCAGAGAGTTAAAGAAACAGGGCATCTATTGTTTTGAAATACAGGGCATTTTATATTGGTACACATTCAATGAGCATGGAATTGGTACACAGTATAAAGAACCAGAGAACTTCCGAGCAGAGGATAGAACAACAGATGAACTTCGCAGAGCAGGAAGGAAAAACAAAACAGTTGTTGATGGTAGCGTAGAATTAAGAATACCAGAGGTTAAGAAGGAACAGAAGGAAGTCAAAAAGGAAGAGCCAAAAGAGGATTGGAACAAAGAAGTAAAACACAGCAAGTTCGATATGATTAAGGCTTGTATAGAAAATGACATTCCTGTTTATCTTGCTGGACCAGCAGGAAGTGGAAAAAACTACACACTGGAACAGATTAGTTGGGAACTTGGTTTAGAGTTTTATTTTACAAACAGTGTTCAGCAGGAATACAAACTGACAGGTTTCATTGATGCAGGTGGACAGTACCATGAAACAGAGTTCTATAAGGCATTTAAAAATGGAGGGATTTTCTTCCTCGATGAAATGGATGCAAGTATTCCAGAAGTATTGGTTTTACTCAATGCGGCAATCGCAAACAGATATTTTGAGTTTCCAAACGGAAAAATCAAAGCACATAAGAACTTCCGAGTTGTTGCGGCAGGAAACACAGTTGGAAGTGGTGCAGATGAAATGTATACAGGACGTCTGGTATTAGACCAAGCAACACTGGACAGATTCGCAATCATTGATTTCGGTTATGACAGAAACATTGAAATGCACATTGCAAAAGGAAACAAAGAACTTGTTGATTTTGTGGAAGCAATCAGAACAGAAGCAGAAACAAATGGGATTCGGGCAACATTCTCCTATCGTTGCATTGGAATGGTTACGAAGTTAGAGAAAACAGGACTTGAATTAAAGAACATCCTTGCAATCGCAGTATTTAAGGGAATGGAGAAAGATACTATTAACAATTTCAGATTGTACTCACTGAACAATAAATATAAAACAGCACTGAATGAATTACAGAGGGTAGCCTAAACAGGCTACCTGTTCTGTTATCTGGAACAAAATAAATTGAAAAAGTTTCAAAAAGTGTTGACTTATAACAAAACATATGTTAATATATAATTACAGAAAGGGAAAGCAATTATTGAAGGAGGAAAACAAAATGACAGGTAGAACAACAAAGCAGAGAATTTATAGAGGATGGAAAATAGAACAGAAGGTAAGTTGTAAATATCGTTTTACTATAACAAATGGTTCAAAAGTAATTAGAACAAACGAACCAAAGAACATTATTGAAGCAATGGACTTTGTTGACAATATGTTAGATAAATAGAGAACAAACAAGAGAAGGAGAACAAAACATGAAGGGAACAGTTAAAACAATAACAATGAATAAAGGAACAAGAACATTTAAGGTATGGTCAGATTTTATCATGCGTTGTACTTATGCGGAAGATGAAAATGGAGAAGTAAAGTGCATACATGGTTCTGGTTATTTAAACAATGAACTTTCTATCCGCAAAGCAATTGCAAACAGGTTTGGTTTGGAAAGTTTTAGAAAATAAAACAAGAAATGTGTTGACAAACAGAACAAAGTGATGTATAATAAAGTCATAAGGTAAAGGAAAGAAAGCAAACCAATGAAGGAGGACAATAAAATGGCAAACACAATGGTAGAAAGAACCATGCAGACAGAACTTGGAAATGGAACATACATTAGTACAGTAATGTTTACAGATATTGGTGTATATGAAACAATGGTGTTTGAAAACAAAGACAACATGGAAGAGTTGGAATGTTATAGAACATCAGAGTATGCAGAAGCAATGGAAATGCACATGGCATTTGTTAGGGAATACCTCAACAGAACAGAAGAAGAAACAACAGAAGAACAGCCTACCAGTTTTGTTGTTGGTGGAGTATATGAAACTCCTTCCATTTGTAACAGCGATTGTATTTTCTCCTATCGTGTGGAAAAGGTAACAGCCAAGACAGTTGTGATTGCAGATAAGTTTGGAAAAACAAAAAGGTGCAAGATTCACAATGATGGAAGTGTACCATACATCTTTCCAGAAGGACAGTACAGCATGTGTCCGATTATCGAAACAACAGACATTGTGAGATAGGAAGGAGGGGAACAGGGTGTATAGATTCCCTGTCTATTGGACAGATAAACTAAAGATAGATTTTTTACAGAGAGTTATCCTCATACATAGTTATTTGTATTATGAAGCAAACAACAGTATATGGAGCGATAAGAAGTATGACGAAGTTGCAAGACAACTTACAGACATGCAAGAGGAACACATAACAAAGTGGATAAAGAACAAAACACAATATGGTTATTGTTTTTATGACTTTGATGGAACAACAGGGTTTGACCTATGGGATAGGTTGAAAGAAAAAGACAAACAGTATATTTCAAATATAGCAGAAAAGTTGGTGAAAAGATGAACAAATGCGTTGACAGCGAACAGATAGACAGTTATAATGAACTTGAGCAAATGCTAAAGGAACGGTGCATTTCAGATGATATGGCAGATGCGTTGAGGATGTTTGCACAAGCGGCAGTTGATACAGCGGACACGTTGAAAAGATTTGCAGAGTTATGTTCCACACAGATAGAAGAAGGGAAAGAGATTGCAATATTAGAACAAAGAAAGAAGCATTGCAAGAACTATCTGGAATTAAAACAAATAAACAGAAGGTTGAACATATTAAAGTTCAAACAAAATAAAAGGAGGTAACAGAGTGTACATATCAGAGTTTACATGCGGATTTGTTGTTTGTATTTTGTTAGAGGTTGCAGGGGTGATTGTGTATGCAATCTATGACAACTGGAAAAAGAAGCACTAAACCGTTGGAAGGGGTGAAAGATATGCCGTTAAAGAAAGGGCGTAGCAAATGGACAATAGCGAGGAATATCAGCACCTTAATGAAAGAGGGTAGACCACAGAATCAAGCGGTTGCGATTGCGCTAAGTCTTGCAGGAAAGTCAAGAAAGAAAAGGAAGTGAAACAATGTCCATACAGGAATATGTAAGAAGTTATACTTCCCAAGTAAGCGAACAGGAAACAATGTTCCGAGACTTGTTCGGGAAAGAAGAACTTGAAGAAGTAAGAAAGAAGGGCTTTACACAGAGCAAACCCTATTTACAATATCTGAAAGAAGAAACAGAAAGAAAGTTGAGGGAGCAGGATGGTAATTAGAAAACAATACAACATCGGACAGTTAGCAGAACAGTTACAGACAGAGGTTGAGAAGTCAAAGAAATACAACGGAGTGGTGAAACTGGACATCTTAACAGCAAACAATATTCTGGATGTTTTGAATGAAACAAACAGAAGGGAGCAGAAACATCAGACATTAGAAAGCGCATTGACCTTTATTGAAAAAGAGGACGGAACACAGACAAACCTCATGGAAGAACATAACAAAAAACCAGAATGTTTTGGAATGTATTATACAAATTGTAAGCAATGCGATAACATAGATTGCAAGGTACGCACCGATTGTATATCTGAAACGAAGTGCAACAAAAGGAAGTCGAGAAAAGATAGTATAACAGAACAGAAAACAGAACATTGTGGTTGTTTTGGAAAATATGACGAGGACGATTTAGATTGTTTGATGTGCCCATGTGGTGATAAGTGTTTGAAGGAGACAAAAGAAGCAGAGGGTAAAACAAATGAATAAGCGTTCAACAAAGTTCTATCGAAAAAACGAAGCAGAGGTTATGAAGCGGCTCGGATTCAAGCCGACAAAGAACAGCGGTGCAGGATGGATTGAGAAAGAGGATGGACAGAATGAACAGTGTATCTGTCAGTTAAAATCTACGGACAAGCAGAGCATCAGCATCAAACAGAATGATATTCATATACTCGAACAAAATGCGGCTGTGGCTCATAAACTGCCCGTATTTGCCTTACAGTTCCTTAACACTGGCGAAGTATGGGTGATGATAAGACCAGAGGATTTAGGGCTAATACAGAGCCTTGTGGCTGGTGAAGATATTTCCGAACAATTGAATGTCAATGAAGATTTGTTTTGCGGAACAGATTTAGGGGTTGACAATGGAGATGAAACAAGTTATAATGTATTTGTAGGCGGTAGGAACGCAGGAAAATCCTACCTCGCTCGGCAAGCCTACATGAAACAGAAAGGGAAGGAACGAGAACAGCAAGAACAAGAGTTCAAACAAAGAATGAAAGAGAAAAACAGAGAAAGGAGAAAACAGGTTGGAAAAGAAATTCAAACAAAAGGGCATTGCAACCTTTGAAGGGTTGAGCATTGGAAAGAACAGAACAGTACAAGTGAAGTTCAAACTCCGATATGACGAAATCCTAACAAGTGTTGAATTGTTACAGGGGTTAAACAATGACATTACGGTTCATGCAAAAACAGCAACAAGCAACCCAATGAGTTTGGGCATCTTCACCATAGGTTCTGTCAATTTTGACAAGGATGGAAATGCAACAATACCATTCAAGTCATTAGTGGACAATGTGAATCTTGATAACATTTGTGCTTTGGTGGATGAAGATTATATCCAGTTACGATTCCAAGCAATCATTGAACTCCCCGACAATAGCGAAGAAGGGGGTGCAGGAGAATGGGAAGATTAACTTACAAAGAACTGTCAAAACAGAAGTTCAAGGAACAGCGCAATGTTGTGATTTCAGAAGCATTTGACAGAGACAACAATCCTCTTGGGTATTCCATTGCGGAACAGTTGATAACAGAAGAAGATGGGAAAGAAATCAAAGTGTTCCTTAAAGGAGGGCTTGGCATTGTGGACGAAAAAGGTTTGTTACAGTTAAAAGAAGCAGTTGACAATGCTTGTATCAAGTTAGGATTGATTACCGTTTGCGATTGTGAATGTTGCGAAGGGGAAAAATAAAAAGAAAAAAAAGTTACAAAAACGTGTTGACACACAGAACAAGATGTGTTAAGATAAGAGTATCAAAGGAAGGGAAATAAAAATCCTTCTGGTGATAAATAAACAAAGAACAGCAAGAGAAGAAGGAAAGAACAAACAAGAGAAACAAAGAATCAAATTAAAAAAGAAAAGGAGAAAAACAAAATGGCAAAAAATTGGATGGCGTATGAAGCCGCAGAAGCAATCATGGGTAACAACGTAGAGGAAATCGCAGAGGTAGGTAGCAGATACCCACTGTTCACAAGAACCGTATCAATGGCAAACAGTGAGTATGTTCTTGACCTTCTGAAAGCAATCCCGAAGGTAACAGCAAGAGTTGTGGAAACAGGTCTGAAAGACATTGATGATGTGGAAACAGAAACAGAGGATGTAGAAGAGAAGGATGAAGCACCGAAGAAGTCAGCAAAGAAGGAAACAAAGGCAACACAGAAGCCGAAGTCAAAGCAGGTAGTTGAGGAAGAGGACGAAGCAGACGAAGATGATTATGAGAACATGACATCAAAGGCACTGTACAAACTGTGTTGTGACAGAGGTATTTCCTCACAGTGCAAGAAGCGAGACAAAGCATCCCTTATCGCAGTTCTGAAAGCGAATGATGGAACAGCAAACGAGGACGAGGATGATTGGGGAGACGAGGAAGAAACAGACCCGTATGCAGGAAAATCTGCAAAAGAACTGTTCAAGATGTGTTCCGACAGAGGAATCAAAACAAAGCCGAAACAGTCCGCAGATGCTTATGTGAAACTTCTGAAAAAGGCAGACGAAGCAGAAGCCGAAACAGAGGATGAAGAGGATGACGATGATGATTGGGAAATCTAATCCGACATAACATAACAAAATAATGAAATGATAACAAAGGCAGGGAGGTAGGAACAATGCTTCTCTGCCTTTCTTTATGGATTGGAGGATTGAACATTGAAAACAGACGACATCATCATGTTAGATTGCAAGAAGGAAGGAAACAGAGAGTTAATAAACAAGTTCCTTTGGAAAGTAAAACCATGTGCTAAGATTCTGGAAAAGAACCATTACACAAGAACAGAGATAGCACCGATTGAATTATTGGAACAGGTGTTGCATGGATTGTGTGAACGATACCCATATAAATTACAACAGATATGGACATACAGCGAAGAAAAGAAATTCAAGTTTTACCACATGGGCGTAATTCATGTTACAGATACTTATGAGTGGTTAGGAGATGTGAATGGCGTAACATTGTGGGAAGTTGTTGCAAAGGCAATTATCAAGATTTATGCGGATTTGAAGAAGGAGAAAACAGAACAATGAAACAAATAACATTCTATACAGATGGTGCTTGCAGTGGAAACCCCGGCGAGGGTGGTTGGGCATATGTAGAAGTCATTCCATGTAGTAATGGAATAAAAACAAATGTGGTAACAGGAAACAAGAAACAGACGACAAACAATGAGATGGAACTGACAGCAGTGTATATGGCGTTAGTAAAAGCCTTGAAGAACAAAACAAAACAGGTCACAGTATATTGCGACAGTGCTTATGTTGTGAACGCTATTACAAAAGGGTGGTTACAGAACTGGCATAACAATGGTTGGGTAACGAAAGAAGGAAAACCTATAAAAAACAAACATATATGGGAAAAGATGTATTTGCTTGTATATGAAAAGAAGATGAACATAACAATGGTAAAGGTCAAAGGACACAAGGGCGACCCCTTAAATGAACTTGCAGACAAAAGTGCAGTAGAAGCAAAACAAAGAATCATGGAGGGGTAAGACAATGTTGATAGCAGAGAAGATATTGGAGAAAGATTTTCAAGGGAAAACAACAAAAGAAGCGTATTTGAATTGTTGCAAATGGTTATCTACAAATGTGATTGCTGTGAACAATTCAAAACATATTACATACAGAACAGAGAAGGTTGAAACAGACGATTGGAACAGAACAGTAAGATTGACATTATATGTAACAGCAGATGAAGAGGAAATATGCGAACGGAACTGTAATATCTGTAAAGAAGTAACAGGCAGTTTCTTTATGACGCAAAACAAATATATGTGTGAGGTGTGCAAAGTGCCACCATACAGAAAGAGGTTAAAGGATAAGTTGCACTTAATCAAAGAAGGATTGAAAGGAAAGATATTGTAATGAGAAAGAGCAGAACAAAGAATAGAGGAAGAAAAGGAAACAGCATATTGATTGTGTTGTTACAAACATTCGGGGAATTGTTAGCAACCTTTAAATACGGACTAATTGAAGAATTAGACAAGGTTGCGGTAGTGTTACAGATATTGATACCGATTGTGATTGCTAGGACGGATTTAAGCACTCCTAAGATGTTGCTAGTGTCGTGTGTTCTGGTGGTATGTGTAAAGTACATTCGGGAAGTAGGGTACAAACTGAATCATGTAACAGAGAGAGGGTTTCCGATTCCATTACAGAGATTTACGGACAGAGACGAGAATGGGTTCATTAGCATAAAGGAAGAAGAAACACAAGAAGCAATGCTTTATTTGTGTGATGTAGAGGACTATTTAAAAAGCAAAGGTTGGTTATAGTATATGAGTTATGCACCATGCAAGGGATGTGGAAGAAGGACAGTAAAATGCCATGCAGAATGTGAGGAATACAGAAAGTTCCAAGAAGAAAATGAGAGGATAAAGGGAAACAGGAAGAAGGACACCATCAGCCGTTCTACCATATTCAGAGCAAATTATCATAGTTAAGTGTTGACAATCCAAACAAACTCTGTTATAATAGAATCAAAAGAAGGAGTTGTGCTTGGATTGGCACAAGTAAGTGGTAGCCTTAAATGGAAATGCCTACCAATAAAATAAATTATCACGTTGCCGCTGTGGTAGCCATATATTAGTCGTGGTACAAGAAAATGTGTAAGTATATCCGTTTGACGTAACCGAGAAACGTCATGTAACTTGTAAACATATTGATTCATAAACTAAATATTGTGATTGATTCAAGCGGCAACGTGATTCACCATATAGAGACAGTAACAGACAAGGGCAACCTTGTCTTGTTGTGTATTTAGAGAACAAATAATAAAACAAAAGGAGGATAAAACAGAACATGGGAAGAAGGAAAGGAAGAGAGGTAAAAGAAGCAAGTGAGAATCTAATACCACTGAATGAGAGAACACCAGAAGAACGAAAACGGATAGCAATGATGGGAGTTGAAGCAAGGAAGAAGAAGAAGGAACAAAACATGGCGTTACAGAATTGTATGCGTCAGTTGTTGGAGATGAAAACAAACAGCGATAAAAAGAAACAGGTGTTGCGCTCTTTTGGGTTCACAGATGAAGAACTTACGAACCGTTCTTTGTTGATGGTTGCATTGTTCCAGAAGGGATTGACAGGAGATGTTTCTGCAATCAGAGAAATTACAGACATGATGGATAAACTAGAAATGTTTGAAAACACAGGAAAGGTTACAAGCAATATCACAATCAATCTTGTTGCAAAAGGGGAAACATATCAGCCGAATGAACAGGACGAACAAGACATATGGGATGCAGAGAACAGTACAGACTGGATGGAGGACAGCGAGGACGATGAAGATTGGGGCAATGACATCTATGAAGGATAGCGGCAGGAAAGCGTCTGCTGTGAATATTCTGGAAGATAATAACCCAACCCTTAGAAGTATTCACCTTGAAGAAGAAAGCGGCTTAAAATCGAAAATAGAAGGTTACAGAAGGTTGTCTGCTATGGAGTGGATAACAGAACATACAGAACAAGATGAATTATTTTGCAAGAACATATTGACAAACATATTGGAACATGATATAATTCAAGTATAAAAGGAGTTAGAACATGAGTAGAGCAGAAATCAGAAGGGAACAAAGAGAGAAGAAGAAAGAAAACAAAACATATACCTTGACAGCAAGGGAGTTGGAACAGTTAGAACAAAGAATCAGAAGGGAAGAACAGAAAAAGGCAAAACAGGTGATTCTGGATAAGACAAATGCTTTAGCAGAACAAATACTAACAATGATGCTGGTAATTCCAACAAATGTGTTGGTGTCTGATTATTGGCAGAAGTCAGCAAAGAAGCGCATACCAAAGTTTGTAGATGATTGTATGAGCCTATATGAAGCATTTACAAGCGGTGTGGTGAAGATGTCCGAAATGGTAGCACTGACAGAAGAATATGCAGGAATCAAGTTAGTGCAGGATGAACAGTTTTCCATGTTTGCAGAAAAGGTGGGAGAACATGAAAAGTAAATTACAGAAGGACATAGACAGTTATGTAAGAAAGTATGCAAAGAAGTATAACATAACAAAAGAACAAGCACTAACACATGAAAGAGTGCAGAATGTGATTGCATGGTTAAGGTTAAGGGAAGGAGAACAGGAACATGATAAAACAGAAAGTGGAACAATATGACCTTGATGTGGTTGACTTGGAAAAGGAACTAGAAGCAGAGTTTGAAGCAGGGTGCAGGGTGGTTAGCATGATTTCTGTTACAGACAGATATGATATGCCAATCAAAGGGTTATCACAGACACATACCGTATATGTTGTATATGAGTATGAAGAAACCATAAACTATCCTAAGATGTATTCTATTAGTAGTGGTATTGCATTGCTGAAAAACAAAGATGTGAAGATTTACAGAACATTAATGTTTGAGCATGTAAAGGGAAGAAGGGACGAAAACGTATATTATACCTATCTGCCGAATGAAAGAACAAAAGAGTATAAAGACATCATGGAGTATTGTTATTTGAATAACATAACATTGTTTGAGGTGAAAGCAAATGGAAACTGATGCAGAATTAAAACAAATACAGATAGATAAATACACAAGGAAGCAAGCAGAACAATTCGGGATTGAAAACAGATTATTACAGTGTACAGAAGAATGTGGAGAACTCATACAAGCGTTAAGCAAGTATCAGAGAATCTTACAGGGAGATAAAACATGCCAGACAGATATGTGTCATGCAGAATATATGATAACAGACGAGATTGCAGATGTGGAACTTCTGTTAGAACAAATCAAGTACCTATTAGGAAACGAAAGGGAAGTCAGAGAAAGGAAACTATATAAATTTGAAAGGACAGAACAAAGATTATTAGAATAGGAGAACAAAATAAATGGCAATTTATAAAAAGAAACCAGTAGAAATAGAAGCAGTTCAATGGACAGGATTAAACCATAGAGAAATGTTTGATTTTCTAACAAATGGACAATTCCAAGATTGTTATATGACAACATTTGGAGAAAATTTCTATATTGACCATAACAAAGTCCGTGGAGGTTTAGTTATTAAAACGTTAGAAGGGGAGCATATTGCATCTATTGGCGATTATATCATTAAGGGAGTACATGGAGAGTTCTATCCTTGTAAGCCAGATATATTTGAAAAGACATATGAATCAGTAGAACAAAACAGAACAGAACATACCATTTAAAACAAAGACAGAACAAAGAATATAGAAAGGGGCATAGAATACATGGGAACAAAAGCAAGTGGTATTAAGGTAACATACAGAAACATTAGAGAGTTAAAACCATACAAGAAGAACGCAAAGAAACATCCGAAAGAACAGGTTGAAAGAATTATGAACAGTATTAAGCAGTTTGGGTTCTTTGAACACAGAGCAGTAGCAATTGATAAAGATGATTATGTTGTGGAAGGTCATGGAAGAATCCTTGCGGCAAAGAAAGCAGGACTAACACAAGTGCCTACAATCTGTCTGGATGATATGACAGAGGAACAAATCAAGGCTTGGCGTTTGATTGAAAACAAAACAGCAGAATCAAGTTATGACGAAACATTGATAAGCAAAGAGATTGAAGAATTGTTACAATCAGATATAGACATGGAAGCATTTGGATTTAGTGTGGATATTCTGGAAGATGAAACAATAGAGGTAGAACCAGATGTACCTTTTACAGAGATACTCAACGAAGAAAACAATTATATTGTGTTAAAGTTCAACAATAAGATTGATTGGCTCAATGCTATGGGGTTGTTTGGAATCGAGAAAGCAAAAGCATACCCTACAAGGAAAGAAGGAAATAAAAAGTCATTCGGTATGAGAGCAGGAGTAGGAAGGGTGCTAGATGGACAGAAAGCGTTAGAAAGGGTGCAAGGTAATGAAGTATAAGGGAAAAGAAATCATTGTTGCTTGTCCGTCTTATAAACGGTATAAGGTGGAGACATTAAGTTACATTCCTTTCTGTAAGGTTTATGTTGCGCCAGAAGAATATGAAGCATATTTAGAGTTCAACCCGAAACATACAGAAAATATTGTGAAGTGTCCGAAGGGTGTACAAGGAAATCTGTGCAGAGTTCGTAACTATATCCTTGACACAGAGTTTGAACATGGTGCAGATATTGTTCTGCTGATTGATGATGATTTACGAGCAATCGAACATTTTGAAATGTCAGAGGATGGAACACACGCATACGAAAAAGTCAAGGTAAAATCAGATGAACTACTAGACTTTATATATAGATATTCTCTATTATGTTATGATTGGGGTTTTCGCTTTTGGGGATTGAATTGTAACAGCGATACAATGTCCTATCGGCAGTATTCCCCATTCAGCACTACATCCTATATAGGTGGTCCGTTCCAGTGTTTCTTAAAGGGGAACGAATTAAGGTATGATGAAAGACTTCCGTTAAAAGAAGATTATGACATGACATTACAGAACATGAATCTGTACAGAGGGGCATTGAGGTTAAACAAATACCATTATGTTTGTAGACAGTCAGAACAAAAGGGCGGTTGTGCAATGTACCGTAACATGGAAAGGGAAAAGGAACAGTTTGAGTTGTTGCGTAAGAAGTGGGGCAGTAACATTGTAAGGCTGGACACATCAAACAAAGGAAGGTCAAGAAAGAACAGAAAGTACATTGACTACAATCCGATTATCAAGATACCCATTAAGGGAATCTAAGAGGAAGGGGCAGAACATTGTTTCTGTCCTTTTTATTTTGTTTGAAAAAGTTTTACAAAACGTATTGACTTTGTGCTATGTTGTGATATAATAGAATCATCAAAGGAAAGGAAACATGATGTTGAGGACGACATGTGGTGCTGGTTCAATAGCCATCCGCTGGAGTACAATCCGATAGAAAGAAAACAAACATAGAAGGAGGACATTACATTGAATGACACACAGAGGAATTATGAAACACTGTTAGAAGCAATCAAAACAAATGACATTGGTGCAGAAGAGTTGTTGGACGCATTTACCAATTGGCATGGATTACAGTTAATTGATGATGATTTCATAGAATTTCTGGAAGATGAAGAAATCATATAAAAGCGTGTTGACAAGAACAGTACATTGTGTTATGATGGAATCAAGATAAAGGAAAACAAATAATACTTGGCTGTTGCATTTGAGACTTGCTCTTGTGGGAATGGTTAAGCACTGAACAGGAAATGAAGGAGAATGGAACATGGCAGATTATTTATTGGCAAGTGACAAAGTGGATAGCATGAAGAGAGAAGCGGAACAGAAGTACAAGAAGTACGAAGAACAATTGTTGAAGTATGCAAAGCGTGACCTTATGAAATATACAGAGGTTATGGCAGAGTGTACAGGGTATCTGAAAGCACTTGCTGATTTGGATTTGTTGGATGATTTTGGTGAATCACTAAACAGAATGACAGAACATGTAATTGAAGAACAAAGGAGGTGATACAGTGAAGGTGATAGACCTTGAAACAATTGAACCAGAGGAAGTCAGACAGAAGATACAGAATATTACAGATACAGTAAGCAGAGAATTGAGAGTGTACAGAGCGAGGGTTCGTGTGGAAGAAGGAGTAACAGAGAACAGATATGTTCTGACATTTCACTTTGAAAACAATTACAATTATTCTAGGGTGTTTACCATGAACGAATTGCTTAATGATTTTAGATATTTCCAATGGCAGACAATTGGGAAAGAATTGATACAGGAAATAAAGAGACAGTTTCTTGTAGAAAGGCGATTGACATTCCGATAATGGTGTGTTAATATAAAAGAGTAAACAGAGTAAGTTCAGAAAGGAGAACAAAACATGAGTGAGAACAAAGGGAACAAATTAGTTGTGGACGACATTGAGGTTATCGTAAGAGGTATTGCGAACAAACCGTATTATGAGATTAAGTACAGAGAAGTCGGGAACGATGATTATAACATCGGCTTTGGTTCGTATGATTTAAACAATGTCCTCAAGTGGAAAGAGGAAGAATTTGAGGTTGTTTCCGAGAAAGTGGAGAAAGAAACAAAGGAAGTAACAAACAAGATGTTGCTAGAACATCTGAAAGAAATCGAGATTGCACATGGTTGTCTTGCAAATGGAATCAACACACTGTTCAGTGTTATGAGTGAAAGAAAGGAACAGTTAAAGTTAAGCAGGGGCGAAGCGGAAATGATTGAACATGGACAGATTGCACTCGCTTGTCTCACAGACCGCATGGCTAATATTTCTGGATGGCTAATATTTCTGGAATGAATGAGAGAGGAAAGAGACATGCGGCAGAGGTTCATGTGGTAGGAAAAGAAGATGTTGAAGGTTTCCTCGATTTTCTGAAAGAAATTTTAAGTTAAGCCTTGACGAACAACAATTGAATATGGTATAATATGATAAACAAAACAGATAAGGTTCGGCGTACATCAGATTATGTACATTTGCCACTTATCTGTTTTGTGCATATTAAAACAAAGGAGCAAACAAACATGGATGTGAACATTGAAGTGTCAAACAGATTTGCTTCTTTTCTAACCGATTGGGATTATGAACAATACCTGTTATTGGGTGGGTATGGTAGCGGAAAGAGTTACCATGTAGCATTGAAGATTATACTAAAACTTCTGGAAGAAAAACGAACAGCATTGGTGGTAAGACAAGTGCGTGAAACAATCAAAGAATCTTGTTTCGCATTGTTTAAAGAAATCCTTGACAAGATGGGTTTGTTATCAGATGAAGCGGTAAGGAACAATCACAGACCAAAAGGGGACAAAGTGGTTGCGATTTCTAGTCCTTTGGAAATCCGTTTTCCGAATGGTTCAAGAATCATATTCCGAGGAATGGATAATACGGAGAAAATTAAGTCCATTCACGGTGTCAGCATTGTTTGGATGGAAGAATGTAGCGAAATCCGTTATGAAGCATATACCGAGTTGCTAGGGCGTATCAGAGAGCCTAAAGTGACGTTGCATTTTATCTTAACAACAAATCCTGTCGGCAAGGAAAATTGGGTATACAATACTTTTTTTGTGCATACAGATGATAAAGGAAGAGAGAGAACAATACAAAGTCCAGAAGAGTTTTACAGACGTAGAACATTGGTGAACAAAAAGAATGGTGTTTATTATCATCACAGCCTACCAGATGATAACCCATTCCTGCCTGTTTCGTACATTCGCCGTCTGGATGGATTGAAGAGAACAGACAAACAATTGTGGGTTGTTGCAAGGTGGGGAAGGTTTGGAGCGAATGGAACAAGGGTACTTCCGAACTTTGTTGTTGCGAAGGACAGCAGAGAGTTCAAACGGAAGGTGAACAGTATTTCTGCACAATTTCATTTCTTCGGACTTGACTTTGGTTTTGAAGAGAGTTACAATGCGCTTATCAGTTGTTGTGTTGATGATGCAAACAAAGTGCTGTACATTTATGATGAAGTGTACATGAATCAGATAACAGATGATAGATTCTCACAGAGACAAGATGTTCGTGCAGTAGCGGAGAGGGCAGGAAGGTGTGAGAAGCCAATCTGTGCAGATTCAGCAGAACCTAAAACAATTCAGTTTTACAGACAGCAAGGGTACAACATGTATGGAGCGAAAAAGTACATTGGAAGTCGTTTACAGAACACAAAGAAGATGAAACGATTTAACAAGATAGTTTGTTCCCCTAGATGTAAGAACACAATCCGAGAGTTGAAAGACCTTACATATAAGAGGGATTCAAGGGGTAATGCAATCTATGATGAATTTAACATTGACCCGCATACATTTTCTGCATTGTGGTATGCGTTGGACACATATACCGTTGCAGATGTGAAGGAGATTAAAACAAACAGTAAAGCAGGATAATGTTTCATGTGAAACGTGGAAAGGAGAACAGAGAGAGAATGAACACATTGAGAAGTAAAACAAAACAAGTAAAAGATATCAGAGATTTACAAAAACAGAGTTTGGAGAAATCAACAGATGATTACATGGTGGGGTTATATAATGGGTTAGAGATGGCAACAGCGATTCTGGAGGGAAGAGAGCCAGAGTTCCTAACCTGTGTAAAAGAACCACCAGTGATAGAGAATGAAGAAGAACAGACAGGACGAACAGTAGCAAATGGGATTCGTAGGAGGTAAGAAGATGTGCAAGAAATATTGCTAGATACATACACAATAGCATTGCCCATCATACTTGGCTATATAGTCTGGTTATTAAAACAAACAAACAAAAAGAGAGATGCAAACACAAGGGGAACAATGTTGTTGTTAAGGGTTCAATTAATAGAATACCATGACAAGTATTGTGCTATGGGAATCATACCATCGTATGCCTACCAAAATTTTTGTGAAATGTTTGAAGCATACAGAGCGTTGGGTGGGAATGGAATGATTTTAAAGATGAAAAAGGAAGTCGACGAATTGGAAATAAGAAAGAAAGGATATGAACACGATGTTTAAAAACAATGTATTTAATGTATCAGTAGATACAAAAAAGTGGTTGAAGAAAGCGGTAGTAAGAGCAGTTAAAACAATGGCACAGACTTTTGTTGCAACAGTTGGAACGGCTACTGTTATGGGTGCAGTAGATTGGAAGATGGTACTTTCTGCTTCTGTTTTGGCTGGTATTCTTTCCATAGCAACCAGTGTTGCAGGAATACCAGAAGTTGAAGCAGAAGAGTAGAACAAACAAAACAAGGAGGAACAAAACAAATGGCACATTTATATGTGATTGCAGGACATGGTGCAGGGGATTCTGGTGCAGTTGGGAATGGATATACCGAGGCAGAAAGGGTTCGTGCATTGGCAAGTAAAATCAAACAGTTAGGGGGAGACAATGTTACACTTGGGGATATGAACAGAAATTATTATGCGGACAATGGCATTAGTTCTCTGAACATTCCGAAAGATTGGTGTATCATTGAGTTGCACATGGACAGTAATCCGTCTGCAAGTCCGAGGGGCGGTCATGTGATTATCAAGGGAACATTTAGTCCAGATTCACATGACCTTGCGCTCGCTAGTTTTGTTAGTGCAATGTTCCCCGGAAGGGCAAACAGTATTATTGGAAGAAACGACCTTGCAAACCCGAATAGGGCGGCGGCAAAGGGATATAATTACAGATTGGTAGAATTTGGTTTTATTTCAAATGCAACGGATGTATCAATCTTTAATAGCAATCTGGATGCGATTGCGAGGGGTGTTCTGTCATGTTTCGGAATCAATACGAACAAAGAAAAATGGGTGCTTGACAATGTTGGTTGGTGGTATCAGAGAGCAGACGGAAGTTATCCAAAATCACAGTGGCTTCTGTTGGATTGCTATTACTATTTCAATGACAAAGGATATGCACTTGCAAATGAGTGGTTAAGTTATGGCGGCAATTGGTATTGGCTGAAAGATGATTGCAGGATGGCGACAGGATGGCAGTACATTGACAAACATTGGTATTATCTGAATCCGACAGGGACAAAGAACAAACCAGTTGGTGCAATGTTGGATGGCTGGCAGTTCATCAATGGACAATGGTACTATCTTAGAACAAAAGCAGATGGAGAACATCCGCATGGTTCGATGGTTGAAGGTTCTGTCACAGTTGGAGAATATGACTATTATTGCAGAGAAGCAGGAACAGACAAGAACTATCCGACAGGCAGTATGTTGATGGGATGGAGAAAGGTAACAGAAACAGCAGAAGATGAAACAAAGAAAACAAAATGGTTCTGGTATAACAAAGACAGCAATTGTCAGCCTATCGGAAGTATGTTAAAGAATCATTGGATTACAACATCAAATGGCAAAAAGTATTATTTAAAAGATGATGGTGTTATGGCTTGTGATGAAACAATGACAATCAGCGGAAAAGAATACACATTCGATGCAAGCGGAGCATTGGTATAAGGGAATGGCGGCAATAAAGCCGCCTTTTCTTGTTGACAGGACAAAAATGTTATGTTAGAATAAAAGAAAAAGAAAGGAGGGAGAACCTTTGGCAGAGAAGAAACAGTACAATGTTGAAGTGACAAGGGCGTTGGCAAGTTTCCCCTATTTTGTGTTAAAGAATGAGGTTACAACAGGCTACAATCTATATACTAAAGAATTGTTGGAAATCAAACAAAACTATCTGGACTATAAAAAGGGTGCAGAGTTCTACACAGAGGGTAGCAGTGGAGATTATCAACCGTCAAACATTCGGTTCAAGATTGCGAAAACATTGATTGACAAAGAAGCGAGATTCATGTTTTCACAGACACCAGATGTAACAATACAATCTGTTGATACAAACGAAGAACAGATGAAACAGGTGGAACAGTACCAGACATTGATTGACAAAGTTTTGAAGGACAAAAAGAACAATTTTTCAAGGACATTGTTACAGAGTGCAAAAGATTGTTTTATTGGGAAGCGTGTTGCATGTCTTGTGGATTTTTCCGAAGAGGATGGCATACAGACACATTTCTATAACAGTTTACAGTTCTATTATGAAACAGAGTATGGCTCTGACAGGTTGACGAAGTTTATCAGTTTTGAAAATGTGAATCAAACAAAATCAACACAGCAGAGGTTGTATCTTGTAAACAGGTATGAGGAAAGGGACGGAACAATTTATATGAGTTCTATCCTTTATAATGGAACTGGAAAGGAACAGGAACAGGTTATACCAGAACAGGAAATTGAGTTAGATTACATTCCTGCGGTTGTGATTATCAATGATGGAACATTAGAGGACAAAAGAGGTGTTTCGGAGATTGAGAGCCTTACAGAATATGAATCTGGTTACAGCAGACTAGGGAATGGAGATATTGACAGTGAGCGTAAGGGAATGAACCCAATCCGTTATACTGTGGATATGAACTCACAGACAACAAAGAATCTTAGTTCTGGTGCTGGTGCTTATTGGGATTTGAAATCAGAACAAAACCAGAACAATGTTTCGCCACAGGTGGGAACACTAGCACCGAGTATGAATCATACAGAACCAGTGAAGGTTACGCTTGACCGATTGAAAACAACCATGTACAATGAAATTGATATGCCAAACATATCAGAAGAAACAATGGCAGGAACAATCACAAGCGGAAAGGCATTGAAAGCGTTATATTATCCGTTACAGGTTCGGTGTGATGAAAAACTAAAGGCGTGGAAACCTGCGATAGAGTTTATTGCAGAAGCAATCATTGACCTTGCTGTGTTAAACAAAGCAGAAGTGATTTCCATGTATGTTCTTACAAGTCTGGATGAAGTACAGTACAACATTGAAGTGATGGAGAATTATGCACTTGCAGAAGATGAAGAAGAAGAGAAGAACTCAGACCTTGCGGAGATTGCGGCAAATGCACGAAGCAGGAAGTCTTACATTAAGAAGTGGAGACGGTCAGAGTTCAAAACAGATGCACAGATTGATGAAGAGTTGATGCAGATAGCAATTGAAAACAATATGTTTGATTCTATGAGTATGAACACACAGGTACAGACAGAATTGAGCAGACGTGGAGTATCTGAAAAGGTTGACGACAATCTGGAAGTGATTGACACACAGAAAACATTGGAAGAAACACAAGCAATTGAAGAATAGTTGTTGACATTCTTTGCAGATGTGGTATAATTGAAGTATAAAAACAAGGCGGTGAAGTATGGCAAAACAAAAGTTCAGTTTGAAAAATGCAGAACAGGTCAGACAAACAACCACCATGTCACAACAGAAAGAAATCAAAAGGTTATATGAACAGTTATACCAAGATGTGACAAGGAAGGTTGGACAATTAGGAAACAACAATTTACAGAAACAAAACTTGATATTGTTACAGCGTGATATAAAGAATAGGATTGCACAGTTGAACATTGATATACAGAATGGAATCATCCGAGATATGCGGATAGTTTCCAATGAAGTTGTGGAAGATACAAGAACATTTCTAAAACAATGTGGTTTTCGTGATGAAGATATACACAATGCGTTTAGTTATGTTCCAGACCAGATTATCAGAAATATCACAAGCGGAAATGTGTATCAAGATGGGTGGACATTAAGCGGAGCAATATGGGGATATAACAAAAGAACACAGGAAGATTTGAGCAAGATTATATCCATCGGAACAGCACAAGGGAAGTCAGCAATTGAGATAGCGAAAGAGTTAGAACAGTATGTTGACCCCAGTGCTAGGAAAACTGCTAAAACAATTCATTCATGGAGATATGACAAAGCAGGAAACAAAATAAAAGACAGTGTATATTTTGGAAAGATTGATTACAATGCGTTACGTTTGGCAAGAACATTGATAAGTCATGCGTACCAACAAAGTTTTGAGAATGTAAACAGAAATGACCCTTTTGTTGTTGGGTATCGGTGGTTGACTTCTAATTTTCATGGAAGGGTGTGCGAGATATGCAGAGCAAGGGCAGAAACAGACCAGTTTGGTTTGGGTGTGGGAGTGTTCCCAAAAGACCAACTACCATTAGATCATCCGAATGGGATGTGTACATTTGAAGCGGTGATACCAGACAGTATGACAGATATAGCGAGAAAGATTGGACAGTGGTATCAAGCACCAATAGGAACATATCCAGACATAGATAGATATGCGTTGGATTTTGTTGCATAACAAAGAAAGAGAGAACAGAAAGGAGAACAAACAGGTGAAAGTCCAGAGAGTTTGCAGAAAGTGTGGAGAGGTCAACGAGATTGATTCTAGCAATTTGATTCGTGCAGATGTGTATGATGAAGAAGGAACATACTATAAAATCATGTATTGTGATTGCAAGCGTTGTGGAGAGCGTGACGTGGTGCAGATTGACAACACAGAGACATTAGGAATGTTCCGAAAGTTGAAGGATTTGACAATCAAGGTTGCGAGAAAGAATGTGAAGGGTGAAACAGTTAGTCCGAAGGATGTTCGCAAAAAAGACAAGTGGATGAAGGAATTACGAAAGAAAAGGGAAGATTTGAATGAACTGTGTAGCGGCAAAAAATTATTTGATGAAAATAAAAAAGTTGTGGTTGAACAGTTGACATTCCAAAAGGTTGGTGATATAATTGAAAGTAACTTGTGATAGATGTCATAAGGAATTTGACAACATATTGAAGGAGAAGGAAAAACAGATTGATGGACAGTGTATCATTAGAACGTATCTGGAATGTCCGCATTGTGGAGAACAGTACGATGTTTGTTATGATAGTCAGTCCACGTTGGTTTTAAAGAAACAAATTCGCAGACACACAGCAATGTTGGGAACAATCAGAGATGAACACCAATACAGGAGAAAGTTAAAAGGCATTGAGAAGAAACAAAAACGGTTAGAAAGAGAAATGAAAATCTTGCAGACAAAGTATTGCAAATATTTTGAAGAAGAAGTAAAGGAGAATTGAACATGGCAGAAGAAGTAAAGGGAACAGGAACAGAAGGACAGCAGGGAACAGAAGGAACACAGAATCAGCAGACACAGCAGAGTGCAAAACAGCAGACAACGGAAACACAGAAACAGGAAACAGAGCAGAAAGTCGATGTTGAAAAAGTAAAAAGTGAAGCGTTGTCTGGATTTCTGAAAGACCTCGGAGTTGAGGACGCAGATGCTTTGAAAGGGATTGTAACAAAACACAAGGAAACGGAAGAAGCAAACAAAACAGAGTTACAGAAGAAGGAAGATGCTCTGACAGAGACAACAAAGGAACTTGCAAGAGAACGTGAGGGAAGAATCCTTGCAGAAGCAAAGTTATCAGCAGTTCAGTTAGGAGCAAAACCAGAGTTGGTAGACGACCTTGTGGTTGTTGCAAAAGCAAAGGTAACAAAGGACAAGGACATCAATGCTGTAATTGCAGAAATCAAAGACAGCACATCTGGAAAGGTGTATTTCAAGTCTGACGAAGAAGAGGAAGAAGAAGCAGGAAAGAACAAAACAAAAGGAAAGACAGTTACCAGAGCAAGGGTAACAAAACCTTCTGAAAAGTCCAAAGGAAAGGAAGAGGAAGAAGGAAAGAAAGAAGAACACAAAGGCTCTATGGCTGAACGTCTGTTGGCAGGACGGAAGGAAAAGAAAAGCCATTATTTCAAATAGGAGGTAAAACAAATGCTGAATAACACAGGTATTAAGAAAGAGACATATGGCTCTGGAAAACAGATTCTTTTTGCTGTGGAACACCAAGTTTCAATGGGAATTGTTGTTGACCAGAGTGTAGGAGTAACAGAGGGAACAAAGAAGATTGCAAAGGCAGGAACACCGCTTACTGGAAATCTTGATGCAAGAGGAACAGCGTTTACAGCGGCTACAACTTCAACTGATTCAAATGCAGTAGGAATTTTGTTACATGATGTTGATGTTACTGTGGATGATAACAACGGAGCAATTCTTCTGTTTGGTTTCGTGAACACAAACATGATTGATGGTACAACAAAAGCGAAGATTACCGCAGATGTAAAAAAGGCATTGCCTATGATTAAGTTTGCGGCTTGCTAAAACAAAGAAAGGGGAAACAAAACAATGAGTATTTACGATTTAATTATCAGCGAAGAGATTGTTGCGTATTGGGAACTGCTTACACAGGAGAGAGAGCCATACATGGGCGAAGAGTTGTTTCCAGACGACAAGAAGTTAGGGCTTGACCTTAAATGGTTAAAGGGTTCAAATGGGCTTCCTGTTGTTCTGAAAGCGTCTGCATTTGATGTTGCGGCTATTCCTCGTCCGAGAATCGGTTTCGAGAAGTTAAGCGCACAGATGCCGTTTTTCAAGGAATCAAAGTACATTGATGAAGAGTTAAGGCAGGAACTTAACAAGGTTATCGAGAGTAACAATCAAGCGTACATTGACGCAGTAGTAAACAGAATCTTCAATGACGAAATGGATTTATTAGAGGGTGCGGCGGCGCAGAGAGAGCGTATGCGTATGATGGCACTTACGACAGGAACAATTGTTATGGAAGGAAACGGACAGGTATATGAGTATGATTACCAGATGCCAGAGAACCACAAAACAACTGTAACAAAGTCATGGAGTGACCCGACAGCAACAATTATGGAGGACATTCGGAAAGGAATCCAGCAGATTGTTGATGATACAGGAGTGACACCAGAGAGAGCAACATGTTCTTCCAAAGTGTTTGGATATTTCCGTATTAACAATGAGATTAAGGCTTCCATCATGGTACTCACAGATGGTGCAGGGTTTATCTCTGATGCAAAAATCAAACAGTACATTGCGGATGAACTTGGTTTACAGATTGTTGTAAATGACAAGCGTTACAAAGATGAAACAGGAACAGCGCAGAGATATGTTGCAGATGATGTGTTTGTTATGTTCCCGTCTGGACAGTTAGGCAACACATGGTTCGGAACAACACCAGAAGAATCTGACCTTATGACAGGAAGTGTTGCAAATGTAACAATCACAGACACAGGTGTAGCGGTAACAACCATTCAGAAAGCAGACCCAGTAACAGTTGAAACAAAAGTAACTATGATTTGTCTGCCAGACTTCCCAACAGCAGACCAAGTTTATATTCTGGATGTAATTGCGTAAGGGAGGAAAGTAACATGGCAATGGTAACAGCAAAAAGAGGACAGCATGTTGTGAAGGTGAGCAAACATTCTTATGAAACACTGTTCCGTAACAAAGGGTACAGGATTGTTGGAGAGGAAGAAGCGAAACCAGAAACAGACATGATTGACACAGGAGAGTTTGAGGAAGAAGCGGAAGAAGTACATGAGGTTGAAACAATTCCGATTTCAGAGATGAACAAAGAGCAGTTAGCAGAGTATGCGAAAGAACATGACATTGACACATCTGGTGCAAGAAATGTTCGTGAAGCGAGACAGATTATCCAGAAAGCAATCAGAGAAGCAAAGATGTAGGCAGAGGGGAAGTGAACAGATTGGATGATAACAAAAAGTTAGAACAACTGAAATTCAATTTAAGGGAAAAACAGATTCCTTATTTTGAAGATTCGGAACTACAAGCATTGTTAGACAACAATGGTGGAGATGTGAACAAAGCGAGTTATGAAGGTCTGATTATAAAGGCTGAAACAACAGGTTTGAGCGTTAGCGGATTGACTACGCAGGACAGTTCCAGTTATTTCAAGATGTTGGCTTCCCGATATGTTTCTACGAACAGTGGGGTGCTGACATAATGAATGAAGCAAGAATGAAGATGGAACTCCACAAGGTTTTGAGAGAGATACAGATACATGGAACAGAGTATACATTCTTACGAAAGAGCGTAGATGGATATGGAGAACCTACAAAAGAAGAACCAAAACAAGTCGTAAAGGTTCAAGGGTTGTTCCATGTATCAAAGGGGTACATTACACAGAACATACAGGATGGAACAAAGACACACAGCAAAGGACAGCCAATGCTGATGGTAGCGTATGAGAACACAGGAGAGATACAAACGGATGATTTTTTCATAATAAATGGAAACACATACAAAGTTGTGGAGAAGAACAACATACAGGAATATAACATAGTAACAGACATTTCATTGGAGTTGGTTTTAAATGGCAGGAATTAAGATTGATGCTTCAAAGTTGTTGGCAAATCTGGAAAATGCAGAAACAAAGTCACAGGTTGCAATTCGTATGTTTGCACAGGAGGGTGCAAAGAAGTTTGAGAACTATGCAAAAACACACAGACCTTGGACAGACAGAACAGGACATGCGAGACAGAGATTGACAGGTTGGGTGGAAGTGTTAGCAAACAAAGTACGAATCCATATCGGACATGGTGTTGATTATGGTGTATATTTAGAGTTGTGCCATGAAAAGAGGTTCGCAATCTTACAGCCAACAGTAAACGCTTTGTCCAAAGAAGTGCTAGAAGGGTATGAGGAATTAATGAGGTACATGAAACCATGAGCAGTATTTTAAAAACAGTTTATGATGTGCTAAAGAAAGATGGAAAAACAGATGTATTCTTCCCTTCACAGCATAAGGGGGAGTGTTTGAAAGAATACATTGTTGTAAAGTCAGATGGAACAATTGAAGAAACAACAGTGTCAAGTGAAAGACCAATCTATACATTGTTATGTTATGTTCCACAAGATGAATACAGCAGATTGGAAACCTTTGTTGCGGAAACAAAACAAAAAATGAAAGAAGTGTTCCCCCTTGTAATGTACATCGGAAATGAAACACCAAGTTTCTATGATGATACTGTAAAGGCTCACATGATAAGTTTCCAATATCAAGGGTGCAGAAAAATAGAAAATTGGTAAGGAGGTAGAACAAATGCCTAGAACAAAAAAGAAAGCGGTCGGGATTCCTACCATTGATGTTTCGCTTGTTGTTGTAAGAACAGGAACAGAAGATGATGGGTTAGAAATCGCAGTTGACACAGCGAACAAAATCGGAGTAGAACCGCAGACAGAAACAACGGATGCTGTAAAGTTGGTAAAACTCGGCAGATTGTTAGCACAGAAGCCGTCAGAGACAACAATTACAGGACATCAGATTACATTAACAGACAATGTGTTCATTCCAGAACTCGTTCAGATTTTTCAAGGTGGAACAATCGAAGGAGAAGGAGACACACTTGTTTACAAACCGCCAGTTGCAGGAAGTGCAGAGAAAGGGCAGGTATTTGAACTTGACGCATATTCAGCAGAGTATGATGCAAGTGGACAGATTGTGAAGTATGAAAAGATTACATATCCGAATTGTCAAGGAACGCCAATCACAATTAACACAGAAGATGGTGTTTTCAGACTTCCAGAATATGTTATCAATTCAGCACCGAAAACAGGAGAAGCACCGTACACGATTAGTTATGTGAAAGCGTTACCGTCTTTTCCTAGTTCCTCTTCCGTAAATACCGCAAGTGTTATGGCGTTGTCAGACAGTGAAGGGGATAGCGGAACTGCTCTTGTGAGTGGGGATGCAGAAACAGGTCTGACGAAGAGTGAGAGTACAACAGAAATCGAAACAAAGTAGAACAAAGAGTAAAAGGAGAATAAGAACATGGCAGGAACAAAAACGAAAAAAGCAACAGTAGCAACCGTAACATCAATTGAGGAATTGAAACAGTATTCCAACGGAACATTGGTAGAACTTCCTTGCTTTGCAGAAGGTCAGCCTTTTGTTGCGAGATTGAAAAGACCTTCCCTTCTTGGAATGGTGAAACAGGGAAAGATACCAAACACATTGCTTGTTCGTGCAAATGAATTGTTTGTACAGGATGGAACAGGGTTTGACCCCGATGAAGAAAACATGATGGCACAAATGTTTGATGTGTTGGAGTTGATGGCACAGGAAACATTTGTAGAACCTACATATTCAGAAATCAAAGATGCAGGAATCGAGTTGACGGACGAACAGATGATGTTCATTTTCAACTATGCACAGCAGGGGGTAAAGGCATTAGAATCCTTTCGTACAGAGTAGGAAAATAGAGAGCGTCCTCGCTATGTCAAAGCAGTATGGCTGTCTGCCTAGTGTTATTCTAGGGATAGAGGATAGTTATACTGCTTTTTGTTTTAATGAAGCATGTTGCGAGATTCTAGCGAGGTTGCAGAACGATGAAAAACCCTATTACATAGAACAGAGAGAACAAGCGGAAGAACCAAAACATTACAGTAATTTCAAAGATTTTTACAAAGCGTATGGAGGGTAAACATGGCAGTTAATATGGGAACTGCTATTGCATACCTTGAACTCGATACCTCAAAGTTTTCAAAGGGGTTTGTTTCCGCTTATAATGATTTAAAGGTATTCGGGGACAAGTCAGCAACAGCAGAACAAAAGTTGAACGGTTTGTCGAGTGCCTTTAAAACAACAGGAGGTTTGTTATCGAAGAACGTAACATTACCGATTGTTGGAGTTGGTGCGGCGGCAGTGAAAACAGCAACAGACTTTGAAGCAGGAATGTCAGAGGTCAAGGCGATTTCTGGTGCTACTGGTTCAGAGTTTGATGCGTTAAGAGACAAAGCGATTGAGATGGGTGCTAAAACAAAGTTCTCTGCAAGTGATTCAGCAGACGCATTTAAGTACATGGCTATGGCTGGTTGGGATGCGTCACAAATGATGGATGGTATTGCAGGAATCATGGACTTAGCGGCGGCATCTGGTGAGGATTTGGCAACAACATCTGATATTGTTACAGACGCATTGACAGCGTTTGGTTTACAGGCAAGTGATTCAGCGCATTTTGCAGATGTTCTTGCACAAGCAAGTTCCAAGTCAAACACAAATGTTGGTTTGATGGGGGAAACATTCAAGTATGTTGCGCCAGTGGCAGGGGCGTTAGGTTACAGCATAGAGGACACAGCGGTTGCTATTGGATTGATGGCAAACAGTGGAATCAAGGGAAGTCAAGCAGGAACAGCGTTACGTTCTACCATAACAAGGTTGGCAAAACCTGTTGGAGAAGCGAAGGACGCAGTAGAAGAACTTGGAATCAGTATAACAAATGCAGATGGAACAATGAAACCGTTGAGCCAAACAATGGTGGAGTTGAGAGAGAAGTTTGCAGGATTGACAGAAGAACAAAAAGCGCAGTATGCGGCTATGTTGGCAGGACAAGAGGGAATGTCTGGATTGTTGGCAATCGTTAATGCTTCGGATGAAGATTTCCAGAAATTAACAGACGAGATAAACAATGCGAATGGTGCGGCAGAGGACATGGCATCTGTTATGATGGATAACACAGCAGGTGCAGTAGAACAATTAAAAGGTGCGTTAGAATCAGCAGGGATTCTGATAGGAGAAAAACTTACACCGTATATCAGAAAGTTAGCAGAGTGGATAACAGGACTTGTGGAGAAGTTCAACAGTTTGTCGGAAGAAGAACAAGACCAAATTGTTAAGTTTGGATTGATACTTGCGGCAATAGGTCCAGTGTTATTGATTCTTGCAAAAGTGATTTCAGTTGTTTCAACAGTAGTAAAAGCATTTAAGTTGTTCGGAACAACAATGACAACAGTTAAAACAAGTATTGATTTGGTAAAGGCAGGATATACTGGACTTGCTACACAGATGGGTGGAATCCCAAAACTTGTTGCAGGAATCTCAACAGGGTTTGGTGGAATGTTAGCACCGATAGCGGCAGTGATAGCGATTGTTGCTGTTTTGGTTGGAGCATTTGTTACGTTGTGGAAAACAAACGAAGAGTTCAGAGACAACATGGTTGGAATCTGGAACAGTATCAAGGAATCTATCAACAATTTCTTTGATGGAGTTGTGGAGAGAATCAATGCACTTGGTTTTGATTTTGAGAACATAACGGAAGTAATTAAAACAGTGTGGTTTGCTTTGTGTGATGTTCTTGCTCCTGTGTTTGAAGGTGCTTTTAACACAATTGCAATTGTTTTAGATGGGGTATTCAACCAAATACTGTCTGTGATGGACATTTTCATTGGATTGTTTACAGGAAATTGGGAACAGTTAGGGGAAGGCGTAAAAGGGGTTGTTTCTGGAATCGTTGAAACATTTGCAAACCTCGGAAGTAACATCCTCGGTGTGATTGGAGATATTGGAGCAGAGATACTGAACAAACTTGGATTTGAAAAGGCGGCAGAAGGATTTCAGAACTTTTTCGATACATTGTCTGATTTGTTCGGGCAGATACCAGAGTTATTATCCAGTGCAATTGACACAATTGTTTCGTTCTTTACTGAAACAATACCAAACGCATTTAACAGCGCAATTGAAGCGGTACAAGGGTTTGTTGATAACATCATAGAGTTCTTTACCGTAACAGTTCCAGAAGCATTTAGTACATTTGTAAATGAAACAATACCAAACGCAATCAATAGTATTGTGCAGTGGTTTGAACAATTACCATATATGATAGGGTATGCAATCGGAGAATTGATTGGATACTTCTATTTGTTTGCAACAAATCTGTGGACATGGATAACAACAGAACTTCCTTTGATTATAGAAGGTATTATACAATGGTTTGCACAGTTGCCTAGCAGGATTTGGGAATGGCTGACAGGAGTGGTAACAAATGTTATCAATTGGGGCGTTGAGATGTATAACAATGCTGTGTTGGCGGCTTCAAACTTCGTAAACGGCGCAATAGAATGGATTTCACAGTTACCTAGTAGAATATGGGCGTGGCTCACTTCTACGGTGTCCAATGTGATTTCATGGGGTGCTAACATGGTTTCACAGGCAAGGTCGGTAGCAACAAACTTTGTAAATAGTTTTATCAGTTTTATTACAAGCCTACCTAGTAAGGTTTGGGGAATCATTCAACAAATACCTAGTAAGGTTTCTGCAATTGGTTCACAATTGTACAATGCAGGACGAAACATATTCCAGAGTTTGTGGAACGGAATCAAGAGCATCGGAGATAGCATACTTGGTTGGGTTTCTGATTTCGCAGGAAAGATTGGAAGTTTTGTTTCTGGAATCATTGATGGATTTAAGAACATTGTTTCTGGTGCGAATGATGCAAAATCAGCCGCAAAGTCTGTGGATGGAAAACATGCAAATGGTTTAGACTATGTTCCGTACAATGGATATGTTGCAGAGTTACATGAAGGTGAAAGGGTATTGACAAAACAACAGAACAGAGAGTATAATGAAGGTGGAACAGGAAAAGGTGGAGATACATTCAATTTCTATAACACGAAACCGACACCTTATGAGTATGCAAGGCAGATGAAGAAAGCGAAACGAGACTTAGAACTTGGTTATTAGAAAGGAGCAAAACATTGATACAGGAATTGCAGATAATAAACAAGGTAAATGGACAACAGTTAAGTCTTGCAAGAGATGGTTCTACCCAATATGTTTTGGACGAGATAGATTGGGATGTTCCATCCGTAAGTTTCAGCACATATAGAGTTCCATTCCAGATAGGGGTTTCCTTGTCTGGTGTGGAACTTGGAACAAGACAACCATCCATTACAGGGTATATTGTTTCCAGTGTGGATGGGAGAGCGTTTCTTGGGAAGAGTTGGAACGAGTTTTTAGAAGCGCAGTTGCAAGACATAGAACAAAAGAAGTATGAACTAAACAAAACAATCACACCGTTACAAGACATTCGTGTGATTGTGGGAGATTATTTCATAGAGGGCAGACCATCCAGTGCAGTGAAGTTCAGTAACAAGGAGAATGAAAACAACGAAGTGTTGTGCATGTTTACAATTGACATCAATTGTTTTTCTCCTATGTTTCGATTGAACAAAGGAAAACAGACCGTATTGGCACAGGTTCAACCTAAGTTCCGTTTTCCATGGATTTTGAAGGAAACAGGGAACATTATGGGTGTTGTGTCTAACCAGAAGATTATCAATGTTATTAACGATGGAGATTGTGACATTGGTGGAATCATCAAACTAGAAGCGGTTGGAGGAACAGTACAAAATCCAACCATATTTAATGTTGACACACAGGAACAATTTATGATAAGATTAACATTACAAGAAGGAGATTACCTGTTGATAAACACAAAGATTGGGGAAGAGAATGTTATACATCACCATGTCAATTATCTGTCAACAGGAAAACCAAAGGATGAAAACGTAATTGCTGATGTGATTGAGGGAAGTACATTTTTCCAGTTCAAACAGGGGAGCAATTTGTATGGATATTCTGTTGAACAGGGCAGTGATGTTTTTGTGAACTTAACAATTGACATGGACGAATTATTCCTCAATCTGAAAGGAATGTGATAACATGGGAGTAATTACAGTATTTAACAAGTATTTTGAACGAATCGACATATTAAGAAAGTACACATTTATGCAGTACACAGACAAGTTTAATGGTGTCGGGGAGTTTAAAATAAATGCTATCTTGTGTGATGAAAACCTATACCTGTTTGATAAAAAAGAGGTGTTTTTTGTTGCATTTGACAGAACAACAATGGGAAGAATTGACAAGGTAGTAAAGGACAGTGATAGTGAGTTTGAACAGACGCTAGAAATAACAGGAAGGATGATAAAATATAAACTGCAAACAAGTGTTGTGTACAAACAACAGATATACAGTGGAAGAACAGCAGAAGTGGTGAAACAATTGGTAGAAAACAATATGTGTGTTGGTTCGACAGGGGATAAACGGTACATCAATTTTGAGTTCTACATACAAGGCGATAGGCTTAGTGAAATGACAATGATAAACAACGGACAATGGACAGGTGGAAGTGTATACGATGCAATACAGCCATTGTTACAAGCAGACAGCATGGGGTTTGAGATTAAACCAGTAATAACAGAGAGATATGAGATTGCCGCAAATGCACCAATCACGAACATACAAAAGTGGTATTTCAACATTCTGTTAGGAGAGGACAGAACGAGAAACAATCAGATGGGAAACAAACCAATTGTGTTTTCTCATTCATTGAGTAACCTAACAAGGTCTACCTATGAAAAGGACATGAAAGATTATTGCAATGTTGCGTATGTTGCAGGAGAAGGAGAAGGAAATAACAGAACATGGATTGAAGTATACCAAGATGGAGTAAAGGGAACAGAGAACGAATGGGATGCAATCGGGTGGTTGAGAGACGAGTTGTTTGTTGATGCAAGAGATTTGCAGAAAACAACAGATAACAAAACATATACAGACACAGAATATAAGGAGATGCTCACACAAAGGGGGAACGAATACCTAAAGGAACATATAGTATTTGTTTCCTATGATTCAACCGTAACAAATGAGAATGAAAAGTACAAGTACCAGAGAGACTTTCACAATGGGGATTTTGTTACGATTATAGACAACGAGTTAGGCATAACAGTGGATGCACAGATAACAGAGGTAACAAAGTCTGTGGAGGGTTCAAGAGAAATCCTTGACATTACATTCGGTTATCGTAGTATACAGATGAATGAGAAATTGAGAAGAAAAGGAGTGATATAACAATGGCAGAGAAAAGCGGATTTTTTAATGCAAGGGAAACAGAAGAAGGGATATACGACAGGGAGTATGATGCAGAACAGTTCGCAGAGTATTTTGCAAATTTTGTTTCTAATGGCGTGTATGTGAACCCAGCAAACCAATTGAAAGTTGTGTTTAATAATTCACCAGACAAACCATTTGTTGTGGTTGTTCGGAAGGGAAAGGCATACATAGATGGGTACTGGTATGAACTGACCGAGGATATGGAGGTTACAATCCCTGCAAACACAAAAGCATACATTGTAAAAGATGTTATTTGTTGTACTCTGGATAAGACAGAACGAAAGGTTAGTATCATTCTGAAAGAAGATGTAACAAGTGATATGCCTGTAAACAATAACACACAGCACGATTTAGTTCTATCGACAGTTCTGGTACAGCCAAATGCGCCAAAGTTGAACGCAGAGGACATTACAGATAAAAGACCAGACAAGACATATTGTGGTTTTGTTACAGGATTGATAGACCAGATAGACACTACGGAGTTGTTCCAACAGTATGATGATGCTTTTCAAGAGTGGTTCAATGAAATGAAAGGTCAGTTGACAGAGGATGCGGCAGGAAATCTCCAAACACAGATAGGAAATCTGTTAGACCTTAAAACAAATAACAAAACAAGTCTTGTTGCGGCAATTAACGAAGTGATTATGAACGCAACACATCCGATTGGTTCTGTGTATTTAAGTTTTGACCCAACAGACCCGTCTGAGTTGTTCGGGGGAACATGGGAGGGAATCACAGGAACAGCAAGTGCAAATAGTGACCCTAGATTCTTGTATGTTACGAATCCAAACAGTCCTGCTCTTATTGAAGCAGGAACAGAGGGAGGTTCTGCAAAGAAGAAACTTACATTAGCAAATATGCCTAGACATAATCACTATGTATTGGATTCGCAAGGTAGACAAATGGATTTGTATAAAACAAATGCTGGTGCTGGTGCTTATTGGGATTTGGCAAGTTACAATTCAGTTCAATCTCCAAATAACATACATACGGATTCTGTCGGAAGTGGAACAGAGTTTGATATATTACCACCATATACAGTTGTCTATGGATGGAAAAGAGTTGCATAAAACGATTTACAGCAGTTTGTTTCTATGTTATAATAATTGTAACAAGAAATAAAGGAGGTATACAATGCAAAGCGAGTTTGAGAATCTTCTGTTAGATACGCAGAAGGAATACAGTCGTTCTAACAGGATGAAAGACAAAATCATAATTGTGCTGATTGCGCTTATGTTCCTTGAAGCAGTGATTGGATATTGTGGTTGCATTACAAGGAACAGAAAACGATGGCATTTATCGCAGACGAATTAGGAATGTCGGAGATAACAGTTAAAAAGAAGCACAGTAAAATGCTGATGAAGATTGGCAAAATGTTTTAAGAATTGGGAGCGTGAAAACGCTCCTTTTTTATTGCAATTCTTTAGAGATACTTAACGTATACTTTTCTTATATTTCATAAGTTTTACCCAATATATAATAGAATCATAACAAGCAAGGAAGTACCAGAAAATCAGAAGGAGGAAAACGAGAATGTATGGGAATTATAATACAGGCTATGGAATGTCACCATACCAACAGCAGTTAGCACAGAATAGGCTGAACCAGATGGAGCAACAGTACAATGGTGTTGGAACATATCAGCCAAACAATTATCAGATGCAGAACAATCAGCAGATGGGAACAATGCAGATTTTAAAAGGTAGACCAGTATCAAGTTATGATGAAGCGAAAGCGAGTATGATAGACCTAGATGGTAGTTTGTTTGTTTTCACAGATATTGCAAACAATTGTATCTACACAAAACAGATACTATTGGATGGTTCTGCTGAATTGAAAACCTATGTATTACAGGAACAGAAACAAGGTGAAACAAAACGAGAGAATGGAAACAAAACACAGCAGTATGTGTTACGAGAAGATTTTGAAAGAATCGTTGGAGATTTAAACAGACAGATTGAAGGATTGAAGGAGGTTATGCCTTATGATGCAACAGATGGTAAACCAAATGTTAAAAAGTAACCCATTGTTTCAGAGAGCGCAACAGATGGCGCAAGGGAAATCAGAAGAAGAATTGAAACAGATTGCAAACAACTTGTGCAAGCAGAGGGGAATCGACATCAATGAAGCATATGCACAGTTTGAGCAACAGTTTTCTGGAATGATGGGAAAACAAAACAATCATGGTATAAACCGATAATGGTTTATATAAATAAAATAATTTAAAGGAGGTACATACTATGGGTATGGACGGAAGCGGTTTAAGTGTAGCAGATGCTCTGGCATTACAGAGAGATGGCTATGACAACGATGGCATGTTTGGTGGTAATGGTTCTTGGGTGTTCTTCCTGTTTTTCCTGCTCGCTTGGGGAGGCGGTGGCTTCGGATGGGGCAATCGTGGTGGAGAACAGGTTGCAACAAGCGCAGAGGTGCAGAGAGGATTTGACAACCAGAATGTTATGAACAAATTGAATGGTCTGGAAAATGGTCTTTGCGATGGATTCTATGCACAGAACACAACAATGCTGAATGGTTTCAATGGCGTACAGCGTGACCTTTGTTCTGGATTCGCAGGAGTAAATGCGGCAATCAACCAGAGCAGATTTGATGCCCAGCAGTGTTGCTGTGAAACAAACAGAAACATTGACAGTGCGAAGTTCCAGTTAAGTCAGTGTTGCTGTGACATCATGCAGAACAATGACAGAAACACACAGAGAATCATCGACCACATGACACAGAACGAAGTTCAGACGTTGCGTGACCAGTTACAGACAGCGAACTTCCAGTTATCACAGCAGGCGCAGAGCGCAAACATTATCGGTCAGTTAAGACCGACACCAACACCTGCATATCTGACCTGTTCTCCGTATGAATCTAACATCTACGCAAGTAGAGGATTCTATGGAAACGGATGGTTCAACAATGGATGTTACAACAATGGTTGTGGATGTTGCTAAGTAAACAATCCGCTGTATAGCGTGAGTTATGGGGCGGTTAATCACCGCCCTTTTGTTTTGATTAAGCAAAGGAGGATAAAAACATGGCTTGTAGTTTATACAATAACAATGGTTTTGGTTGTGGAGGATGTGAGCATTTTGTTCGGACAAACAGCGTAACACTTGTAGATTCTGTTTTGGTTCTGAACATTCCGCAGAAAACGTACAGTAACAAAGAAAAGGTTTGTATCTGTGTTGCACAGGCGTTACCGAATATAACATCTGCACAGACGGTAGCAATCACAATCGGAACTGGAACAACACAGTATCCGTTAAGAACAAAGTGCGGAAACAATGTTTATGCAGACCAAATTCGTAGCAGAAGGGTATATCATACCAATGTGGCAACAGATACCGCTTCTTTTGTTGTTCCTGCTTGTGAACTGTGCAAAACGGGCTTTAATTTCCCTACAATCCCTGCAACGACAGCGTAGGTGTTTAACGTGGGTAACGACAATGGATGGTTTAATCAACGGACTTTAGACGCAATGGCTTTTATCGGGTTTATGATAGGTTTGCAAACTATGAGGAAAACCTGTCCCAAAGTGATGTACAGGACATGATAAAAGGGGGCATTGCGAGATGTACATGAACATCTGGAAGAACAGGACAATAAGATAGACCATATCATAGAATTGTTGGAAGGAGGGAAAGAGAATGCTTGACAAAGAACAGTTGAAAGAGTTATCATGTATGGAGATATATGCAGAGATAGACAAACACATGACAGCGGCTCTGATGTTTCATTCTGGAATGAGCGACTATTTTAACTTTATCGGTTTGCATGGGTTCAAGAGAGTA